>Ga0181358_1000309_pt1 | contig 21791 bp, 31 predicted proteins | sample Fa13VDMM110SD_FD_130096 | JGI IMG/M metagenome (GOLD analysis project Ga0181358, IMG submission 130096) | Freshwater viral communities from Lake Michigan, USA - Fa13.VD.MM110.S.D | ecosystem: Environmental > Aquatic > Freshwater > Lake | place: USA: Michigan | collected 2013-09-24 | reverse complement strand
AGTGAGCTCACAGTCCACGTCGAAGGCGAAGGCAACATGATGTGGTGCTGGCAATGCTTTGGTGAAGAGTGTAAGGTAGTCTCTCTTCCAGAAGAAGGAACAACTCTATAATAATAGTATGAGCAAGCACACAACGATGACAGATACAGAGTTCAACACCAAGCTTGGAGGTGTCTATATGAAGGTGACCAACTCAATGATGGGTGTGAGTGACAAGCGTCGTATTACTCTTGAGAAGAGGTTAGGTAGGTTAGTTAGAATGATCCGGTAACTAACTCTCTTATTGAGTTGATTTCTTTTAGTGTTGTGGTATATTTTTCGATGTCGACCGCGAGAGATCGAGGGGATCTAGAGAAGACAATACGTCTCGAGGAAGTCATCGCGAGGTTTCATGGTAATCTTGAAAAGGGGGTGTGGGGAGTGAGCCCATGGGACAATTTTTGGTCCAATTTCTCTGTTCACTTCTTATATGGTTCTCATTTCTCTGTTCACTTCTTATATGGTTCTCCACCCTCTTACCCTGGGGAGAAATTTTTGGGTTAATCTCTAGATACCTCTTTAATGGGGCCACAAAAGGTTCAATATATAACACAATCACTTTACCCCTTTACATAAATAGAAACAATATGAACCACAAAAAAGAACAACAGTTAATGGCAGAAGCGTATGAACAAATTCAAGAGGGTCTTTTTGATAGGCTCAAAGCTCGGGGGTCTCAAGCTATTGGTTCAATTAAAGGTGCTGGTCAACAGCTTGCTGGTAAAGCACAACAAGTGGCTGGTCAAGCTGTTGGTGGTGCTGGAAACTTAGTTAGCAGGGGTGTACAAGCTGTTGGTGGTACAATGGACCCCTCCAAGAATAAATTGCTTCAAGCCGGTAACTCTCTTCAAAATGCCGGGTTAAAACAACAACGTGCTGGGGCGCGGGCTGGTGATGAATCAAAGTATAAGAGTTACATTACTAACTCTGCTAAAACAATTGCTGTTGATTTACAAAAATTGGGTATGCCCATCGATGACGAAGCTTCTTTGATTGCTGATATACAAAATGTTGTTACCAACCATCTCTCCCAAGTAACTAAATCCGGTCAATTTCGCACAAGTTCTGGGCAGATTGGCGGAAAAGTAGTCTAATATGATGAACCTATTTCTTCTTAATCGTTTTCGTAATCTTCTTCGGGAGCAACAAATGACTGATCAATCCAGAGAAGAGGGATATGAGAAGCTCTTTGGTTCTGAGGGCAATCGCTTTACCCTTGTTGGAGAGTATGCTGATGGTGAGACTGAAGATCTTCGTGTCGAGGGGACGTTTGATTCTATCCAGGAATATCTTGATGAACATCGCGATGATCTTTTTAATATTTTCGTTGCAGTCCACGTCAAGCGCCTCTTGACTAAATAACTTCATGAATTACAAAAAGGAACAACAATTAATGGCCGAAGCTTATGAGCAAATTCAAGAAGCTTCGCGATTTAAACCTGTCACAAGCACATACATCTATTTTGATAACGAGGGGGAGTTATACCAACGTGATCCATATAAGCTAATTGGGGATACTTCAATGGTAAATCAACTCCAGAAACGGGGGATAAAATGGCGAAACTCGCGCATAGCAACATCGGACGATATTCAAGAATTGTCACCAGGAGCATACAATCAGATTTCTGGAGAGCGGGTGTGGTATGAAGTTGATGATTCATTCCCTCGCGACCATTCTTATGGTGCAATGTTATCTAATAAATAATTTATGATTACTGATCCAATTAAAGATAAAATCCTCCGCGTTCTTCGTGTTATGGAGACAGGGAAAAGTACACCGCAATATGATAAGATGACTATCTTTGCTGATGGGCCCTCTCGTGGTGGAAAGCGAATGAAGCAGATTACATTTGGTGCTCTTCAGACTACGGAGTTTGGTAATCTTGATGATCTTATTTCTCACTATCTTTCTCTCGATGGTCTCTATGATTCTGAATTTGAACCTTTCGAGGGCCGCATTGGTCGCGAGCAATTGTGGAATAATTCAACATTCAAAAATCTTCTCATCAAGGCTGCCAGAACGGATCCAGCGATGCAAAAGGCGCAGGATTGGCTCTTTGAAGAGAAGTATTGGAAGCCAGCTCTCAAATTCTTCAACTCCGGCGGCTTCAAGCTTCCACTTTCAATGCTTGTTATTTTTGATTCCTTTATTCACTCCGGATCTATTCTAATGTTCCTTCGCAAACGCTTTCCCACAGTGTTGCCATCTATTGGTGGTGACGAAAAGAAATGGATCACCCAATACATCAATGTGCGCCACGAATGGCTCAAGAACCATTCTACTCCAATTCTCCGGAAGACTATTTACCGGACCCGTGACTACATTCGTGAAATAAAAGAAGATAATTGGTTACTTGATGGAATCGTCGAAGCAAATGGTACACCAATTAAGCAATACTCTCCAATAAATAAAGAAGATGACTAAGAAAGATCAACAACTAATTTGGGAAGCATCTCTTCCACCCGCCCCACAAGCACCACGACCAAACACCGCCCCGGATTCATATGCAATATGTGAATCTCTTGCGGATGAGATTGGAGATAAAACACTTGCTGATCTTCGATCATTTATAAGTGAAGCACAATCTGGGGCGTTGATGAAGTTCTGTAAAAATCTTCTTGAAGTGGTTAACAACGAATACGCTTACCGTAATTCAATGCCTGGGGAGGATGAAGATGCTGAAGACCCAAAGAATAAGTCATCTGATGTTCTTCCTCGCCAGAATAAAGCAGCTCGTAATTTGATGCGTGTCAATAAGATGGATCCACAATCTGCTCATGATACCGCGAAGAAATTGGTTGCATCTAGACCAGAAGGTCCACACAGCCGTTTTGGAACCCGAGGTTACTTCTCTAACTAAAAATAAAATATGAACATCCATCTCGAACGGTACAAGCAACAAATCCTCGAATCCGGGTCATTCAATGATAGTCTCAAAAAAGGTCCATTTGGTCTTGGTAACCCTTCGAAGGCAGCCTGGGGTGATGAACCAGAATCCGCCCCGGCTCCAGAACAAGGTAGTTCCCAGGCTATAGATATTCTCAAAGATGCTTGTTTTTCTCTTGAGCCAAAAGACCAAGCAATTGTCATACAAGCTCTTGAAGAACTTTTAAATACTCGTAATCGATTTGCACCGGTTGAGTGGGTGCAGACATTTTATGATGCAATTTATGATCTTCAAGACCCAGATCAAAACAGACCACCGTTTGATGGGTATGACCCTGATAGTCCAGAGAGTTTGAGCCATATGATTAATAAAAAGAGAACTAGTTAAGTTCTGATTGATATAAATACTCATGTGAGTGTTTGTACTGTACAGCCTGTTTCTGCCTTTTTATCAACAAATCTATCATCAAAGATAGAATGTTACCAAGCTCTTGGTGATAGAGTTCTTCGCCAGCTTGGGTGGCCTCTAATTACCGTCCAGGTACACCGAGACCAATTATATGATAACATCTCAATCGCTGTGGAGATGTTCACTAAGTTTTGTGGATATACGCACGAGTACTTAGTTTTCGATTCAAACCTATATGAGATAGGTCGCGGTATCAGACTTGATACGCTCTATACAGTTGCGGGGAATGGGTTCCGCCAAGTTGAGGGGTATGGTCCAATATCTGCAATGCAGCAGGTTGTTGATAAGCCAGATAATGTATACATTGTCATGAAGGAGATACCTTCAACAATATTCACATCTTCATCTGCATTATCTGGGACCTTCACAGATAATATCCCCACGATGACTATCTTCACGGACCAAGTATATACAGATATCACCACTTTTGCTCCCCAGACGCTGAGCTCATTCAAACAATCGAATGTTAAGCAATCAACTGTGCAGTGTCAACCCGTGACATCAACATCTTTCTCAAGATTGTTTGATTATGATACTCTTGAGTATCGCAAGGTCATTGATGTTGTTGACTTCCAAGAAGGGTCTACAACTGGTATCAATACTCTCTTCTCTCTTGAACAGACACTTGCCCAACAAACATATTTCTCCTACGCTCTGGGGAATTATGGTTTCGATCTTGTATCGTGGTATACAATGAAAGAATGGATTGATATGCGTGAGAAGATGCTTGCAACAAAGCGTTCATATCAATTCGATGACCGCACTCAGTATCTTCGATTGTATCCACAACCAAAAGTTAACTCAAGGTTCTATGGCATTGTTGAATGTTATGTTGAGCGACCAATTCGCGATGTTATCAAAGAGCAGTGGGTGTATCAATATGCTCTTGCCTTGACGAAGATTGTTGTTGGTCGGGTTAGATCTAATTTCGGTTCTGTTCAACTTCTTGGTGGTGGTTCCCTGAACTACGATATGCTTACAGAAGGTATTCAAGAGAAAGAAAAGCTTGAAGCTCTTCTAACAGATATGGCATCAACTGGGATGGGTGATTCGCCACCAACGACATTTATAGTGGGTTGATAAATAGCTTTAATGCTCCTCAACCGCAACCCAAGATACACACAAGGTATTTTCTCTCCTCGAAACCCAGAAAAGTTTATTGGGGAGAAAGCAATATACAGATCTGGATTAGAGCTTAAGTTCTTCCACTTCTGTGACCTCAACCCAAATGTGTTAAAGTGGGGTTCTGAGAACGTTGTAATCCCCTATGTTAATAAATTAGATGGGCGAGTTCATCGCTATTTTGTTGATAACCTCGTGGTGATTAAAGAAGGTGATAAGACAAAGAAGTATCTTATCGAGATAAAGCCTCATTCTCAAACGCTTGAGCCTGTTATAAAGAAGGGGATGAAAAAGAAGACAATCATTTACGAACAAACCCGCTACATCCAGAATCAATGTAAGTGGGAAGCAGCTCGAGAATTCTGCCGAGGGCGAGACTTTGAGTTTAGAATCATCACAGACCTAGATCTAAAACCACAGAAGATCAATAAATAAAAAGGTGAACATCCATTTAGAACGATACAAGCAGCAAATTTCAGAAGCTCGGGGAAGATATCATGATCCTGAAGCTCCAATGCCATATGACGATGGTGTTGCTATAACACTTAGCCAAGATTTAATCAACGATATCAAAGCTGATTGGCGCCGTGGTAGACCACCTGAAACTGAAGAAGAGTGGACCAAAGTTGTAACAGATGTGTTGAGAGAATATCAATGGATCAACTATATCCCCTAAACATAATAGTACTTACCTCCAAATAGGTGCATAAATAACATAAATAATTTTATGTCACTTAGATTAAGTCTATTATCAGAAGATCCAATCGTTGAACAATTTGAAGCTATCTGGGAGGAAAAGAATACATCTTCACCAGCTGGTCTATATCTCAAAGGCCCAATGATGGTTGCTGAGAAAGTCAATAAGAATGGACGTTATTATCCAATTGAGGAAATGCGCCGGGAGGCTCAGCGATACATTACTGAGATGGTTAACACCGGGCGTGCAATGGGTGAGCTTAATCACCCATCTTCTGCTGATGTAGATCTCGAAAGAGCATGTCACTTGATTGTAAGCCTTAATGAAGATAACAATATCTTCTATGGTAAGTCAAAAGTTCTTTCAACACCATGTGGTCAAATCGTTCGTTGTTTGATTAATGATGGTGCTCGTGTTGGTATGTCAACCAGAGCTCTTGGTTCTCTTCAAGAAGGTGGTTCATACAATACAGTAAAGAATATGCGCTTAGTTGCAGTTGATTGTGTTGCTGATCCTTCTATTGGACAATTTGTTAATGGTATCCTTGAGTCAAAACAATACGTTCTCCGCGATGATGGTAAGTTTGAGGAAATATACGTCCGGTTTGAAGAGAGTTTAAAAAAGCTTCCTAACAAGGAAAGAGATGCGTTTATCCGGGAACAGATCGTAAAATTTATCAACGCTCTATAAATAAGATTATGGCATCAACAGCAAAAGGAAAAGGAGCAACCAAAACTAGCAAGACTGCTGGGTGGCGTAAACATATGCGTCCAGAAGGAAAAAAGGAAGCTGCGAAGAATGTTCGAGCTGATGGGAAAAAGAAAATCAAAGATGCTAAGGCTGATGAAGATGAGGAAACATCTAAGAAGGGGGTGAAGCCTGATTACATTGACATGGACAAAGATGGTAATAAGAAAGAGTCAATGAAGAAAGCAGCTAAGGACAAGAAGAAAGGAAAAGTTGTTAAGGAGGAAAATCAACTCATTGCAAACTTTATTAATTGTATCCTTGAAAGAAATTATAAAGCCTCCCATAAATATTTGGAACAGATAGTACATCGTAAGCTTGTTGCTAAGATGGGTGATAATCAATCTGAGAAGCTTTTCTAATATGAATAAAAACGAATTAAAAAAATTATTTCCAGAAGGTACATTAACAGAAGACACGTTTGATGTTATCGAAGAAACATTTAATCAGCGTGTGCAAATTCATGTTGAGAAGGCCCTTTTGGATCAAGACGAACAATATGCTGAAAAGCTTTCAAAACTTCTTGAAGCAATCGATAAAGACCGCGCACGTAAGCTTGTTCAAGTTCTAGAAAAGAAAGACAGAGCTGATACCACGAAACTTAAAAAGGTTGGTAACCATTTCAATAAAGTTCTTACAAAAGAAGCTGCAAAATTCAAATCAAATCTCGTTTCAACGATTTCACAATACATGGATGTGTATTTGGAAGAAGTTATTCCAACTACCGATATTAAAGAAGCAGTTCGTAACAAGCAAGCACTCACCGTTCTTGAAGGTCTTCGCTCAACACTTGCTGTTGACTCAGCTCTTATGAACGACCAGGTTCGTGAAGCTGTTATTGATGGTAAGCAAAAGCTTGACGAACAACACGACAAAATTTCACAACTTGAAAGAGAAACAAAACTCCTTAAAGAGTCTCTTCAAAAGACCCGCTCTCAATTGGTTCTAGAAACAAAAACATCTGGAATGGATAAGAGAAAGAAGGATTACATCTTTAAGATCTTTGAAAATAAATCAGCAAAGATCATTGAAGAAAATTTCGACTACACATCGAAGCTATTCGATAAGAAAGAACAAGAAAGAATAGCAACGATTAAAGAACAAGCTTTCACAACTCGAGTTGCTCAACATGATGCCCCAAAGGTGGTTGTTGAAAGCACGAGCAAGAAAAAAGAGGTTTCTCCGGAGCCACTTATGAATGAGTACGTCTCAGTCCTAGGAGGTGGAAGGTAAAATTTCCAACATGAGGTCCAAAAGACCTGAGCTGCTTGGGGTAATTCCCATGAGATAAAGAAAAGATAAATAGCCTATGAAAAACAAATCAGACTTCATTAATAAAGATATGGCCGATGTGCTTCTTGAAAAGTGGAAACCAGTACTTAACTATAAGTCAGATACAGTTGCCCCTATCGAGAACGATTACAATCGCTACGCTACTGCAGTTCTCCTTGAGAACCAAGAGCGTTGGTGCTTAAACGAAGCTAATAACGCAGGTGGTACTTCATCAGTATTTGGATCAGTTAACTCTGGTGCATTTGGTGGTGCTGTTAATACCGGTGATACTTACGCTACGGGTGATCAACGTCTTCCAAAGATTCTTATTCCGATGATCCGCAGAACATTCCCAGAACTCATCACAAATGAGCTCGTTGGTGTTCAGCCTATGACTGGTCCAGTTGGCCTCGCGTTTGCTCTTCGTTACAAGTATGGTTCACAAACCCTCGGGGGCGGTAACTTTACTGACGGATACAACAGCGGTGGATCCCCAGCTGCAGCAACAGGTGCAGATGCTGCTCACAACCAACAATCCGTCTCGTACGGAAGTGGTACACCGGGTGCAAATGAACTTGGATGGCAACATCTTGATACACGCTTTACCGGTACTTCAGCTGCTGCACTTTCGGGTGACGCAACGTACTGGAATTTCGTTAATCAAGATCGTGGTGTTGCAGAACTCCTTAAGAACTACGAAATCAATTCCAACATTCCTACAGTAGAGGTTTCTTTCGAGAAGACCGCTGTTGAAGCTGGAACTCGTCGTCTTGGAGCTCGTTGGTCTATCGAACTTGAGCAAGATCTCAAAAATATGAATGGTATCGATATCGATGCTGAACTTACGAACGCTATGTCGTACGAAGTTCAAGCAGAAATCGATCGTGAGATGATCATTCGTATGATCCAAGCCAGCTTAACAGGTGGTTATGGACAAGGTTTCTCAGTTTGGTCACCAGCATCTGCCGACGGTCGTTGGCTCGCTGAGCGTAATCGTGACTTCTATCAAAAGCTTATCATCGAAGCTAACCGCATTGCTGTTCGTAACAGACGTGGGGCTGCAAACTTCATCGTTGCCACACCACGTGTGTGTGCAATTCTTGAAATGCTCCCTGAGTTCCAATGGATGTCAGTGAACGGAAGTGTCAATACCCAAGGTATTGGTGTTTCTAAGGTTGGTAATCTCGGTGGTCGCTTTACAGTTTATCGTGATACCCGTACTGAGGCACAGAACTCAACGTACTATGGTAACAACGGTTATACTGGTGGTGGAACGACTCCAGAATACGCATTGCTCGGATACAAAGGTCCAGAATTCTATGATACAGGTATTATCTATTGCCCATATATTCCAATTATGGTTCAACGCACCATCGGTCCAAACGACTTCGCGCCTCGCGTGGGTCTTATGACTCGTTATGGTGTTGTTAACAACATCTTTGGAGCTTCACTTTACTACCACACCGTCTTCGTAACAGGACTTGGTGTTGCGTTTACGCCTGGTAGTAATTCAGTGTATATGTAAGCTTTAGTGACTGTATAACAAACTTTTAGTTTTATGCCTAGGGGATTGCTACCCTAGGCATTTTTTTGTCTTTAAATGGGGTTAATACACAGCTAAACCATAAATATATACATGCCAAATTTTACATCACAAGTTTTTGACCCAACCCGGTTCAATCCAGCTCCAACTACAATTTCACTATCTGCTAATTCTGTCCATCTTGTTTCAACTGGTACAGTTAGTGGTGTTCAAGTTCAGGGTGTTGTTTTTAATCCAGTAACCCCACTTACTGGGATCTTTCGCACTCTATCAGCATTTAGCGGGACACAACTTAACGTTGACCAAGCTTATTCCGGCTCACAAATGGCTTTTATATTTGCGAATGGTACATCTTCGTTGTTCACAGTACTTACAGCTGCAACAACAACTGTACAAACTCTTACAGCACCAATTGCTGGTAATGCAAATTATCCAGAACTTCGTCGTAAGCGCTTACTAGAGTTTTAATATGTTTTCTGTTAATAGGGTATATGAGTTTATCGTATCACCACTAGCTCGATTAGTGGTGTATGTGCTCCTTGCTCTAATAACCACTCTTCTTGGAGAGGTTCAAGACATTACTGCTCAAATAGCAGCAACATATACCTGGTGGGATTGGTTTAAAATTACCCTTGCAGTTGTGGTTCCACCACTTATTGTTGCACGAGCCTTCATTGACCAATCCCTAGCTCGAAATGATAATGAGCTATTTTCTTTGCCTGATCCAGTATCAAAGAAAATAGCTCCAAAAAAAGTAGCAAGAAAGCTACCAAAGAAAAAGACCCCTATTGTCGAGGAGTCTTAACATGATAAGCACCTGTTGAAAGTGCATGATGTTTATAATCTACACTAGAAACTCGTTCTGGGCAAATATCAATACCACCACGTCTAGTATATAGACACATTACACCAAGACCAGTAATCAAACCTGTATCCCATAATCTAGTATAGATCGTCTCACAAATTTCTTCATGAAAGTGACACTCATCTCTGAAAGAGACAATATACTTGAGTAGAGATTCTTCGTTGATTTTATACTTCGATTTAAATGTAATGTAAACATCACCAAAATCTGGTTGTGAAGTTACACGACAATTACTTTTAAGTGCCGAGCTGTGGTATTTATATAAAACATCTTCACCATGTTCTTCGAACTTCAATAACTCTGGTGTTTCTGTATATGTATCAAATACAACTGAACTATCACAATCATCGATAGTTTTAAATCCACCATCGTTAGATTTATATTCATTATGATATGTTTCTAAAGCATTCCAAAATACAGTACCCACACATAATCCCTGACCTGGTGTAAAAATATATACACTTACTTGAGTCTCAAGAAGATCTGACAAGTCTCGTTCAGCATAATATTTAATATTTTCAAGTACAGCTTCACTTGTTGGACCAAGCTTGGTCATATTGAATGAATTAAAGTAAAGCTTAATTGACTTTGATTCAACAATATAATCATTTTCACAAGAATAAACCAGTTTAATAATTGCTGAAACTGGTAACCCATTATCAGTTAGTGCTGAAATCTCATATGCATTCCATGTATCACTACCAGTAAATGGTAAATTATCTTTATCAAGATTGAGATGTTTACGATTAGATGACCGTGGTTCTCTAACTAAAAGAGATGGATCATATTGTGATGCATAACTTGAGGTCTGACCAAGATGCTTTGAGATATTTGAATTGTCTAATTCTTTAAGTGCCATATGGTATATTATAATCTATTATTTGAGATATTCAAGAACCGTTTTCATTCTTTTTTCAACAGAACCTTTAAGTCTCACAACTTCAGTATGTTTTGAAACCTCGAATATTGAATTCTCAAACATTTCAATAATTTGATCTCTGAATTCTTTATTCGCAGATCTTTCACCGTCATCTACCAATGGAACATCACCCGGTTCGGTATAGAAAATAATGTCATACCCACCGATAAGCAAATCAAAAGTATCATACGCATAGTCAACAGTTTTTTTATCAACACGACCTTCATGATGGAGCCAGCTTGTGTATATTACCCCATCCCAAATACATCGGTCCATTATTACATTTCTTGGCTCTTGAGCAGTTGCTATTACATTTGCAACATCCATTTTGTCTTCATGAGCGTTTATAATTGCTCGTTGCGTTTCATCATCCCCATTTTCATTAATTACAAATCCCTGCTCCCTTAACTTTCTTGTAATCTCTGGAATAAAGAAGCAACTTTCTGGTAAGGTTTTTGCTAGTTTATTCATTAAGGTTGATTTACCTGTTGATTGAGCTCCTGAAAAGGAGATTATTTTTCCTGGTTTCATTATTTACAATATTTTAAAGCTGTTCCTTTTATAAACTGCATAGCTGTTTGTGTCCAAAACCCTGTTTGTGTTTTTGGATGTTGGTGGCAAAAGTTGTTATACATCATGTTACCAATCATCATATCGATATGAAGTATTGGTGTAAATACAATATTATAGTCCTTTTCTTTTGTCATTAGCAGTTGAGCGAATTTTAGCTTCTCCCAAGCTTCCCAATAGTCGGTGTTACAAAACATATAGATGTATTTGCAATTCAATTCAAACGCTTGTGCCCACACATTTGATACTAATGATCTAAAAATACCTTGTTTCCGGAATTCTGGTACAACATACGTCCGTTGAATATATACTGCTTTCTCTCCACTTACATCCGATAGAGTTATATAGTTGTAAAACACAACACCAGCTAATTTATCACCAACAAGAGCTATAACAGGTGGTGCTGCTTTCCACAGATTCTTATTATCCCAGTTCGGAAGATAATCTGTTTCAAAGACGTCTTTTGTATCGTCATCACATTCTGCAAGAAGTGATACAATTCCATCACGAGGAACACTGTTAATAAGTCTGTGCATTATCAATAATCCCAAATTGGGGCAACCGTGAGTGCTTTAAACTCTTTGATATTGTCAAAGATAGCATCTTCCATATCTTTTGGAATGTTGATTTCCATATTATCTGCAAGAAGCCCAATTGGTTTCTGTGACACCCCAATTCCTTTCGCGTATCTCATTCCCTTGATACCACACATAATTGGGTTCGATGTATCAACACTTCTGATCAACGTCCCATACCCACTGAATTCTTTTGGAAGAGAACAACCAAGAAGGTGATGTGGTTTATTATCATCCCAAACTTTTTCTCTCCGAAGAGAATCAATTAGTCGAGCTCGACCATCACACATTCTCTCAAGCTTTGAATTACCAATCCCTGTTGTTTGGTAGTATGAATAGTCAAAAGATATTGCAATATAGTCACAATTATATTTCATAAAGTTGTAACACTCAACAAGTTCCTGGAATGTCTTTCCTTGAATTACCCCAATTTTGTTTCCTGGAAGGTTTGGGTAATTTCTTACAAAATGTTTGTATAGAGAAATTGTTTGTTCCATATCCTCAAGAGCATCAGGGACGATGTAATGAGTCGGTTTAAGATCTACTATTACTTTTGCATATTCATCACTATCAAATGCAACACCAAGCTCAAAGATTGAATTGTCTAAAAGAACTTCAATACCTTCTTTGACACACTGCTTAAAGTGGTTGTAATACTCTGGGTATTTCTCACACAAATGAACCAAGCAGTATTGGTAATCGTTGTATGATTTTGATTTTTCAAGAAGACAAAGGGGTGACTCATGAGAGATTAACATATTATAATTATAATGAATTTCCTAATCGAATCAAGTGGTCTTAAATACTTATATGGGTCTCACAAGTACGGTAGTAAATTACAGCAGACAGTTAAATAATACCTTTGATAAATTTACCTCAATTGCAGGTGGTGCTCTGTGTCTTGGTCGCTCGTTAATATCTATTCTTCAAAGCCCGGGTGGTGCTGTAGCTGGTCTGGCACAGATAATAACTAATCAGATAATTGGTGGTATTCAGCAATTTCGAGGTTTTTTACAATACCAGCTTGATATTATACTATATTCCACATTTGGAGTTATTAGTAGTATTCAACAAACTGTGTTTAATATTGCAAATTCCATAACATCAATATTCAACATTGTAATTAATACAATAAACAACCTAACCAACCGGATTATTTACCTCCGGGGAATAATAAGTGGTCAAGAAAATTGTCAACAAATTACAGCATACATGATATCTTGTTTTATTAACAAGACAAAATCGATAACTAACGATAAGAAGACTTTACGAATGCTTAGTGACATTCGTAATCTCGACGAGTCAACATCAAATCTCCTTGGGGATATATTCAAGAAAGATGATTTTACGAGGTTTGTAGATAAATATGAGAATGAAGCTTATAAGATTCAAACACAGATTACAAAAATTAATCAAATACTATAATGAATGAATCGTATCTTACAAATAATACTGGTATTACAACCTATCATGGTCTCTACAAAGGTATAATAATTGATACAAATAGTGAACTTGGTTTGGTTAAAGCTTTCATCCCGGAAATATATGGGTATGACATCAATGAACTTGCAGACCTACAACAATCAATACCCTCTTTTGTTTATAAATTTCCTGGTAAAAATATCAAATCAAATCTTGATAGAAAAACATTAGAACAAATCAAAAATATACCCTGGTCAAGAATTTCTGGACCAATTAATGGTAATACTTCTCCAGGGCGTTATATTGCTGAAATTGATGCTGCTACTGCTGGTGATGGGACCAACCCTCTCAAACTTATTGGTCCTGGTACTCCGGAATCTGGTAAAGCAAAAGCATATAAGACCAACCCACCATCTGGTCGTTCTGGGGTTGAACATATGCTCCCAAAACGAAACCCATATGAAACAGCATTTGGTCCTGAAAACTACGACAACCTTCCAAAAGGTACATTTGGTATTCCCAATATTGGAGCACAGGTGTGGGTAATGTTTGTTCGTGGTGACCATAACTTTCCCGTTATCATGGGAAGTGCAAACAGCAGCTTAGAATACTCACAAATTAATTATAATGCGTAAAAAAACAACAGACAATTCATTTGATAAAGAAGCACCGGCAATAACAAATCACCGCGGTGGGGCGCTTACATTTACAAATGAACATGGTAAAGAGAAGGTAAATCTTTCACATATTGGTGGTGGTCATCTTGAAATTAATCCATTACAGGTTGCTGTGTTTGCACCTGATAATAGGACAGATGTAACAAATAATGATGAGTTTAAAACCGTTAAGGGTGATTATACTGAATACACAGGTGGTACTAAGTCTATAACAGCTGAAGGAGATATAATATTAACAGCGGGGAATGCAAAAGCACATCTTAATGATCTGGTGCAATCATATTACAAGAAGTGGGCAGAGATGGCAGAAGCATTTAGGGCTCCAGATGTTAAGAGACCAACAACATATATTGTCGCAGGCTTACCAATGGATGAGTATCCAACAGATAATGGAGAGGTGGTAACAATCAAACTCAATAAATCATTGGAACTTCTTAGTAAAAATTTCTGTGAATCAATGTTGTCAGATTCACTAAACCCTCTTGTATTAAATGACTTTATTATAGATTTTGACGAGCTGTTTGCTCAAATTAGATTAGCATTAGCAGCTCTCACCGGTAACACCATACAACTAATAACAAATTTAATAAATGCTCTCAAGCAAGCAGCCATTAATGCTTTTCTTGATCTGGTTGTAGATCTTATAGCTGATATCAAAAAGATGCTTGCTAGTATAATATGTGAGTTTTTAGCTGTACCAGCTCAAATAGTGCAGTTTATAAACAACTATATGGCAGTGCTTAGTTCTGCCGTTAAAAATATTCTCAACCCATTTTTAAAAGTGGTGCCAGATTCAACTGAAGGTAATACCTATAAATCAAATGACAAATCTTCATTGGATCAATATATTGTACAAAAGCAACAGGAGATGCACGAAATTGAGCAAGCTATGGGTACCGGTGGAAATGTGGTAAATAATATATTAAAAAATACCACGACCTCATATGGAGGATTTAACTATACTACCCCTGTAGTTTTTGATAAAAAGGGTACGGAGGTTGTTATTGGTACATTTATTGACCCATGGATGGGATTAGTACCACTGTTTGGAGGTGTACCACTTCTCACAAGATCTGCAGTTAATGATGCATGTAGTATTGGGAACCACACTTTGAGTGTTGGTAACAAGTACAACATAATGACCGGTGGAGGTGGTATAGAAATTGGTACACTTGGTCCCTTAGATATTACAACACCTCTTGCCAGTATACGTGGCCATGGCGTTGAGGTTGATGCAATGAGGGTAGATATCAGAGGTGGTGATGCTATTTTGTTTGATTCAAATACACTGGTGTCTGTTAATTCCCCACGATTTGTGGTTCAAGGTGATACACACATAACCAAAAAATTGATTGTGCATGATGGAGCTCATATTAATGGTGAAGTGTATGTAAATCATATTTCAGCTCCTGCTGAAATGCAAGAGACAATGCCCGATACTGGAGTTGTTGGTTACCTCACCCCTGGATCAACATTTACTTTAAAATTAGTTAACCCTATAGTGATTGGAGCTACCACTATTCCAGCTGATCAACTATTCGTGTTTACTGTCCCACCTTATGTGTTACCTCCAATAGCACACGTAACAAATAGCGCACATTCACATTCGTTTGCGAATGTACCTCTTAGATTACATAAAGGTACACCAATTAAAGATACAACACCAATTCCAAGTACAGGTCCTTTAGCAATTAACATTAACACTGCCCATTCACAGTTTAGAACAACTGTGGCAGAGGAAATGTTATCTGAGAACGTAGCATCAGCTTATAGGCTTGATCACTCAAATAAATGGGAGACGGCGGAGAAGACTGTATGATACCTACTTGATGGCTCTACACCACTTGACTGCATTATAAAGCTGATTTACATTTGTAACCCCGGCGTAAGAAATGCCAGACTGAATGTCTTGCTTAATTTCTTCGAGTTTTTCAAGATATGTCATCCCATTTGATTCCATAACAATCATCGTTCCTTCGACATTCTTATTATGTCCTTTGTTGTGGTAACTTGCGGAACCGTAATAAGTTTTTTTGATTCCAGTTTCCGTTAGTACTTCAGGAGAAGGGGAGTCGGTACATTCTGCGAAAAGTTTCCCAGACATTACCCAATCAGCACCAGCAACTAAAGCTTTCACAATATCACCATTGTGTTTAATACCACCATCAGCAATGATCATGCAATTTTTAGCTCGACGATCATGACATGTTTCTCTTCGAAGAGCAATATCAGCTATACATGAAAACATTGGCATTGTAAAGCCTGTCTTTAACTTTGTAGTACATGCAGCACCCGGGCCAACACCAACCTTGACGCAATGACAACCCCACCTTGCAAGATCAAAGAACCCGGTGAAGGTACAAACATTACCACCAATAATGTACGTTGGGAACTCATTGTAAATGAACTCAACCATATTCTTTACTAACTCATGATGACCATGAGCAACATCAACAGTAATATGTGTTACTCTGAGATCATCACTTTTAAGACGTAGAATCAAATCATAGTCTTCTTTCTTTACACCAACTGATATTGAAATAGTATCCCAATTGTTTTCATTTGCATACTTAACAAAATTGTATGTATCACCAAACCGATCCATCACATAGAAATATCCATTGTTGTGAAGCATCTCTGCTATTTGTGTATTCACTACACATTTCATGTTAGCAGGTATAACCGGTGCTTTATATTTTGTAAGACCCATTGTTTGAGATGTATCAGCTTCTGATCTAGTTTCTAGTTGAGAGAATCGTGGTAACAAACAAATGTCGTCATATGATAGGGCTATATTATTTTGTAGATTCATTTTTAATGTGGTTTGATATTGTATTGTTTATTAAGTTACCGACTACTAGTTGAGTTGGTCTATAAACTGAAAACAAAATAGGATGCCGGTAAAATTTGTTTATATTTGTTTTTGAGCTTTCATAAATCTCATCATTCCAAATACCACCCTTGGGCATATAATTAACTGAAATACTTATTGTTTTCATCAAATCTTATTTCTTTGTATATAGCTCTAAGACCCATATGGGGTGTTTGAGATTCATCACCCCAAAATTTATTTACCCAAATTGAATTAAAAATGTCTCGATATAATGGACCATGCTCATCGATATTCTCACACACAGACTCATAAGTAGGAAACCTAACATTATGAAATGTTTTAACATGAGCGGTACAGTCAACTGATTCAGCTAGAGTATTCATTATTTTCTGTGTATTGATGCTTCTATGACTCTTGACAATGCTGGTGATTCAACATCAGGCATGACTTTATAAATTTCTCTGTAGATGTTACGATCTACCTTGTGGTCTAGCTCTCTAAGAATACTAGCCTGAACAGCACAACCACTAGACGTAGTGGCTCCCCACAGTGCACCACTAGTTTTGAAGAGTGATTTAGTGAGAGTATTCATTATTGATAATTGCTGTCCATATGGGGGTTCGAATAATATTATGTGATGGGGATGAGGTGGGGAGATTGTTCCAAATTTTATTGTATGTCTTAACATCCGTACATTCCAAATCTAAATGGATAGTTCCTCTAACTCCAGTAGCGGGGTTGACATCTCCCCACAATAAATGACCTGGTTTATTGACTGATTCTCTTAATGTCATCTTTAATGGTTCTTCCAACAGAGTTAATAATTGTTCTCATTACTTGGGAGTCAGTCCTTATAAAACCCTGCATGCGGGTACTATGCCCTGTATTGGGATCTACAACATCCAAGCTCCAAATACGTTTATCAACACCAGTAGCAATATATTGTTTGACTGTTGATTCTAACCACACATCAACAGACTCTGTGATAGAATATGGAAGATTCATCTTTTTATAATTTGCTAATGTCATTATGTAATCTTTCTATTATAGCTTTTGTCAAAGCTTCTTTGATAAAATCTTCTGGAAAAGCTATGAATCCCGCAAACCCCGAAGGGGAGGTGTCTGGAGTGTTAAATCTGCTACGTGAATAAGCTTCCCAAACACTACTTTGTGCAGGGTATTTTAATGTATCGTCCCATGCAATATTTCTTGGGACTGTATATTTGATGGACCTACGTAAGCTCATCGATGTAAGGACGGATTTTGATCACGTAATATTTTAAGTATATCCACCATAATATGGCTACGAACTTTGTCTTGTGTACTAAATCTTGAAGGTGTATTAACAGATATCTCATCCCATACCTTATATGTGTGCTCAAATAGATGGTGTTCTGTTATCTTATACCCTGTAACATATGCTTGATCTAATGAGGGGTTAACAGATCTGTACATATCCATATCCCCTGTTTTAAAAATCATCATCAAGAGCTCCTGAACTTTGATATGATTGAACCTTACTCTCAAAGAAGTTTTTCATCTTCTTCAAGTCTTGTGTTTCAGATAGAAAGTCGAAAGGATTTTCAGCTTCGGGGAATCTAAACTTCATATCAACTCCCTCAAGACGTCTGTTGCCAATATAGTGAATGTAACTGATAAAGCTTTCTGCTTTCAATCCCAAAATACCACGAGGTAAAACGTCATGTGCATATTGAATTTCTAACTTTGCTGCTTCTTTAAGATAACCCGTAAGTTCTTCTTCAAATTCAGGTGTCCACGCTCCGGGGTTTTGCTTCTTAATTTCATTAATGAGCATTGTCCCATACTTAATGTGTCCAGATTCATCACGAAGAGTGTACTCAGTCTGTTCACCAATACCGGGAATTTTTTGCTTCATTGCAAGCAGCATTGCAAATCCTGAGAAGAAAAACGTTCCTTCACAAATGATCCAGAATAAAAATGCAGCTTTCAGAATTTCTCGGACACCTTCGACTGTTGAAACGTCAACTTCAATGTTGAGATTTTTTGTAACATTCATCAAAAACTCATCCTTAGCCTTGATTGCTGGGACTGATGCATAAGCTTGATACACTTCATCAATATCAAGATTTAATGAGTCACAAATATAGACAATTGTATCGTTATGAAGGCATTCTTCCCAAATTTGGCGCGACATATATTGTCGACATTCTGGATCGGTGATGTGTTTGAATAATGATACAAGATTATTACCAACTAATGATTCGGACCCAGCAAAGAACCCAAGAGTACGTTTGATGACAAGTTTTTCATCATCTGTAATCTTCCCATTACGCCAGTTGGCAATATCAACATTCATTGGAATCTCTTCTGGGTTCCAATTATTGTTTTTGCCAATCTTATACAAATCCCACGCCCATTTGTGTACATGTGGTAGAATTTGGTTTACACTTTCTTTTTTATTTCCTAGGATTTTTCCGTCTTTTTTCATAAGTATTGATCTTTTATTTTTGTAAGTAAACTGTCTTTAACTTGGGTGCCTTCTTCATTCAACCCAGAGAGGGAGTGAATGTTTGAAACTGTTGGTACAACTTGACAATATCTTGGGTCACGATAATCTGAACTCAGGTTCTGGTTTATCGTAAAACTCAACAATGTCATTTCATCCTCAGAAAGGATGTCATATATTACATCAGAAAAAATCATTGACAGGAAGTACAATCTTCACCAAGTGTGCAAAACGCAGCTCCAAGATCTTCTTTTTCATCACCAATTGATGATAAGACCTTTTCACTAACAACAGATGCTTTTTCAATCTCAGATGCACCCTCATTACGAAGATAATATGTAGTCTTTAATCCGAGCTTCCACGCTTTAAAATACAAATCTGATAGGAACTTCAATGAAGTTGTATTATTGAATAAATTAACTGACATCCCCATATCAATCCACATACCTCTTTGCTGAGCTTGAAGTAGTAGATTTGTTTGATTTACTTGAAATGCTGTTTTGTGACGACGTCTAAACTCATCCTTATCATGCTGATTAGGAAGGAAGTCAAGAGACAACTTGAAAACGTCTCCATCTGCAGCTTTTAATTGCTGTGACATCTTATAGTCCCACGCATTGTATTTTCTAAGATCTTCAACAATCCATTTATTGATGACCGTTAGGTCTCCAGACATTGTAGTGTATACAAATACGTTAGAGAAATATGGCTCAGTTGTTGGTGAACAACCCACGATTGTTGATATCGAAGCTGTTGGAGCAATAGCCATGGTGTTAGAGTTTCTCATACCATATTCTCGCACATGATCTCTTACGGTATCCCAGTTAAGAGTCTCGAGAGTATGTCTTGTTTCATTAAATGAGTCATCACGTTTTCTCATGAGTGTTACAAAAGTATCAACTGGAAAAATATCCTGTGACCAAAGTGAACCTTCATAGGATGAATATTGACCTCTTTCTTTAGCTAACTCAGACGATCCAAGAATCGCATTATATGAAATAAACTCGTAAAGCTTCCGAGAAAGAGCTGTTGCTTCATTAGAATCGTAATCAATATTGAGAGCGTTATACAAATCATGCCAACCCATTGAGCCTAAACCAACTGGCCGGTGTCTTGTATTTGAGAGTTTAGCTTCTTGCGTGGGGTAGAAGTTAATGTCAATAACATTATCCAACATCCGCATTGCAAGTATTGTTGTATCTCTAAGTTTTGGCCAATTGATATCTTTATTACCATCAGATCCAACGATAATAAACTTTGGGGTATTTATAGAACCTAAATTACAAACAGCTGTTTCACCATACTCTTTAATCTCTCTATCATTATTTGGTTTGAAAGATGTTGGTTCAGTGTGGAGAAGAATTTCGGTACAAAGATTACTCGATCGGACGATACCTTTATGTTGATTTGAATAGCGACTATTTGAGGGGTCCTTGAAAGTTATCCAGGGGTGACCTGTTTCAAACAACATCTTGAGCATTTTCTTCCAGAGGTCTTTAGCATTAACTTCTCTGAATAGTCTTAATTCACCAGCTTTACCTTTTTCAACATACCTCCAATACTTTTGTTCAAATTCATCACCAAATGTTTCTTGAAGATCTGGAACTTCTTCTGGTGAGAACAAATACCACTTACCTTCAGATTCAACTTGCTTCATGAACAAGTCGGGTATCCAGTGGGCTGTGTTTAGATCATGACATCTTTTTCTCTCATCTCCAGTATTTTTCTTAAGTTCAAGAAAATCTTCAATATCATAATGCCATGTAGCAAGATAACCACACCCAGCACCACGGCGCTTACCACCCTGGTTGATTGAAACAAGCATATCATTAAACAACTTCCATGTATAAACTGCTCCGGTTGTTTTACCACCTGTTGAGTTAATCAATGCACCACCAGCTCTGAAAGGGGTAAAGTCCATCCCAAGACCACCAGCAAATTTTGATTTCTGTGCTTCTTGATGGAGACCATCAAATATACCAAAGACAGAATCTTCAAACGTATTCAAAAAGCATGAAGACAATTGGCTTCGAACCGCTCCGGAATAGAACAAAGTTGGTGTCGAGGGGACATACAACATTTCAGACAACACATTGTAGAACTTAATTGCGTAATCTGTTCGTTCTTCTACTTTCTCTCCAAGAGCCAAACCCATTGCAATTCTCATCCACCAAGCTTGCGGTGATTCTACAATGCTATTATTTGATTTGATGAGATAACGATCGACAACAGTCTGAAGACCAGCATACTCAAACAGCTCGTCTCTTTTAATATCGATATGCTCAGCAAGTTGCTTTAGGTCAAACTTCAGAAGATCTTTTGCCAATACACCTTCCTTTACAAGCTTCTTAATGTTTGTAACAAACGCTTTTCTATACTGATATTGCACAGCATCAGAATCAACAGACTCACCAAATACCTCTTTATAAAGAGAATTAAGCAATATGGCTGCTGCTACAGAAGAGTATTCTGGTTGTTGTTCAATTAACGCTCGGGAAGATTTAATTAATGCTTGATCAATTTCTTCTGTCCTAACCCCATCGTACAATTTCAGTGTTGAATTGTATACAATCGTTTTTGGATCAACATGATCAATGCCTTTACAAGCTCTCTCAACGCGTTTGTGAATCTTTTTGTCGTTAAAGACTTCCTCTTTACCGTTTCTT
>Ga0181358_1000307_pt1 | contig 21833 bp, 30 predicted proteins | sample Fa13VDMM110SD_FD_130096 | JGI IMG/M metagenome (GOLD analysis project Ga0181358, IMG submission 130096) | Freshwater viral communities from Lake Michigan, USA - Fa13.VD.MM110.S.D | ecosystem: Environmental > Aquatic > Freshwater > Lake | place: USA: Michigan | collected 2013-09-24 | reverse complement strand
ACAGGCTGATGTGTCAGAAGCTTTTTGGGACCAGTTGCACGATAGTTGATCTTATCTTCTACCATGTGCTTCAGACGGAGATAATACGTTGGACCCATAAATATTTCAGTTTCCATCATTTCACCTGTTTGGCCATTATACATTACCTCGTGGCCATAAGGGTGATAGCCTGTTTTCAGAAGGAGATCCTTCATCTCTTCTACTCTGCCCTGAGTTGAAAATGGCGTAGAATCAACAAGTGTTCCCAGATGAGTTCCTACCTTTGTAGACATCGTCTCAATAAACTGACCGATAGTCATTCGAGAAGGAAAGGCATGAGGATTTACGATCATATCTGGTCTCAAACCTGAAGCTGTATACGGCATATCTTCTTCTGCAATGCGCATTCCTACAGTACCCTTCTGTCCGTGTCGAGCAGAGTACTTGTCGCCAAGAACAGGGACACGGCGTTCAGCAATTCGAATCTTTACTGCATGAAGTCCGTCACGAGTAGGATAACGATAAATTCCATCGATTACGCCAGTCTGTCCACGCTTTGGAGTATAGGAAGCATCCCTATAACCAATAATCTGGCCACCTGCATTTGTTATAGGAGTCACAATTCCGACAAGGATTGTTTCGTCATTGATTTCTGAACCCTGCTTAATAATTCCATCAGAGTCAAGTAGATCATAATTATATCCTTCTTTTCTCGCAACAGTCTCTCTAAACTTGGGATCTACTGAAATATTTGCAAACTCAGTATGCTTTTGTGTTGCCACATCCAGCATCTCTTCTTCCTTTTCGTAGGAATGGTAGTAGGTTGTGTTGAAAAGACCTCGTCTTAATGAGGAATCATTTACGATAATTGAGTCGTCCTGGTTGTAACCAGAGTATATTGCTAAGGCAACAATGGCATTCTCACCGTAAGGAAGACATCCTGATTTGCCTAAGATATTACCAACTGTCCATGTTTGAGAGAGTGGTCTCTGCGCATAATTCAACCAAGTAGCAATTGTATCAAAACGTTTATTAAATGCAGTGTTGTACCAAGAACAGGCCTGTTTAGTCTGCTGACAACTAAACATGTTACGAGGGGCCTGATTAAAATCAGAATTAGGAATTACACTTGCAGAAGCAGAGAAAATCATAGTTCCATGAATTTCAGATGGTAGTTTAGGAGAAAAAGGTAACATGCTAATTCGTAAACTTTCAGTTTCTTGTGCATCAATGTAGTCCATAAATTTCTTGCTGATTTCAACCCATTTTTTAAGCTTCATAACACTATCTCCTGTTATACCTTCCCGATAAATCGGTCTACAAACTCTTCCAGCATCAGTCGAGATAATATAGGTGTTATCAATTCTTGTCCAACATAAACTGACAAATCTATCTAATTCCTGTGATCTGCGCTTCGTAAGTAGAAGTTCGTGGAAATCTTCTGCCTTGTTTTTTAGAATACCAACTAAATCTGAGTTGACAAATACCTTTGTCCAGCTGGGATTCCAAGTTGAAGGATGAATATCAGATATCTGCATAAATGAAGGAAAACTTCTAATTAATTTTCCGATAATTTTCGAATCGGAAGCAGTAGAAATTGAGCAAAAAAGAGTCATCGACTTAATCATACCAATATTGCCTCCATCGGGATTATCAGTAGGACACATAAACCCCCAAGAACTTGAGTGAATGCGACGAGGTTCAATAACCTTTGTTCCCTTGTCCATATCTAAATTCACACGACGCAACTGAGCAACAGTACCTAAGTATGCAAGACGACTTAGTTCCTGCGATACTCCATCTTTTCCTCCCCATTTTCCTTTGAATGATTTAGAAATATCATTAAGAAAATTAAAAGACCGCCAGTAATATTCAATATTCTCATCCTGTACTAGTTCCGCAATCTTCTTGCCAACATATGCATGCTGTTCAAAATGAAGGCGAGTATCTAACTCCGTAAGCATGCGTTTGCTGACTTCTTTGTAAATCCGACGAAACTCGTTGAAACACAAGTTTCCTGAAGCAATAAGGCGCTTAAATCGAAAATGATCACGATCAGTCTTAGGTTTCACACCAATAGCTACATCCATTGCAAGATGGAGTAGTTGTCCTAACAGATAAGCCTTTCTGCGATAGAAGGCTGCTGGAGATTCTCCTTCCAGTTTTTCACAGTGGGGAAACATCTGGTCATAAAGATTCACATAAACACCACCACTGCTTCTTGTACGTGTCTGTTTTCTCAGAAGTAACATATTAGGGTCCTGGTCTTGGTCCTCTTCCTTTGCCATTTCTTGAGCTACAAATCGTTCGTGAGACAATATTAGTTCTGCAAATGTTTCATCATACTGAGTACGTTCTTCTTGAGGAATTCCAGCTAAAAATGTATCGTAAATATCTTGGTCATTCGTAAGACCCAGAGCATAAAACACACTCATAAGTGGAACTGGTTGGGTGAAACCTGGTAGAGTAATGAGTGCTAGACGTTTTGTAGAAAATGATGCCAGATCGGGCGTTACAGAAACAATTTTTGGATCGTCAGATTTCTTGTTCTTAGGAGGGATGACTAGGAAATGGGAGTACGGGCCCTTGGTACCATCTTCTGAAACTGACTTTACTCCTGCAATAAACTCAAACTTTCCATCCTTTGTTGCCTCGTCTAGTTTCATGACAAGTTCCTTTTCTGACAGTGTTCTCTTCTCTTCTGATGAGGGTTGTTGTACTCGCTTTGAAGCATAAAACATATTGTCACCAAGACGTTCCTGAGTAAGGAGTGCCTTCTCGGCGCCTGATATAATAAAATAGCCACCGAGTTCAAATCTGCATTCCCCAGCATCATATAGCTGTTCTGACGTCATGGTAGAAAGGTAGCACAGATGACTCTTTAACATTAGTGGAAGTTTACCGATCATAATTTTAGAAAACTTACGCGTTTCGATATCAGAACCGATTTGGTAATCAATTTCAATATTGGCGCGTACATCTAGAGCATACGTTTCATTATTTAATCGACATGCATGAGGAAGTACGGCATTTCCAACATCATCAACGGGGGGTGAATAAAATATCTCATCTCCCACTCTACCGCCTATAAATACATTAATAGAACGTTCATCTTCCAGAATAATACGAAGCGGGTTAGTGCCTTTGATAAAATTCGGTATCATTGAGTTCACCATATCTGCATATGAATCTAAATGATGGCGAACTAGCGGATTTGTTGTATCTTCAAAATATGTATCTAGGACATGACGGGCAATTTCCATTTCCTTTCCTTGTAAAAAGGAAAGAATGCAGTATATCACTACCACCGTATTAACAGCATTTTTTACGATTCTGTTTTTAGTTATCTACAAATACGGTTTCAACCCTCAAATGGTCAAAACTTTGACATCTTCTGATTTTCCAATATGTCCGGATAGATGGGACTATGATCCTGTTCATGTAATGTGTGTTCCAATGTATTTCACACCATGTTTCGCATTTAATCCTCACGATCCTACACTAGACTCTGCAGTTGCAAAGTGTAATATGGCCCGCACTTGTGGAACATCATGGAATAAGGCCTGCCCTTAAAACTACAGGTAAAACGTTTGTTACACGTGTAGAGTGGTGCACGCAGTGGGAGTTGAACCCACGACACTCGGCTCATAAGACCGATGCTCTACCAACTGAGCTATGTGTGCTTTGATCCCAGTGCGGATTGAACGCACGACCTACTGCTTACAAAGCAGGTGCTCTACCACTGAGCTATAGGAACATTCTATTTACCATGATATCATTTAAATCCTTACAAATTTCTGTTATTAAACTAATATGATTTTTATAACCGGATTAGCTTCGTTATTTATTCAATTTATAGTTGGAATTAGCGACTATGTTGCACTAAATATAAAGGTTAAGACTGAGGATGAACTCCTAAAGGATTTATTAACGGTTGAGCTTTTTGTCCAAATTATTGAATTTATATTTTACTGCTGGCTAATATACTATTTCAATAGAGTATCTCACAATATTACTCCTTTCCGTTATTTGGACTGGTTAATTACTACACCTTTAATGTTGATCACATTATCTGCATTTTTACACCACGACGGAACTAAATCAATTAGATTGAGTGACTTTTTATCCGAACATAAGGAGTCTTTACTAAAAATAGTTGGATTGAATTTTTCAATGTTGTTTTTTGGTTTATTTGGTGAACTGGGTTACTTAAATCATTACACGTCTACTGCTTTGGGATTTATCCCATTTGCTTTAAATTTCAATTATATTAAAGATACATTCTTGCGTTCTTCTCAAGATATACTGAAGAATGTTGTATTTTTCTGGTTTTTAATTACCTGGTCTCTTTATGGTGTGTTTGCAGTGATGAAATATACTGTTAAAAATGCAGGGTATAACATCCTGGATATATTTTCTAAGAATTTCTTTGGAGTATTTCTGGCGTACGTTATTTGGACAAAATCATCTGGTTTTCATTAAATAATTCTATATAAGATAATGTATGCGGAAACATATCGTCCGACAAACATAGAAGGAGTAATCGGCCACATTGATGCAAAGAAATCTATAAAAACATATTTAGAATCTCCAACATTTAGTAAGTCTATACTACTAACTGGTCCGCCCGGAATTGGTAAGACGACTCTCGCACTATGCGCAGCCAGATCATTTGGTTTTGATCCACTTGAAATTAATGCAAGTAAGTCCATTCGTAGTTTTGAAAATGTTGAAAAAATTAAAGATGCATGTAGATCTCCTGTGAATATACATTCATTTTTATTAAATCAGCCTCATCGAAAGACATGTGTCATACTAGATGAAGTTGATGGGAGTGATCCTCATGCTCAAAATAAGATTGTTGAATGGATTAAGGATCCAAAGAGACGTGTACCAATTATTTGTACAGGGAATGAGGTTCCGACTATTTTTAAACGTGAATCTGCTAATATTGAATTAATTCGCTGTTTTCCACCAAGAATTTCTGAACTTCAAACTATTTTTACGGATATTGATATTTCAGTTGTTCTGAAAGATTGTCAGCACGACGTTCGAAAGATGATGCATCAAATTCAGTATGGAGTTTCAGATGTGATTCCCAAATTCAATGTTCCACCTACTGGCCTTCCGATTGAACAGACGTTTCGGATGAGGCAGGCGATGTTTGGGTTGCCGGATCTCCTTGACGAATATCGTAACGACAAACAGGACACCGAACACTCATCGAAAACCAGTTCGTAAGACAACTTCTGTGAAATCCATGAGAACAGTGTCTAATGCGAACACCTCCTGTAGTAATTGCATCTTGACATATTGCACAGGATCCATCGATTGTTGCTACATTTTCAAGAGCATTTTCAATTTGCCTGGGAGTTGCAGTAACAGTTACTGGATCCATAAAATTAGGATTATTCGGAAGAGTTAGTGTTACGAATGTAGTGGCTGAAGCTCTGTTTTGAGAGTTGATGATGTAGAGCCTATTTATAAATTCTAACATTGCAGCATCGTTTAGCATGTATCTGGAAATAATGTTAGCTCTGGTATTGTAATCCAGAGCGCGAATCGTATTATTATTTAAAAAACCATTACGTCCTTCAAGCATCAGTTCAAGGATTCCAAGAATATTCTCGTCAGACATTTCGTTTAAAACGACTTTCGTGTCAAAACCACAATTATATAAATGATAAATTCAAACTATAGTTTTCAGAAAGAAAATCATATAATTTCAGTGAAAGACTTTTTAAATGATTCATTTGCACAAAAAATTGAAACAGATTTGAAAAATATTGATAAAACTGAGTGGTATGTTTCAATGAAACCCGTTGATATTTTTGAAAAGATTCAAAATACCAGATATTATGATGGACTATATACTGATAAAAAATTTATTGGACAACAATCATTTAACAAATCTTGGTTTAATCGTGGTAAATTCGCGCATTCATTCAAACGTTCTCTATATAATCACCATGATGGGTGTTACTGTGTAACATGTAAATTAAAAGAATACTTTGAATCAGACGAAGTTAAAGACGCGCTTAGCAAAATTATTGGTGAAAAGGTTGTAAAATTAGATTCATCATTTTGTTCAAAATATGAGAATGGCGACTATCTTTCAATTCATCATGATAAAGGAAATGGTGATTATGCATTTGTGTTTCAGCTAACAAAGGACTGGAATCCTTCTTATGGAGGATTGCTTAATTTTTATGATTCAGAAACAAAAGAAGTATATAAAACTGTGAATCCTATATTCAATAGTTTAACTATCTTCAAAATAAAAAATGTACCAAATACCGATCATTTTGTTTCAATGAATGTAAGTTCTCATACAAGATATGCTTTTAGCGGATGGTTCAGCGTTTCAGAAACATGTCCATAGGACCTTTCTTGTGTTTTTGGAGATAAGAAGAACCCATAAATAGAATCTTATCAAGCTCCTTTTCTTTCTGGGCCAAAACACTGAGAAGTGCATCTTCATCAGTTTGGCCCTTTTCAATATAACTCGAATACAACTTTTCATAATGAGCCTTCTTTGGAGTATAGCCATCCAAGTCATCAATTGCAAGAGCAAATAGTTGGGCAACAGGATTCTGAATCTGATTTGTAATGTAGAATTCTACATCAGGTTTTAGCCCCTTCTGTTTCACGTAATCAATATGTTCAATTCGATCCCCCTGCCTTTTTTCATCTTTGCGGTTGGCTACATAAATGTAAGGAAGTCGATCACCAACTTGAGGGGCATTCCCTACATCGCGCTCTTCCATTCTATCTGCGAGAACTCGATGTGCAATTTGCTCAGGATTTTTGTAATCATCGCGTAGCTGTTTTGTGATAATATACTTATCGAGTGCAACCTTATTTTGCATCACGCAGATAAGCATTTCTTTTACAAAGTTCTGAGCAAGCTTGATATTTCGTTCTGTCATGAGAATATCAAGAGCTCCACCAAATACGTCCTTAACAATGGGTGCATTATCACGTCGCTTGAGAGCTACACCCATAGTCTTACGTTTGCACTTGGTAATATCATCTTCATACATCATACCTACGTATCTCTTGCGACAGAATAGAATGAAGGGGAAGAATGTTTTTTCATACTCAATCTTATGGGCCTTTCGACAGAGACTTGTAATTCTTTCTGCCGACTTCTTGCCGAGTTCAATAGATTCAGCCAAATCTTTGGTTGGAAACTTGATGAAGATTGAATCTGTATCGCCATAAATTACATCTCCACCAAACTCTTCCTCTACGATCTTCTTTGCGAACTGAATACGATCACGCCCGGCCGCGGTAGTGCATGCCGCCACCTCAATCTTTCGAATAGCAGAAGTACGTGACCCTGCCTGACCATAAACTGAATTTGCTACTACCTTGTATGCAAGTTGCAGACCATTCAATACTGATTTTTGGGATTCATCTTCAATTGTCTCGATTAGTTTACGAGTCTCCTTGCGTTTCTTGAGCAGGATATCCAAAGTTTGTGGTAGAACACCTACTGTACGAGGATCATCTGTTGGTTGAACAAAGCCACATGTAATTCGCCCCTCTGGGTCGTGAGTATCGTAACTAATATCATCAATCTTGTATCCGGCGGCTCGAAGTTCATCTCCATCCGGGCCTTCTTGTCTGATCTTTTTTCCACGAGAATCAAATGTTTTTACATAAACTAGTGTATCGGGGGAAAGATTGAACGCAATCATATTCGAAGGATACAGAGAGTTAAAATCTAGAACTGGGATGGGCTGATCTAGATACATTCCAATCTTTGGAGGGAGAACAATTGCACCTTCATACGATGTATCACCATCATAATTCTCCTGAGTTACAATGATTTGATTGCGCTTTGAGGCATGATATACGACTGCGGAGAAAATCTTGATCCCCTGTCCTCTCAGGAAGATATACTGAATTGGTACTCTGCATACATCCGCCATACCCCGAGCATTTACAAATGTATCAAGCTTGGCCATCAATGTGAGAACCAAATCACAATCTTGGATACAATACTTGGCTACCTTAGATCGTTGAGTACTGTTCCCTCGGTGAGAACTAAACATTTCTTTTGCAGTTATGTCGTCCTTACCAAAAGACCATTCCAAATTCTTTCTGTCTTCTACAGAAATATCATCAAAGGTATTCAAATAATTATGTTCTTCCAATTCGACAATAAACTTTTTGGGGAATACTTCAACAACTTTAAATTTAGACCCTTCGGCATAAGGATTTGCGGTATTTCCAATAATATCGAAACGAACTAAGTTTCCAACAAATAGTCCGCGTGTACTTTTAGTATGGATTTCGAACTTGCGTGTTGGAGCACCACTTATGATTACAATTTGAGACACCTTATCTCTCAGAAATGTGTTTGCAACATTATCAAGTTTGTAAGAGTCCAAATTCTGTTCACGACGAACTGAAAGGAGCAGATCAACCGCAAGACGACCAGAAACCTCCAAATATTTGACAGCAAAAGTACCACTTGCAAGTTCAAACGTCTTAGCTTCGGTCTTTGCATAGTCTTTCTTCCATGGATTCATGTCGACTCGACCAAGCTTAAAGTTCAGTCGTGTAAATTTAGCACGTTCGGCAATGTATCCGTCATCAAACCCAAATGTATTATACCCGGCGATGATGTCGGGATTTTCTTGGTGAATACATCTTTGAAATTTATCGAGAAGATCACGCTCATTTTTGCATGCAATAAAGGTTACCGCTGGATCATTCGAAACGTCGCATGTTCCACTTACAAATACAAATCTTTTTACAGACGTCAGAAGATCATTTGTATACCGAAAACTTACACCAATTTGAATGACCTCATCAGTACTGTTCGTGGCAACTGGGAAGTTTCCAGATTCGGAATAAGTTTCGATATCATATGCACAAGCATATAGCGGAATATTGGTGTTACAAGCCTTAATTTCAGAATATGGAAGCGTATACATCGTATCTACATTTGTGTCTTCATCTGCCTCATAATCATCTGCTTCAAACTCGAATGCAGATGCAGGGCAAATATTTGTTTCATGAAATAGACGAAGTAGTGGGAGAAGACCCGATTCATATAGAACTCTCTTCAGTTGCTTTGCACATTTTACAACAGTCTTTGTTAGCCAAAGCGAGTTGCAAGTCATTTTCCAGACTGCAGTAGGTTGCAGCCCATTAAATCCATTCATTGCGTCGAGTTTCAATTCCTGGGTAATTTTCAAACCATATAAGCGCAGCGTTTTATTGTTTTGCTTCTCGTATTCTGACTGAAGATGGAGTAGAAGCTGTTCCTTTGTTTCTTTCTGATTGCTTTTGATGTAAAAGTATGGGCAGAAGTTTGTGAGTCTAACCTTCGCCACTTCTCCAAGATTTGTTCGTCCGAAAACATCAACAACATACTTAAAATTATCATCTGACTCGATCCAATCACATGGCTGGATAATTACCATCTTAGTTTAGATCATTTTGTATTGGAATTCTTTTCGTTTTTAATATGAGTGATTTACTTTCTAGTTGATTGTGTAAAGGAAATGCCTTCATTTAGTAATTTTGGACTACCGCTTTTTCACGCAGATACACGACAGGGTCCAGATGGCCATGGACAAGAGGTTCATGAACGGGAAAATAGTGTAATAAAGAATGCAGTTCCCATGGGCTGTGGCGATGGATGGATTAATACTGCGATGGCCAATAGCATCGGTATGGTTCCCGGAGGAAACAGTGGTGGTATGCCTCCTTGTGCTGCTGATGTAAGCAATGATCTACACTATGGTATCCCCGGAACTATGAGAGTTAGAGGTCAGAAACAGGTATTTACAAGAATGTTTGGAACAACTCCTAATCTTAATCATGGAAACCCAGATTCAGTAATTGACGAGAATAGATTGCTGTATAATAACGGAAATGTTAACCGTAAATCGGTGAATACAGCAACTGATAAACAATGGCCAGTATTTACTCCTTTGATTCCAGAAAAGGTAGCTGACATTGCTGAACACAATTATTTTGTTGAGCCGTTTGGTCGGGGTGGGATTTCGGCTCGTCACGAGTCGGTTGTAAGAGTGGATCTTTCGAGGTAATATTAGGGTGAATCTTTCTAGACATATGCCTCATCACATTTTCAGACTTTTGCAATAATTCATCCTTTTGCTCACGTTTTCTGATGACCACAGGAATTTTTGTTTGAGTTGATGAACTTTTAGATAAAAGTCTATCGACAGATTCAACTACGTCCTTGGTTTCCTTATACGATTCCTCAGCCATCTGTCTAGAACAGTTTGCTAGATTGCAAATCATCTCAATTGGATCGCTCATTTTTTATGTGTTTGAATGTAAACAACGTTAAGATGCGTTTTATTGAAACTTTATGTCCACCTGCGATGCTTTATTTATTATACACCACGATACATGTTGGATTAGATCTATCGTTAGGTCACTTTATGACTGCCTTAGTCAAGGTCATTATGGGAGTTGCGGGTGTAGTTGTTCTTGATACTCTATGCGATATTGATCTAGGTATTGTGTCGTGGGCAATTATTTCAACACCCTTTATTATGGTTGCTCTTGCGTCATCTATTACTCTTGGACTTGGTCTTGATCGTTTGGCCTCTCAACATCTTGAAAGATTTACAGCTCCCCTAACTGGCGATAATAAAAAGAAGAGAGATATTCTTGTCAGTCAAGTAAATCCTGACCCGGAACACCAACTTACATCGAGCTCCGAGTTTACTTTATAAATGAACACGCTGATATTCTGTTATAGACAGTTTTTCTCATGCAAGAGGCGTATTCAAAGATATTTTAATATTGATTATCGCGATGACTGTATTCCCAAGCATAAATTTCCGTGGATGTGGATTGGAGGTGAAACAAATGGTGTTTCCACTAACTTTACAGCATTAGTAAACCAACATGTAATGTATGGGGTACCAGTTAATGCAAAATTTCTACAAGAAATTACCGGACACACGCCAGATAGATGGATGTATCTTGATAGTAGAACGTTACACGAGCATGAAATACCTCTCAATGGGTTTATAATAGCACGATGATTCCCGAAAATCTTCACTTAAGGTCTGCTTTAAATCAAGAAATAGCAAAGTACATTATTCTGCACCCAAATTCATACTTCGAGTTCGCCGATGAATTTGTGAAACTTCAAACAATTTTTATTAAAGAAAGTACACTCGAAATACTATCATTGTGGCTTGACATGGTAGTCAGTCCGCTAGCAAGTTTTATATACTGTCTTTGGTACAGAGTTTCTCCTTCTATTTTTACGGTTTTTTCTTTGCAAAAAACTATTCAATTGTGGTCGGATTGGTTTCGTTTCAGATATCTTGCAAGTGAAATGCGCGATTGGACGAATATTGTTCGTTCCATTGGCGGACCGTTTATTTCAACGAATGACCCACTTTATCATATTTATGTTTACGCAGATGCTATGCAGAGATTGAATACAAGTCTATTTATGCGGCATCCTGCCCGGGTTTTCCAAAAAACTGACTAAACGTTTTTAGTAGTTCAGCACCCTGTTCAATTGCAGGCTTCATCTCCGAAAGCGAACCCATTAGTTCCTTCTGAAGTGCCATTAGTTCTTTTGTATCACGTCGCATTCCACCTATTTGTTCGGGACTTAAATTGCGATATGCATGCAGAATTGTTGTACCTACATCAACGTGAGGTTGATGAATTGGTTCACGAGACTTCGGGATAGTGGGTTCTGGATCATTTCCGGCTTCTGCAAGGACCACGCTGTCAAATCCTTCCCATGTTTGAGCAGTTACTTGCATGATAACGTATAATCCAACAATACCAAGAACAACTGAAAAAAGGTTCGATAGATGAAATACCTCTCTTCCAACAATATATGTCACAACTTGCCATGCAATAAGATGTGACACATTTTTCATGATTAGATAGTAACACGTACCTACAAATAATAGGATTGCCAGGGCAGTTCCAAGCTTCATCTTATCTTGTAATATGAAATTTATTAGGCTTTTACAAAACTGTCGTAGTTACCAGATCTAGCCCCAAAGTAATTAAAGTCGCCATACTTCCAATCTCCTCCTGAAGGGAATTTAGTTGTTACTGGTACCATATGCATTATACCACCTTCACCCTGTCCCTGATAGGATGCGGAAGCGGCACCCCACAAACCACTACCACCGCCTCTGTGACGTCTCCGACTCTTAGATCTTTTTTTTTCATCACTCCGGCTTCTAGATCGATGACGTCTACGTTTTCCTCCCTGAAATGCGGGACTGTTAAATTGGGCGTTTATTCTTCCGTCGCTTGCAACTCCTGGGCGTCTTCCTCCCTGAAATGCGGGACTGTTAAATTGGGCGTTCATTCCACGGCTCGCAACTTCGGGGAGTGCAACTTCCGACTTACCAACCCATTCCATTGCACCCGGCGCAATTACAGCTCCCGGTGCATAATATCCGCCACGTTTAACTGTGCGACGTCTACCATGGCGACGACGGTGTGTTTTGCGACCCTTACGATGAGGCATTTACATCTATAGAAGGAATGTTTTCTGTTAGAGCCCAAGAATCATCATCATTTTTTATACATCGACATTCGAACTCTACCGGTTTTGAACGTAGATACTTTGAAGTTTTCAAATCTGGAACTTTTAGATACCCAGGAACACCAATTGCTCTATAACAATCGGGTAGTTCAAGACGACTAAACCTTACTGATAAAGAGTTGTCATTTTCTACAAAATAACCTGGGCGTCCAATAGTTTCATCATTATGCTCTTCAAAACCTTTGATTTTAGTAAATTTGAATTCTGATTTATGTATTAATTTTACTGTTCCTGGGATCGATGATGTAAACATCTTAAGTAGATCTTTTAACCAATCATATCGTTGCTTAAATGTTGAACATGCAAATACACAGTTTGAATTATACATCCAAATATCAGCAACAACAAACTCCAGAGGACCTACCTTTTCTACCTTTAGAAAAGTATCTCCACAAATGCGTTCATCTGCAATGCATGGAAGTTTTTTCCACTCATGTATGGATTTGGTTAACCACAAACATACAGGAGTGTTATTTTCATAAGTAAATACTATCCAACCCGGAGTTCCAATAGATTGAGGGACGCGAAACATCTCAAGTCCCGGGGGGACGGGTTTCTTGAAGACCGTCTGGTAAGTGGGTGTCCATTTGTAATTCGTTTGTAGGTTGTTTAGCACGTGGTTCATAGTCAGGTAACTTTATTTCTTGTGGAGGAGGTTGTGTTAAAACAGGTCCGTTTTGTACAGGAGCATCTCTATATATTACCTGAGGTGGCGAATCACGATAAATAATTTTGGGTTCGGGAGGATACATCATTCTTGATACAAAGAATGTAGCAAATTGAAGTACTACCATAACAAGCACTGTTGAAAGTGCTACATATAAAACATCCAGAATAAGCATTCCGTTTATTCATCAGAAAGGTTTCTAAGCATCAAACAAATACGCAATGGAATTAGATCCTAAGGTTGTAGTTGATGCCGTAGAAAAGGTTGTTGATGATGTTAAAGAGGAGGTCCAAGAGCAGGTAAAAGAAGTAGAGAAATTAGTTGTAGAAGAGGCTAAGAAGCAGTTAAAAGAGGTAGAAAAATTAGTTGAAGATGAAAGTAAAAAGGTAGCAGAACTTATTGAGAATGCAGCAGAACTTGTAGTAAAAGAAGCTTCGCAACTGGAAGTAAGAGTTGTTGAAGAAATTAAGAAAGCACAATGTTGTCTTCCTTTTGCCTTTTTATTTGATAAATTTGGTCGAACTCCGAAGACGACTCTCTCCAAATCAGAGGAGAGTGAGAGTACAAAGTCCAAGTAATATGTTCAATGTGTTCGGGCATTGCAATTACACCGTCCCACTTTTCACGAAAGTATTTATCTTCAGTAAATTTATGTCTAATTTTCAGTTGTGGAATATAGCACCAACCATCGTTTCCCCAAATTAGATTTACTTGTTTTGAATCAATTGGTTTCTGTGAAATTGATTGAAAGCGTCGAATTTGGTACTCCATTTCTCCTATGAATAGTCTGTTTAAGTAAGCCCAATTCGTTTCTCAGCCAATCGCATTTTTGAATACATTCGGTAAGAATAAGAGTATCATACATTGATCCATGTAGCTGATCCTCACGTGGCTGTTTCTTAAATATGAATTCATACATCTCCTTCAACTTAGGGAATTTATGAATATTACTCTTCTTTCCAGGAAGACGGCAGTACTTCTGCGCAATAATCATTGTGCAATCTAGACTCTTTGGAACAAATTCACCACCTCTTCCAAGATCCCAAACAATTGCATTCTCAATGACATTTAAATCAAAGTTAAGATTGTGAGATACAATCTTATCGTATTCTTCTGCCAGAAACTCGTCAATAGCAACATTCAAAGGAACACCATCTCGCTTGGCAATTTCATTTGTAATTTTATGAATTGCAATAGAATCGTCCGGAATAATCCAATTATCTGATCTTATGATATAAGATTTTTCCTTTACAATCTCATTTGTTATACTATCCAAAATAACCCATGAAATGGACACAATATGTGGCCAGTTATTAGGTTTCTCGCGTGCATCTGTTCTTGTCTTTGGTAGGCCTGTTGTTTCGGTATCGAAAATTAATAGCTTCATTGTGTAATCTATTTGCTTCATTAAAATTAATCCATTTTACTACATTAACGAATAAGTTACAAGTCCATATACAACAGCATGTAGAAGTAGGCCATAGTTTGTAGGGCAACCAGCTTCGGCTACCTTAAATAGAGAAGAGAATTGGGGAACTAGTGTACCGACAAGACCACCGACGACACGATCTACAACTGAATATGTATAAGGAGAACTTATAATGTAAAATAGAATAACTGCGGTCAGAGATGCTTGAACTTTACGACTCAGGAAAGACATTCGTGTATGTCTTACTATTAAGAAAAAGTTTGCTTTGTTCTGAGGATTGCTCCTATCCATTGAGGTATATTTTCAACTAGTTCTGTAACTTTTCGACTATCGGGCGGACAAGGATATTGAATGTCCAAACTTGTACTTTCACATATAAACATACATGCAGTTGTCAAAAAAACAATTCGCTGTTTTAGAAGACCCGGTGCCCAGCGAAGACAATGCATCTTATATAAAGCATCAATGTATGGTGTAAGGGTAAACGATTGATTAGATTTTGTTGCTGCATTGTTGACGATATCCCAGAGTATCCATATCACAGACCTAGAATACTTGTCATCAACATATGGATTGCTTCGGCTAGAATAATCTAGGTCCAATTTTGTTCTGCGTTTATATTCTTTGGAGTGCTTGAGAATCCATGCAATCCAATAGATTGACCGTGAAAAATCACGTGTTTCTGGTCTCAAACAATATACTAATTCGTTTAATGCAATATAAACTTCGAACGGATCTTCTTTTTTCAGAATATCGGAAACATAACTCGAGGAAGGTGATTTTAAATTTTCCTGAACTGTTTTTTGATCAAAATCATGGTCGGGTTTAATCTTTGGCAATGGGGGTAACTTGTTTTTTCTACACATCGTAATACCTGCAATTGTTTGACAAATTAAAACTCTAACCTCATCATTGTTACGAATATCTGTCATCTGCAATATTGGATATTTTGCTTCTAGTGGAGCATACTTCTCATACATTCGAATTAGATATAGAAATGCATTCGGCGCAGATCTATTAATATTTCGTGCTGTAGATTCAAAAAATGTTTGCCACATAGAATGTACTAAACCTGAAGACATTAGTTCGAGGCTCCAATAACATGCATAATCGGCATGACCTAATTTTATATTTTCGTCAAGCACTTTATAGACATGAGATCTCAAATGTCCGGAAAATGTGAATTTTTGAAAATCTAAAACTGTACGTGGATCTACAATTTCCATTATCTTCTACGACGAGTTTTACGTCTACGAGAAGAACGCTTATGGGTTTTAGGTCTACGAGAAGAACGCTTATGAGTTTTATGTCTATATTTTCCACCCTGTAATAACTCTCCATTCATATCTCTCGGCCTGTTATCAGGCTGTTTTTGATCATACGCATAAACTGGCCCACCTCTTCTTGCTCGAAGCTTATCTAAACCCGCCTGTACATGATCTACAGGAGGCTGTTCTTGTGCAGGTTTTCTAAAATCTTTTTTAAATTTAAATGGTGGCTGTGCTGACATTTGTTTTTACTCTGTAAAATAAACGAACCATTGACAGTTATTTTCTATCTCGAAGAGCTAATACTGGATAATATAATGGTAAAATATTTCTACTAGTTCTATAATGTTCTGGTCTTAGGAAATGAACAGTATTCTTGTATTGTGGTAATTTACTCAAAATTGAAATAATACTTTGATCCTGTCGATTATACATAAATGTTCGATCGGCAAGTCTGTTAGAATCATTATAATCTAACGAAAATAAATCTGGACGCTCGCATGCAATTCTATACCATTCACCAAATAGATTCATAGAATCTGAACATTTCTTAATAATTTGACATCCACACCAATTTTGTGGTGAATCATCTTTTTCAATTTTTAAATATTTATATATTTCGCTAACCGACCAGTCTTTTTCATTAAATCTAGTAACAAACTGAATACAGCATTTTTCATTAAGATAATCTAAATATTTTAAAAGTAATGACCTACCTCTCTTATCAAAATGGCAACCTGAATCGCAATAAACCAAAAAATCGCCATCATTCAACTTTTCCAGAGTTTTATAAACTATATAAGGTTTCCATAACCAAAGACCACCTCCTCGCGTTTCATTCCAATATTTTCCCAACTTTTCTTTGAACGAAACATCAATATCTTCTGGCGTAAAATATTTTACAGAATTAAATACATTCATATCTGTTGCTTGGGCGCAAATTCTTTCTCGCGAAACTTTAAATTTGTCATCTCCATAGGTTATAAAATGACGCATCTTACTTACTAAAGAAGCATAAATATTGATATTCCTTTCCTACCCGAACCAAATCATGTTTTTCTATCAGACGAAACCCCGAAGTTTTAATTATATTTATGAGGCGTTCTGCAGATGGCATAGTCCAGTGATGTTTGTTTTCACGATACTTTACGTTATTATTATTTGCAGGATCGTAGTATGTTAATGTTTCCGTGTATGTTGCATTATCTTCATCTTCTTTCTTGTTGAGTCTTCCAATATATTTAAACTGATCAAAAAAGATGTTTGAATCAGTTTGACGATCTAAAGAATACTTTTGCACAGAAAATGCAGCAAATGGAGATGCCAGGTCATGCAGAGGATCAAACCGATCTGGATCTACTATATGAACTACAAAAATTCCTTCCGGCTGTAACCACTGGTGTGCATTGTCCGAAAGAACTTTAGGATTCTCAAAAAGATACACCGAAAAGCCAAGTAACAGACATGTGCTCATAGACTTTGGAGGAAAAATATGAACCTGTGTTATGTCAGCCTTTTGAAATTTTGCTGTAGGGCAACCATCTCTTGCCTTTTTAAGCATATGCTCTGAAATATCAATACCAATATAATCCACTCCTAAATTTTTGAAGAAACATGAGTGTGGAGCCGTTCCACAACACATATCTAATACACGAACAGAATTTATTGGTCGTTCAGCAAGAGCGGTTTCCTGAATTGCGATCTGCTCGTATTTCATTTTTTCATTAGAGTTCCATAGAACGTCATAAATTGCCGAATATGTTTCATCATAAATATCTTCGGAATCTTCTAATGTTATAGAGTTTTCATTTTCAAAGCCTTCAATAGACGAACACCAAATTGTAAAACCATACATTAAAAATACCAGAACGGCTAGAAAAATGTATGCTATATTCATTTGTTACATGATGATACAATTACTTACGCCTTCCACCATAAACGTCTTCGGAAGTAGTTGAAAAATATGACATTATTGTTCCAGACTTTTGATAGAGAAGATAGATTACAATTAATCCGAGTAATCCCATTAAAATATTAAGAAAAATTGGAATATATGAGAATGATGGAGGTGTTGTAGGAGCTCCCAATTCGTTGAGTCTATTTAATGTTTGAAGTCTATCAGTTTCCCTATTAAGTTGCTTTTGGAGGAAAGCATTATCTTCCTCATCACTGGCTTGCTGTGACTTGAGAGCTCCTGCTAAGTTTTCAAAAATTGCATTCATCTTCTGTTCTCCCTTGAGATTGTTGAATTTTGTAGTATATTCCGAAACAACTGGTTCTATCTCTTCCTTTGCAATTCTGAGTTTTTCACCATCAAGCCACGATTGACCATCTAGCAAAGTATAATATGACATACGAGCTTGTTCGTATGTTTCCGGATCATTCTCTCTGTTCAATCCAGCCTGAGTTAGTGCTTGTTGGAGAAGTGCAAGTTGTTTTTGTTTTTGACAGTCTAAGTCACACGGTGGAGGAATTGGCGGCGGAGGTGGGGGAGGTGGGGGAGGTGGCGGACCTGGAGGCGGTGAAGATGGTTGATTACCCATTATTAGTTGTCTGTGAAAAGTTAATGATGTAATAAAAGCCACCGAGCAATATCACAATAGCTGCCCAATGTATCAGTGAACCAAGAAATGAACCAAACATGTATACTAGCCAAACAAGTAATAGAAGTATTATTAAATTTTCAATTAATGGTTGATTTGCGGAGAGTTTATCTAAATTTTGCTGGGTACTTCTAATTTCATTCTGTAAACGACTTGACTGATCATTCATAAGCTTCGCAGTATCATTGCCCGTTCCAAACATTTTTGAAAAGAATGAAACTACATCTTGAACCTGTTTGTTTACTGTCATTACATCCGTCTGAGTAGTGTAAGCATTAACAACATTGCCCACTATTGTGTCGCGAGTATTATCAATCGGAGAAATAGAATTCATAATTGAAGAGTAGTCTGGTGATGATAGCTTCGTAAAAATGTTTCCAACGTTGGATGAAGACGTGGATGTCATCCATAGTTGCTTTGATACTGGGTCTGCTGAAATATTTGCAGGAGCATACCCACTTGTATCCACCGGAACTACATTTGAGGTGTCTGTGCAAGAACCTTCACACTTCAGTAAGCGAGAGCTTGTATCGACAACATAGAGTTCATCTTGATCAAGTTGACCATAAATAGATGATAACTTGGTATTAGTTAGCCCGGTAATAGGAGTCCAACCTGTTTGCAATGTTTCATCTGATTTCATACCAACACTATTAACATCTCTCCCATAAAGAGACGTCTCACTTGATGAAGAAATAGAAACAGATTTATCTGGTACAGCCATCCAATTTGACATTATGCAAGGTTTTGGGCATCTCTGTTTATTATTTGATGAATCCTGAGCCCAAACATACGTATGTGTTGAAAATATACTTGTCGCTGGAAATGGTATCTTATTCATATTCCATACAGCAGTTCCTGTAGCACTATTTATAAGTAGAAGTGTTTCAGAGGAAGAGTTTAATGTTAACACGTACACATTGCTATTATCTGTAGTAATGTCTAGCACAGAAGTTACATTAAATTGTGATACGTCTACCGCTTGCCAGTTTCCTGTACACGGAAGTTGACATTTGTAAATTATATTTTCAGAGTTAAATCCCCAAACAAAACCCATAGGCGATGATGATGTTTTAGTGAGGGCTCCTGGAACGGTAACCCATGAAGTTACTGGTGATAACTGTGTAGTCACTAAGCTATCAATAGTATTTGTTGTTTGTTCGTACTCAGATTGAAAATCTGCCATGTTACTTATTCCGTGTTAAAAGTTTCTAATTACATCCGCCAAAGTTTGGAGTTGCATCACCACAAATTCCTCTAGCAGCATAATATTCTACATATCCCGTAGTTGTACCCTTCTGCAAAATACCTTCACGAATAAAGGGCTTTACTGACTGAACGCCTTGAGGATTCTTTCTCAGTTGAGCTCCAATAACCGACAAAGATCTACGTAATCCAGTAACTTGAGAGGCATGTCCGCCGGGTCCTTTTCTTGCAACAGCTGATACTACCATTTATTATATGTTAAACAAAATGTAATGGAAGTGAAACAGTTCCGAGACTCCAGAGATGAAAAATTATCGGAGTTTCAGAAAGAATATACCGATAGTAAGGAACTATACTCTACAACACTGCACAATGCAATTATAGAGACTGATCCAGGAAAACAGCAGGAACTTATTCAAGAGGTTCTGCAAATAAACGCACAGCTGGCCGAAAGTCTTCGAGATATAATTGGAGATTTAAATAAGGGAACCGATTCATTTGACCCCAAAACCATAGATGAACTAACTGAAGATCTCATAAAATATCAAAAACAATACGAAGAGATCCAAACTAGCAAGGATAAGGCCGCCACACTTCGTCTAATTAGAACATCGACGCTTCAGAAACTGCAAGATGCTACAAATAAATATTATACACTTTTTTACGCCCTGATAGTTCTCGTGTTTATTCTTGTATTTATGGTATTTCGCTCGACACTATCATATTCGGTCAGTTCCTTTTTTACACAACCATCAGGAGTCCTATCGTAGCAGCCAAAACACCAGCAGCTATGTAATAATTAGTCAATGAAGGCCCTGGGAATGTTTGGACAGGATTAGAGCGCATTTCTGCTCCAACAATTTGGTCCCTTTCATCACCTAAGCCATGTTGTAATAGCCTATTTTCATGTTGTAATTCTTTTAATTTCATTTCAACACCCGACTTGTAAAAAGAAGAGACTTCTGCCTTTTGTGCAGCAACCTGATCTTGGAGAGTTTTTATTATATTATCAATACCAGCCTGGGCACTCTGATACGCGGTCTGATATGATGATTTTCCCGTCGTTTTAAACTGAAGATAGTTGTCATGATAACTCCTGGCAAGTGTATTGAATTGACTATCCATTTGTTACATCCGCCACACAATATCGATACCTTTTATTTTCACACGATGCTTCGCATAGCCCAATTACCTCGATGGTGTCACCCGGTCTTGCTCCAATCCACTTTGCCATAGGATCCTGACAATCAAGCTTAGGAAGAAGTTCAATACGCTTCACATTGTACTCCTTCATCATTGCAGTGGTTTCTGCATCAGTCATTATTCTGTGAGCCGGAACCTTACGATTTTTGCTAATATCAAATTGTAGATGCCGAAGTTCAAAGATTTGAACAAGTGGGTTTTCTCTGTTAGCAACATAGTTACGCAGAACAGAAAGAACCATGTCCGATGGTCTAGATGGCGTAACAATCAGTATTCCGTTTGTATAGTTATTTTCGGAGGCAAACCCAATAAAATTATTGAATTCCTTTTCGGTTACACGCGTCTTTGTGCTGAAGATAATTAGCACATTTCCAAAAGTGTACATCTTCGTTTCATCAAGTGAATTCGTAGTCGTGGGAGAAATTTCTCCAGCGACTCCGCGTTTGGTCATTATTTCCTTGATTGTTGCTAGTGCTGAATCTTCCATTGTTTTACTATGAGTCAACTATGAAAATATCATTCCATTTTTTACAAGCTTACAGTAAATGGAGAGTCTTGGATTTATTGCAGCATTAATGGCACTTGGATTAGTTTGGTATCTTTCGGGCAGTAATAGAGAGGGATTTGTACCAGAGTTTATTGAACAAAGTGATTATAAACGCACCCTTGAAACAAGTAAGTCTTCTTACAGACAAGAGACGAATCATTTTTCATATTTACATGATAAATTCGCGCCGCCTACAGGCACTGAATCGCCTTTTAGAGTAAACATTTGGAATTCATACATTCCCTAAAGTGGAGAAAGTTCTATTTTTTTCTATGCGTTGTCTGTGATTTTCTGGAAACTTATTTTCAGCAAGTAATTTATTGCTGGTCATCAAAGCGACATCTT
>Ga0181358_1000306_pt1 | contig 21858 bp, 33 predicted proteins | sample Fa13VDMM110SD_FD_130096 | JGI IMG/M metagenome (GOLD analysis project Ga0181358, IMG submission 130096) | Freshwater viral communities from Lake Michigan, USA - Fa13.VD.MM110.S.D | ecosystem: Environmental > Aquatic > Freshwater > Lake | place: USA: Michigan | collected 2013-09-24 | reverse complement strand
CTTGGAGAACTAATAGCCTTGAACCACCAAGTTTCATCGCTAACTACATAAACTTGAACAACACTGCTGTAAGCAGAGGGAATCTCAACTCCACCCGAAGTAGTTGCTATAGACCTAACTCGGTAATATGCACTTGCATCTCTTGGGGCTTCATAATCAATTACTGAAGCAATAAAACTTCCACTGGGAGTTAAGTCACCCCCATCTCTAACTAAGGCATAAGTTGTTCCTGAATCGTCTGACCTATAAATTTCAAATACTTGGCTCGCGAATCCTCCTGACACCGCTACACCTGTTGCAGTTAAAGTCGCATAGTTTTCTTCATTATCGTAAACTGCTGATAAAGAAGGACCTGTTGGTAAAGTATTATTTATTACGAATCCGCTAAAAGCCCAATCTGAATAAAAAGGCGCATTATTAACTGTCTTTCCAACTTTCATGTAAGCCCTATATGTGGCGTTTGCAAGTAAAGTACCAATTACGTCATTAGTATCAGCAGAACCAATTACACCTGAGTCGTAAGTCGAAGTCGAGGTTTCAGGGTCGAACCCTCCTGCACCATACTGAGCAGCAGTGAAAACTTTTATCTGGTAGAAACTTTGAGTATCTCCATCAGTATCAGTAAAAGTCCATATAACTTCAGGGCTAGCGGTAGTTGTAATACTTCCGTTAGGGTTCGTGACTGATACCGTGGGTTCACTAACAATATCTACGTCAATAAAAAGTTCGTATACTTCTGATATGTCTGTTGAGTCTTGATATTCAGTAACTTTAACCCTCAGATTATCTATATCAGTTTGAGTCCACGCTAGTCCATTAGGGGCAGCGACTTGGTATGCCCCAGTTAAGGTAGTAATACTTGAGTAAGTTCCGCGAAGTTGTAACGGAGAATGGTAGTAGTTTTCATTATCAATACGAGAACCTAAATAAACATTTAACTTACCAGTTGCCGAAGACCCAGTTTTAATTCTTGCTCTTACTCTGACTCTTTTAACTGTTTGGCTTGCAGTTAAAGTGGTTGTTCCAAAATCGTAAAGAATAGACGCTACACCTGAAACTGAGGTTTTTTTACTAATTCGCGTGCTATCACTTGCGTCATTAACGGCAGCATGAAACGAAGCAGCACCGCCAGTATTATCAAAGTTTCCTGAACCTGTTACTGTGGCATTGGCCAATACTGTTGTAACTGCCATTATTTACCTCTTCTTTGAGAAAGTGCTTTACCTACTGCTGAGGCAACTGTTCTTGAGGTTACTGTAGTTGCTACTTTTTGAGTGTTGATATTTACATTTACATTAGGATTTCCGCTACCATAAGTAAAGTTGGAAGAGTTTAATTTACCTAATGACCCTAAACCGCTACCACCAAAACCACCTGAATCTCCTGATTTCTTTTTAGGGGCAGGGGCAGCGCCACCACCGCTACTACTTGCGCTTCCAGCACTACCTGTAATTCCACCCAATGAAGCAAATGCAGCAGATATTGTCGCCACTATTTGATTAGCAATACTTGCTGCAGTTGCTACTAAACTTGTTCTTTGAGATTCTAAAGCATTCATAATATTCAAGGCTAAGTCGGTTCCTAGCGCAGTTCCTTCATCTTTCAATGGCGCTAATACTGCAATTATTGAGTCTTTAATAAAGGTCATTTGGGCGTTAATGCTATCTACTTCTGCTTGTGCTCCAGTAACAAATGCTTGAGCCATGCTTACCGCGTTGCCATAAAACACAGTAGCCATCTCAGTTCCAAAAGTAGTTGAAGCGGTGTTAATTTGTCCATATAAAGAGTTAATAGCCGTAATTTGTTCTGCGCTTGCAGTTGTCAATGCTTGTGCTGTCAAGGAAGCAGTTTCAGGACCAGCCTCTAGTAGTTGGCGTACATAAGTTTCATTAACTCCTGACGCTAACAGTTTCTTGATATTGGCTGAGAAAGAAGTAATCATGGTCAAGCGGTCTTGTAACTGCTTAGTTATAGATTCAATACCACCTGAAGAAGCCTTTATTTGTGAAATAACATAACCAGTCGCTGTTCTTGCTACATTGTAAACAGAAGCACTATCAGCCTTAGATAAATCAACTAAAGCCAAAGCATAACTTTTCAGATTACTTGTTATAGATTTGTTGAAATCTGCTTGTTCAGACAAAACAGTTTCTAAATTCTTTTGGGCTTCTTCTAATACTTTAACTGCTACTTCTCTACGCTTAGCAAGCACTATCAACTTTTTGGTTTGTGATTCTAAGAATGCTAATAATTTATTTGCGGAAGCAGGGTCTATCCCAGCATATCTCTTGTTTATAGCAGCAGCCAACTGGTCGTACATACCAATAATAGAACCTACGTCAGCCTCAGCACTTGATAATGCTCTGGTCAATGCACTTGGCTCGCCAAAAGGTCTGCGTAAAATATCAGCAAGTTCGGAAGCACCTTCTGCCCTACTCTTAAGTGCGTCTTGGTAAGCACTTTGCGCATCTTCTAATTTTTTAGTTACCGCTTCTAAAGCGACGGCATTGGCTTCTGCCTGTGGAATAAAGCCTCTAATAACATCATTTAACTTATCGAAAGATTTCCTTAAGTTAGCCAAAGCAGAGCCACTTAACATCTTACCTTTTGCTTCAAATACTGCTGCTACTTTATCTAATGAACTAATTATTGCGCCTCGGGCTGATTCAGCACTCTCTGTGAACTTGTCTGAAAATTCATATTTGATGAAGTCGTTATAAGACGCTGTGGCTTCTTTGAGGTTTTGCTTCATTTCTGCTAATTTTTTGGCTGCTGACTCTGCTGCTTTTCTTACTTTATCGTTGATTATATCTCTGTCTGTTGTGCCAAGTCCGTCTGGATTAACCATGCCACCGATATCTCCATTTACACTACCAACAGTTTTCTTGGCAATGTTTTTATATTTATCTAATCCTTTTGCAAAATTCTCTATTTCGGTAGACGCCTTGCTATAAGTATCACCCAGTTTCCCAGGAAGTTTACCTAATATTTCGTATGTTTTAGCAACTACTTTGGCAACTATTTGAAAAGCACCAATTACTACTTTTCTAAATATTGTTGATTTTTCCCAAGCAAGTTTGAAAGCCATTGCTACTGCCGCAAGAGCGGTGATAATTATTCCTATCGGGTTTGCACGCATAGCATTGGCTAATAGTGTTTGTGCGAAAGCAAACTTTGTTGTCGCCCCAGTTGATGCATAAGTGAAGAACGCATACGCTTGTTGGGCTTTTTTAACATTGAATAGAACTTTACCTAACCCCATTGACGCTATTTTCGCAGCCTTAGTAGCAACTACGAAGGTTATAATTGCAGTCGCAGCAACAGTAAACAATGCTGAGTTATCTTTAATAAATCTTCCTATCGAACCCAATACTTTAATAAACCCTATCAATGCTCCGATTGCTATTTTAATTGCTGAGGTAAATATGGGTACGAATACTGCGCCCATTGCTTTCGCAAAGTCCGTAATATCTATTGCTAAGCCTTTAATTAAAGTGATGAAACCCTCAATGGCTTTTCCGTCAGCGAACTTTGCTTGCAACTGAGTTAAAATTGGAGTTAATGTACTGCTAATTGTTGTAGAAACTGCACCTATTACTGGTTGTAATGCTGTTCCAAGAGCCTGTCTTGTTTCATTAACACTTCTAGTAAATTCTCTTTGAGCCTTCTGTGCTGGTGTTAAAGCATTTTCAGCGAAACCTCTATAAGTAGTACCAAGGACTTTAACAATGGCTTGTGATCTTTCAGTTTCGTTTCCAGAACTGATCATTTTTTTCGTATTAGCATCAAGTATAAAACCAGTTTTAGTTAATGAACTGAAATTACCTTGCAATGCTTGAGCAAGACCATTAGTAAGTGCTCTAAATTCATCGGCACTTGCTGCTGCCCCTTTTTCTGCTACTACATAATCTAAAATAGCAGGAGTTAATCTACCAATAGTGCTTCCATGTAAATCAAATGTGGCTAACTGAGATTGAATTACTGTGATATTTTCTTTTGAAATACCTGTTAATGACTCAAGGGCTTTGCTTTGTCCAAATAATATCTGTATCTGTTCCTCAGTGGCGCCGTTTGTATTTAGTAGTAATTTTCTTAATCTATTCTGTGCCGCACCTGCCACTGCTGCTGCCTGAACTGAGTCACGACCTAGTTTGACTGCATAAAGGGCAAGTGAGGTTACTGCTACTCTTTTGAATACACTACCTAAATTACTAACACCAACTTGAGATTTAGCCGCAGATTGATTTAGGGCATCGGTTGCGCGAGCAGCCTTTTCCATACCAGCAATAAATTGACCAGTATCCGCCTTTAGACGAGCAAGTACATCAATTACTGCCATCTAATTTCACTTCCTTCTTCTAGCCTCTTGTTCTTGCTCCCATATCCGCAACCGCTCGAGTGCTTCCCACTCTGCTAATTCAATAGCAGAGATAGGCTGAAAGTTAGGACTGCCGTATAAGAGTTCTTCGACAGTCCTACCTAAGCGTTCTGCTAATTCGAAGACGAACCTTCTGTAGCCGTTGCGGAGGAATCTTTTCCCACTTCATCGGCACTTTCTTGTGTGAATCCCGATAACCTCATACCAACTGCTGCTAAGCGATCTAACGCTGTTGCTGCTTTGGCAAGTAAGGCATCGCGGTCTGCGGGCTTAAAGATTTGAACGCCAGTTTCTGTATCGAAAGAAGTAGCGATTACAATTTCAGGATAAACAAATTGTAGATTAACTCCACCTTTGTTATCTATTGCTAAATCCATGATACGAGTGCGCTCTGCGCCTGTCATACCACGAACTTCTACTTTAACACCCCACTCTGGAACATCTACCATCTCTGATGGAATATCCTGAGCAGATAAGATTTGGTCTCTAATGGACACGATTTCTCCTTTTGGTCTCGTTGGACTCGGTTATTGGGATTCTACTGCTTTTTAATTATTAAGCGAAAGCACCACGGGTAATGGCACCTGTAACTTGGAACTCTGCTGAATAGGAAACAATGTCGCCTACTCCTGCTGAAGTTTCGTATGAAGTCAAGAAGCACTCGCCTGTGTACTTTGTGAAAGTAGCAGTTGTGCCTTCAGGACCATACTCAAATGATACTGAGTCGGTCTTTCCTACAATGGCAGCCAAGTGCGTATCAACAGTAGCGTCGAATGAACCTTCGATACTGATAGTTGCGCCTGTGAAGCCGATAACATAAGAACGATCAGATGAACCAAATGAGGTTGTCTCTAAAGTCTCTGCTTCTCGAGGGAAAGAAACTGAATTAAGTGTATTGCTGATATCGGTAAGTGAGCCAGCGTTATTATCTACTTTGAACGACGCTGACTTACCATGACTGAATGTTGGCATATTATTATCTCCTTGAAAAAGCGACGCTACGAGTTATAGCACCTGTGCCTGTTGCGATTGTGGTTCTTGTTCTTAGGTAACGATTTACTGTAGTTCCTGAAGCAACTTCATATCTTTCTGAATCTAGTCCAGAAATTGCTACTGTTCCAAATACAGCCAAATCAGCAAAGGTTGAGTTATCTGCTGAATGTTGTACTGCGATTACAGTAGTTGCCGTTCTAGCGTTTGCGGTTACATGCAAGTGCGCCACTCCACCATTAGTAGATGAGGCAGCATTATCAACACTCGTGGTGTTGGTTGTTGTAGATACAGCGGTTTGGCAGATTAGCCAAACACCTGAATCTAATCCTCCATCTGCAATTGCCTCTGCTGACACAGAAACAACATCAGTTAAAGGACTACTAATTTCATACGAAGTAGATGATGCTGCTGCAAGAATTGCTCGCCCACCTATACTGGTACTGTCGTTAGATATCGTTACTACCTTATCGGTAGTATTACCTAAAGCAGCATGAAAAATTGAGTCTGCGCTAGAAGTAGTTCCATCAAATAGACCTTCGAATGAAATTGAACCTTCATTATGACCAACAATATAAGAGCGGTCAGATGATCCAAAAGTTGTAGTTTCTGGTAATTCAACTGCGTAAGCAGCGGTTGCGCTGTTTAGGTAAGTGGTTAGGTCAAAATCATCACTTAATACTGTGGTGTTTTTACCATGGCGAAATGTAGGCATTATTTTGTCTCCTCAACTGGGCGTTGGAATTCTGTTCCATCTTGAACGAATCCGTCTTTATCGCCATCAATTGCTTCAGGGTCAAAAGTAACTTCAGATTTAATCTCAACCTCAGGTTCAATTACGGGTTCAATTTTTTTGGCTTTACCATCAGAGGTCTCAATTAAGCCTTGTTCAAGTAACCACTTGGCTGATTTCTCTGGAATATCTGAAACAATAGTTCCCGACTCTGCTCGCTTATCGGGTGGATAATCTATACCTGTTAGAACTCGGTACTGTGTCATTAAGTGTCTCCTCTGGGCAACACAGACCCAACTACCTTGGGCACTTGGCTCTATATGTAGTGGGGTCTCTATGGACTCGGTTGATTAAGGTTAGCACGATTTACTCAAATAATACTACTGGACTTACTTTAGAATTGATATGTCCGTAACTCTAATTTCAGGATACATGCAGAATGTTAAAACCCCGGACTCAGATTTTTCTCCAGACATTTCCCTCCACCAATCACTTCCTCCGTCCATTGCTGGTGCTTGAAGCCAAACACAACCACCCCAGTCCGCAACTCTAAAATGATGAAAGTGTCCTGAAACTAATACATCTGCGCCACCTACATTTTGACGACCTAGTGATTGTCCTTCTAGCCATCTTCTTAATTTTCCTTCTACTCCCTGACCACCTCTTCTTGCTGCATGACCATGGGTAATCCCTAAAACCCAACCAGCAACTTCGGCAGTTATGCTTAATCTATCTTTCGGTATGGCGAACTGAATATGACCATAAGCCTCTTGATTAGTCTCGAGAATTTCTGCCACCTGCTCAACTATCGCTACATCATCATTGTCGTTTAGAGTTGTATAGGACTTGCCTGAACTATTGCGATTCTCTCCATGGTTACCACCTACCGCTAAGACTTGAACAACAGTAAAGTATTTACTCCACCTCATTAACGCATCTCTCAATAACCTTCTTACTACTTTTACTTGATCTCTTCTGTCTAATTCAACACTAAATGTTTGTTGTGCGTAATGCCCTACGCAACCCTCTATGGAATCGCCAGTCCAAAGAACTACTAATTTACCTATCGGTCTTTTAAGTTTTTCAAGTTCTTTAATTCTTATTTCTACTTTATCTATTGCGTTAAGTATTCTTTCAATAGTTCCCTTGAGTCCATCTCCATCTGCTTTACCTATCTGCCAATCAGATAAAACTACTACCATTGCGCCTTCTCCAACAAAGGAACTTTTAAGATTTGGTTTATGTTTCTTTATTTCATTTTCTAACTTAGTTAAATCTTCTTTCTTAACATCATCTGCTATTTGGACTACTTTACCTTTCCATTGGCGATTCAATGCGCCATCAGGATTACCCCAAACATTAAATAAAACAGGTTCTACTACTCTAAACTTCGATGGTTCTAATCCCCAAATGCGTAGTATTGCGTCCCAATTAGGTGCTTCTTCTAAAGGTAGTGCAGTAGTTGTTATTGTTCCTTCATTGCCGTTCCAAATAACTCCTGCTTGCCACTCTGCTCCAATTTTATTTAATCTTGGTTCGCTAGTTGGGTTGGTTGAAGTCTGAAGAAGTTTGTCCATTTCATCATCTAGATTTATGGACAAGAACAGCCACCGCCTTTTGCTCTTCTTCTGTGACGGCGCATGACTTCAGCACTAACTGTTAGTTCATGGCTTTTCAATAGAGCAACTAAATCTAAAGATAACACTTCGGGATTATTTATGAGACCTAATAGTTTATTTTTACTAGATTCAGGTAATACATCTAATACTTTTTTTACTGAACAGACCATACCATTTGATTTTTTACTTGGCACAAAACTATCTAGTGCATTTTCAAAATCAAGCAATCTGTTGGTTTGTTGCTTTACATCTTCCGCAGTTGAGTTTCCATGGTCTTGTAAGGTATTCCGCGAGAATGCGATTACATCTCCAGCATCTTGGGACTTCGTCACGATTAGTACCCCTTCCGTAAATATCCTTATTACTCTCTGACGGCTCCAAGTCTATACCCCAACATGGCAATCCAAGTTAAACACGACACGAGGTCTTTCAAGTTGATCCACGGAAAGGGAGTAGAAAGTTCCAGTTGGTTCAATCCTCTTCATTACAACACCCGAAGCAGTTATATCTACTATTCCTGAAACTAGAGTTCGCAAGGCTTGAGCAAGGTCTCTTGCTGTTGCGTAATCATCTCTAGCAGCCCTAACAGAGATTTGGACACTTGGTCTATCCATCTGTATTGCAGTTGAGCCAAAGGTCATTACTGGCGCACTTCCTTGATATTCATAAATACATACACATGTATCTGGAGTGTCTGGCATCTTTGATAGAAATAGATTAGTTCCTATTGTTAGATCACCTCTATTAGTGTCTATATAAGCCCCTAGAGCCTCTAATACGGTCGCCACTTAGATACCCATAGCCTTTCTAACCGCACCCAGTAATCGCCCGTCCATGCCCTTTATACGCCTTCTAACTGGGTCTTCAAGGTACTTCGCTTTCCTGCCATTACGGAAGTTCATCTCTAAATCTTCGTGAACAATAGCAGCGTAATCTGCTGCTGCTCCTCCATAAGAAATCTCAACAACAACATCTTTTCCTTCTATCTTAGGAAATCCCAATTTTCCAGAAGCCCGTAAATTACCAGTATCAAGAGGAACTTCATCTTGGCTATCTTCAAATATTGTTGCGCCTTCGCGATAAAGTGCTTGCCCAAGCGTACCTAAAGACTTTGGGCCACTAAGAGTAAGTAGGTCCATAAGTTTCTTTGAATCTAGAGATACTTCATATTTAGCCACCGAGAGAACCGAACCTAACTTTAGTGTGATGAACTGTTGCTGTTCCGTTAGCACTATAACTTACTTTATCTACCGATATTATTCTTGGGTCTGCATTACTTCCCGGCAAGTCTAATCTATCGCCCACTTCAACATCTGCGTCTGAGAGTATATATAAGGTTCCGCCTTCAACAATTTCATTACCTTGCTCATCTCGAGAGTTTTTAACATCAGATATAACACGGCAGGAAAATGAAGTAGGAGTTGCTGATATTGTGCGAGAGCCGTAATTATTCAAACTACCTTTTTTATACACGACTATAGTGTCGGTCATGTCACTTGTCCAATGATCGGGCTGTCCTGATATGTAAGGCATAGTCCTCCCAGTTTATACTGTGTAGTCGTGCATTCCTGTGTAGAAGTCTGTCTTATAGGTTGTTACTAGTTTATCAGCAGTAGCAATAATTGCTGAAGCATTAATTTTTACTGAAGGTGGAAACAGGTCAAGTTCCTGTGTTCTAAGTGATTTTGCGAGTTCTCGGAACTGTGCTGAAGATTCAGCATAAGATTCAGAGATAGAAAGGTCTCCGATACTTCTTGAATAGTTTGTTTTATGGGCATATTTGGCTGCGATAATTTCGGCTGCGTAGGCTGCTGCTGCATAAATATTACCCCAAGTGTCAAACAGGTATGTTACTTCTGCATCATGTAAATGAAAATTGGTAGAATCAGTATCTCCGATTAAAAATCTTATCTTATCCCTATTGCCTGAAGTGGGGTCCACATAGGTAAATGCCATTTTATACTATCTCCACTCCACAGATATGGAAATTTACTTCAGCGTTAGAAGCGTTTCCTGTTATTAGTTGCCCTGTGGTTAAAGGCTGAGAGATATTATAGATTTGAGTAGCGCCAGCAAGGATACTCACGGTTCCAAATAATTGAATGCTATTGAGGCTAATAGTAAAAGTTCGAGTTGAAGCACCCTCATTGCAAACCACGATGCTGGTAACAATAGTAGTTGTTAAAGCAGGAACGGTATATAGAGTTGAAGAACCAGTTTGTGCCGCAGCGCGGTGAAGTATCTTATTGGTAATAACTGACATCAGGTTATCTCCACTCCTGCTATAAAGAAGTTAATATCTGTGGCCGAGGCTAAGCCTTTAATCGTTTTGGTGGCTGTTAAGGTTTGCTTCATTGAATAGGTCGTAGTTGTGTTGGCGGCAATACTTAGGGTCTTAAACAAATCGACATCGTCTAGTAGGATAGAAAAAGTTAAAGAACCGCCTGAGGTATTGGAAACTGTAATTTCAGTAACTACTGTGGTGGTGGCTGAAGGAGTTGTATAAAGGGTCGCGCTAGAAACAGCAGCAGCCGTCCGTGAAAGTATCTTTGGGGTTACAGCCATTAGTTAGCCTTCATTATTTCCATGATTTGAAAGTCATCAAACTCGGCGTCTGAATCATCTGCTAAGTTTTTAATATCAGTATGAACCGCAGGGGTATCTGCGGCTAGGGGGTATCTTAATCCTCGACCAGTTGTTGCCATTTCACTCCTTCATGACTTAAGAATTTTAGCATAAAGTACTCGCTCAAAAGGGTTTTAGGTTGATAAATAAACATTAAAGCCGTAGGCTTTGATGATATTACTGAAATGGGGCAGTTATGAAGTACATATACGCTAAAGCACCTGAGCCAACAAAGGAACTTGGAGGGGCTATTTGGGTGTATGAAGGGTTAGTAAAAAATTGGCGGGAAATAATTGAAGGCATAGAAAAAACCACTGCCGACGAAGGCACTTCAACTCTTTGGCTAGCCGCAACCACAATGGACGGTAGAACTGACGGACCTCGCAAAAATCTAAACTTGAATATAACATTAAATGCAATGAACGGTGATGAGGCAAGTAGGCAAATACATAATCAAGTAGGGGCATTACTTGATGAGTGTATTGGGGCTTATACGAAAAGATTTGATACAGATTTTACAGAGCACGAAGATTATGTAATGCTCAAATATCAAGGTAGTACAAAGGACCATTACGACGCACATTACGATGGCGGACCATCAACTAGGAGATGGGTGTCGGCCATAATTTATCTAAACGATGATTACGAAGGCGGAGAACTCGAGTTCGTCAATTTCAACGTCAAAATTAAACCAAAGTCAGGTTCTTTATTGATCTTCCCTAGCAATTATGCCTACAGCCATATTGCCCACCCTGTTATAAGTGGAACTAAATACGCCATCGTAACTTGGATTCATGCACTATAAAAACTAGTTAAATTCTTTTTTGCGCCAGAAAAGGCGTCTGTAAGAATTAAATAATAAAGTCTTTAATTCCACCTCGCGTTTAGCAGCGTTTATTTCATCTTCTCTATTCCCAAAACTCATTTTCCAGTTCTCACGCTTGAAAGGTATAACTTGTATCAAAGGGGTTCCTGCTGGTATCAAACCTTCAAAATCATCTGACTTCAAGAAAAAAGGCAAATTGACTGGAACAGAATAATCATCAGTATCCACGAGGGCACTTAATGCTTCAAAATAGGGATTGGGATTGTGGAAAGGCGCGACAAAAAGGCAAGAATAACCCAAAGGAGTTTTTATGCTCCAAGGATTTAAGAACTTGAAAGCGACATCATTATTTTTTCTTTCAGGGTGGTTTTCTATTTGGGGTTTTGGGTGAGTTTCTATCTTCATAACACTATTATGAGTTATTAGTACTCTTTCGTTATCTTTTTTAGTTACCCAAATATCAGACCAAGTTGGTATGATATATCCTGCCGATAAAATATCTAAAACAGGCACACATTTTTTTATAGTTGCGCTGGTTCCTCTTTCAGTGACTTCCTTTTTTTCTATGTAAGACTTAGTTTTTTGATACCATTCAGGGATAAAACTTTTAGCAGGTTTTGGAAAGTACTCAGAAACAACTCCCCGAGTGTCGGTGAAAAGTATATTATTCATACACCGATACTAACATACGCCTTTATTAAAGTAAAAGTCATTTGTAAAGTAGATTTCAGAATCTATATCATTCATTTCATAAAGATATTGTTTATCAGTGTGGCTCAATGTCTTGTAGAGTTCATGGGAATCTTTGAGTACCTTGTTATCTTTACTATCAAAACTCAGAGCAGTTGATGGGTTAATCATACCCATATCTTTTTTAATCTTTTCGTAGGTTAAACTAAGGCATTTAGGATTGAGTTGATTATCTTTAAGTAAGATATTTATTTGTGATAGTCTTTCCAATAGCAGAGTTTTATCAATGTTTATATTCGCAAAAGCAGGGTCTAAACTTCCCGTTGGTTGAAATATATCATAGTTAAAATCAAGGCGTGTAAATAATATATTTTTAACTTGATAGTTAGATATAAAACTCCTATGCCTATCTACCCAGTCTAAAAATTCTAACGGATTTTCAGGCTGCCTTCCATTTACGCCCCCACCTGTGCGCCAAAATGAATAATGGCTTACTGTTCGTTTGACTGGGTCTCTAAGCGAACAAACTATGTAATTTCGTTCTAATTCTTTCCACCCTAAATGTTCTGCCCCATTTACATAATTGATATCATGGTTTATTAACTCATCTTGTAAAGAATTCAATAAAACATTACTTAGATATGTGCCCCCACATTTAGCAATATGTAAATGATAAAACGAACTGAAAGGACTAGTCATTAAATAAGGCTTTAATTACCCTCTTCTAAAGCACGAAGCCTTTGCCATTCTTGGAAGTCTTCTAAAGTTCCACCATCGTCATTTGTTTCGCTCTGTTGAGGTGGTACAGAGTCCTCTAAGGTCACAATAGTATTGTTAGATACTATCTGATTGGGCTCAAGCCGTAGAAATGAATCTCCACCAGTAAGTTCCGCAAATTGTTGCATTTCTTCATCAGTATTTTGCGGTCCAAAAACCAAACAGGATATTACGCTACCATTTTTTAATATCGCTACGTTTATGGTGTCCATCTAAGTACTATTATCCTTCCTGCGTTACCTGCGGTTCCGGAAAAAGCAGGTCCTCCACTATTACCACCAGTGCCGTTGAATCGTCCTATTTCAGAGTTAGTAACTCCTAAATAGATATCGGTGTCTGTTGGCAAGTTTGGAGCACCAGCATTACCAGCAGTGCCTGGCGAATTTCGGCTATTGGCGCCAGTACCAGCATTGCCTGCATTTGCTGTTAAACCAAATCCTGTAGTCGCACCTGAGCCTGAGTTGCCACTATTAGCAGCCCCACCGCTACTGTTTGCGTTTCCTCCGTTTCCAGCAGAACCGCAAGTAATAGAATAAGTTCCTGTGAGAGCAAATGCTGTAGTAGTTACATGAACTCCTCCAGCACCACCAGCCCTGCCTTCACCTCCATAAGGTCCATAAGGGCTATTAGCATAAGATGACCCTCCGCCCCCTCCGCTGGCACCGACAGCAATAGCATGTGCGTATTGCCCTGAAGTGTAGCCTGAAGTTCCGCCTGTAGCAGTTCCAGTTCCTACGCCAAAATTTCCTGAACCTGTAATTGTATTTAGAACCATAGTTCCTCCTGGGCTACTAATTTTTGCATTAGCAGGAGTAATACTTAAATCAAGAGTTGTGCTTGGCTCACATTCAAAGCGGTGAAAAGCGCCAACACTTACAGACGCTGAAGTAGTATTTACATTTATTTCTTGAACTAATTCATAACTTGTATCATAAACATAAATAATAGCAGTACCTGTGCTAGTTACGAAATTGTAATTTCCTGCCGTAGTTTGAGGCATTGCTAACCATACTCGGGTAGTACCAGTTAATTCGAAAATAGATGTGGCTGCTGCTCTACCACTAATAAGAGAAGTAACAGTAGCGATTGGTCCTGTTTTAGTTGCTACAGGTGAGCCATTTTCTAAGAAAGCCATTACGCAATCTCACTTCCGAAGGCATTAAAAGATAAATTGGCTGAAGAAGCATAAACAGTAATTACATCTGCTGCGTTTATAGTTACGCCAATTGTATAAGTATGAGTAGAGTTCGCTGGAAGTGCGACATCGTAACCGAGGTAATGTTTCGCTGCCAAAGACTCACCATCTGGACGAATTGCTAAGCGGTAAGTTGCTGCTGTACTTTGATTTGCTACTACAATAGTACTTAGTACTGCTTCAGTTGCTGAAGGTACTGTATAAAGCGTTGTTGCTGTTGTTGCTGCTGGATTTGATTGTCCGAGCACCTTGTAAGTAGTTGCCATGGTTTAGCCTCCTATGAATAAGAACGAGTTTAGCACGCCAGTAGTCAAAGATTGTGCTGTAACTAGGCTGGCTGATGAAGAAATTGAAGCGTTTTCAGTTTGTGTTTGATAGGTATTGAAAAAACTTGGAACTGTGGTCCAAGTAATAGTAGTTAATGCGGTATAAGTGGCTGCTCGGGCATTTAGAGCAGTATAAGACGCATTGCCGTATTCAAAGTATTGATATCGCCCACTAAATACATAACTTGAGAGTGCTTGGTTTATTTGTCCATCTAACACATCTATGTTAGCAGTGAGAACTCCGAATAGGGAATCTGAAACTAATCCTACATAAGTTTCAGCAGTTATTGCAGGACTTATATCTGCTAAGTTAAGAGTTCCAGCGGTTGTGTAAGGCAAACTAATTGTATAGGTTCTGCCTTTAGGGAATGCTTCTTCGACTGTAATTGTATAAGGGATAGGAACAAGGTCTGGATCATTAGTAGCAGGTAGCGTAGTACTAAAGGAGCCATTAGAATCTAAAGTAACTGACTTAGTAGATGGAACTATCATTTGGTTATCAGTTCCGTTTTGAATTAAATCACTCAAAGTAAATTTAACTTGTCCACTAATAGCAGCACCAGTATAATCAACAAAGTTTCCTGCTACTGCTACAGTAGTTATTGCTGCACCTAGAGGCATTAGCCAGCACCTACCGCTAAGAAAGGATTAGCAACTAAAGGTGCAAGTGCCTGTATTACTGCTAAATCGCTCGTTACATCTGCGCTCGCAACATTTATAGCGGTTGAAATAGTTCCACCAATATTAGTCACTGGTGTTATTCCGTCCATAATTGCGTCATAAGTTGTAAATGTTGCGATTGCTACATTAGCCATTTTATAGTCCCATCAATAAATAAGGGCTTAAAGATACTTTTTGTATATTTACTACTTCATTACTTGCTAGTGTGGCATTAGCAGTAGCGGTATCGGCAATAGTTTCTGCATTATCTAAAGTAGAAAAGGTTCCGTTAGCACCATTATATTTTGCTAAAAGAGTATTATATTGAGTAGTTGTTACGAAACCTGCTGCTTCAGAACTGCTTACTGCCTCAGATAAGTCAGATAAGTCATAGGTGGCTGTTCCTGAAGGTAGAGTAACAAAGAAGTCTCGCCCACCACCAAAAATCTCTTCTATTCTATAAGCGATAGGGTTAGGCGTATAATCTGTATCGTTAGTTACTGGCAAGGTTACAGTAAAAGCACCATTGCCGTCTAAAACTTTAGTTATGGCTTGTCCTACTACTATTTGATTTTGGTCAGTATCTATAACATTACATATAGGAGTAAAACGAATTAAACCAACTTGCGCTGCGCCAGTAATATCGACGTAAGTTCCGTTTAATACACAGGTAGAGATGTCGCCACTTAAAGCCACTTTGAACTCCTAACCCATTAACATAAAGGAATCAAATCCTCCGCTTGCTGGTGATGCCCATTTTACTCCGCCTGACTCATTTGAGTCGGCTGTAAGGACTGTGTTGTTTGCGCCAACGCTTAATTTGGCTACGGTATTATCGGCTGTAGCGACGAACATATCGCCTTTGCTATCTACAAGTACTTGAGGAACTGGATACTGAATAATCGAAATAGCCATGATTAAACTCCTTGTCGGATAACGCCAACTGCTTGAGTGCTTGAAGCGACTACGCCATAAATACCTTCGCCGTCTTGTAATTCAATAGCGAAAGCGGTTCCTGCTAAAAGTAAAAAGCCATAAGAGGCTGTGGTAACACCCGTGCCACCAATATAAACACTTTGACCATTGGTTGGATTCTGTACTAAAACTGTTTGGCCATCTCGTCCTGCTCCTGTGGCAGAAAGTAAGGTAGCGGTAGTGCCTACTGAAACTTGTGCATGAGTTAGTGCCATAGTTGCTCCTTTAGGAAAGAGCGATACTCCATTACTAGAGTACCACCCTTTCTAAATAATTAAGTAAATCTTTAGGCTATACGGTAAATTGATACTGTCGTTGGGGCAGTTACAACTACTTGCCAACGAGATGCTTGTCCAGCAGTCGCTGCGGTTGTTGCAAGTCCTACGATTGTCACACCAGTTCCAGCAGTTAAAGTAGCAACAAAGGCTGCTAAGTTGATATAACTGTATTTAACACTTGTTCCTACAACTGAACCTAATTCTGCAATAAGAGCAGCAGCAGTCGGTGTAGTAATAGCCCGTGCTGTTGTAAGAGTCGCAGTATTTATACCACCAAGAATACCTGCTGTTGTAAGTACCATTGAGGCACCATCAGCGATATTTGTTACTGAACGAATCTGTTGAAGATTACCAGTCACAGTAAGCCCACCTGTAACTGCTTTGCCTCGCGTAATTCTATTAAACATATTTCTCCTTTAAGAGAGGGAGAGGATTTTTAGTCCCCTCCCTATTCATTTTGATTAGGCGACTACTGAATCCCAGAACCAACCGAGATCGGTAGCAATGACTTTATTATCAAAAGCCATTTCTCCTTCAATACGGTCTGCCTTGAGAGATTCCATACGGAATGAACTTACACCAATTGTTGAACCGATACCGCCTGATACACCTGTCCATGAGAAAGAGTATCCAGCAGAAGGGGTCATTAAACCAGGAGTTGGTGCAACATAAGCAAGAAGGGCTTTCTTTCCAGAGGTAAATGAATACGCCTGTGAAGCACCTTCGTTGTTTGTAGCCTTAACACTCTTAGAGATGATAACACGAGGAATATCAAACATTGCTGCCAACATATCGGCAGTAACAGTTTGTGCAGATGTATATTTAATACGATCTACGATATCAGGGTGATTCTTTAGTGCACGGAATACATCGTATCCCAATACTAAAGTGTTTGGCTCCATACCAGTTGTACCTAGAATACCAGCCTTGGCATCTTCGATATCATCAATTGGGTCTGAAGCAGCATAATCTGACCACTGCTTTACTTCGTTTGCTGAAGGAGATCCTGCAACACCATCATAATCGTTGCCCCAGATACCGCCAGCAAAGAAATCTGTGTTCCATTGTACTTCTTTACGAAGTAGTAAACGACGAGTAACAAACTCTGTTGCCTCGCGTAGTGGATTCAATGGTGCATCTGCGTTAGCAACAGTCTGATCATCTACGTCTTTATGGAACGCAAATACATCTGCACTGTAGTTACCAGTTGATAAACCATAACCTCCACCAGCAGATTCAGTTCCACCTGCTCGGCGTTGCGCCTCGTCACGGAACCAATCGTTCTTGGTGTAGGTAAAGAATTTGTCAGACTTCTTATCCACAGGAATTACTGGGAATACCTTGTCTGCAATAAAGTTGTCTTGATTTTGTAGATATGCTACTGAAATGTTTGTCAGAATCGCATCTACATGGACTGAGTTAATACTTGGTTGTGGCATGAGTTGGCTCCTTAGTTGGCTCTAGTTGGGTTAGCACAGTTAATTACCGCTGTGATTACGTCATTACTTGCGCCACCTGAGATAGCACTTCCAAGTACATACTTGGTTGTGTCTGTAGTTGTAACAACGCTTGCTTTTGCAGCAGATGTTACGCCTAGTAGGTCACCGATAGCAACAGTTGCACCAGCGACTAACTTAGTTCCACCAACGATAAGAATTTCTGCTTCTTGTCCTGATGCTGGAGCGTTCTGCAATACACCGATTGGAATATCGGTTGCTGCTGAACAAGTAACAACTGTGTCAGTTGTACTCAATTTAACAAAAGTATATTGAAGGGCTGATAAATCGGCTCCTGCAACTCTTGTAATTTTTACTGAATAATTACTAAATTCAAATGCCATTTTATTTAGCACCTTTCTCTGTTAGGTATTGGCTGTATAAATCTGGGTTAGCAATAACAGCACTTGAGAAGGCTTGCTCGAAAGTTACGCCTTTTTTGGTTTCTGTTACTGATTTAGCCAAAGATGTTAATTGGTCATAAGCACTTCCAGATGCTGGATTTGCTGACTTACCAATTTCTGCAAAGATATTCGCTGACTCTGCTTGTGCATTAACTGAAGAAAGTGCTTCTTCAACTGACTTAGCAAGGTCTGAATTAACTTCTGCTAATTGACGAAGTGCTGGACCGATTTTTTCAGCATCAAGACCTAAGAACTTCCAAGCCTTTGCTTTCTCGACTGCTTCTTCATCTGCGCGAGCAATTCTTTCTGACTTTAGAACTAATTCAATTTCTGCTACACGAGTTTGTGCTTCTTTCGCAGACTTCTCCATAGATTCTAACATTTCACGAATTGGCTCTGGTGCTGATTTAATAAGTGAAGTAATATCTTCTTTCTTCATCTCATCATCTTCAGGTTTCATCATTTTTGCTAATTTTTTATTAGCCTTGTCTAACTCTTCTTCAAGGTCAGCAATTTTTTTCATCATGTCGTCGTAAGACATTTTCTTCTTGTCTTCGTCTTCATGCATATTTTTCTTTTTTTCGTCTTCATGCATATTTTTTTTCTTATCTTCTTCATCATGCATAGACTTTTGTGTATCGTCTTGGGCCATAGTTTCCTCCTCAGTACCTTTCTGGTACAGACTTTCATCTGAGTTATTATCTTGTTTGTTTAGGTCTGAAAGAAGGTCGTCCATGCCAGTCAAATTATCTGACTTGATGACTAACCAACCTTCATGAAGATGAGCAGGGTGGTCAACTCCAGATGCTTCTTCTATATTCAAAGAAACCATCTTGCGGGCTTTGGCCATTCTAACTCCCATTCATTATAGATAGTTTGACATCGTGCCTCTATCTAACTTCTAAGAATAACACACGATAGGGTTTATTTTATCTAGTAGTTGCCCTTATTTCGTGATGCAGCAATATTCCGTAGTTTCGTGTTTGATGTGTCGAACTTTATCTGCTCATAAACATAGCAGTCGGTACAGATTATGATATTTCCCCACTGGGTTCCTGAAAACTTAGGATTGAAGAATCTTTCGCATTTAGGGCAAGTTTTGGCTTTGCTCATTACTTTACTGGTCCTCCGACCACCCAAGCACGACATGTTCTTTTTGCGGCACACTTGAAATCAAAAGCCTCGCAGTATCCTAATTGACCTGCTGCGTCTATAGAGTCAAACTCATCTTGCCTATCGCCCCCAGTCAAGCCGGAAGAGATACAGTTCTTCATTTCGGGTGTCATGATAAATACTGCACAGTTTCCGCATCTTTGTTTCTTCGCTACCGCGGTAGTAACATTCCACTCTTCAGCCATCTTTTCCCAATATTCGTTATTAGGTTCGGCAGGATTTAGTGGTCCATACATTGCCGTATCAATAGCATTCTTTCGATTCTTGAGATTAAGTTTAATATCCTGTGTTGGTAATGGGCAATCTTCTTCTGCCTTATTAACTGCAAACTCGTTTAGGTTTAACATTAATCCTCGGTTGAATTGCGTAGTGGAAAAGTCGCTATCCATAAAATCATAGAACCGACAATAGCATAACCAACTACAGTTTTAGCAGAGCCATCAAGAACTACCCAAGCGACAAACATGCCGAGCAGGGTCCAGATTTGGTTGGCTATATCAGAAAACCATTTCTTCATTACAACCTCCTTCTATAACTAACGCTACCTGCGAGTGCTGCGGTAGTAGCAGACTGAACTGCTATACCACTTACAATAACTGCGGCAACGATTGTCTGTTCTGACTCAGAGCGTTCTTCGTCAGACATATCTGCTCCGATACTGCTTATAGCCAATAGAGCCTGAGCAGGATCAGAAAAAATAGTACTAAGTAATTCTACTGGACTCTCTAATATAACTAACGCTGCGGCAACTTCTGCAATTACGATTACTTCATTTCCATTTGCGTCTTGGCGTACTTCAACAGGCGTGGAGGGTGGAAGATCGGCTAAAGTAATTCCTGCTTCAGCAATAGCCTCAACTGTTACTGCTTGACCTTCAGCAGATTCAATTAAGGCTTCAGCGACTAATTCTCTCTCAGACTCAGTGAAAGTTCCATCTGTGCTTAATTGCTCTGAAAGGTTATTGACTTCAGTTTGGGTGATTTCTCCGTCTTGAGATAAGGCATCAAGTATCTGCACAGAGTCTTGAGATGTAACTACTCCGCCCATAACTAGGTTATCTACTAATGTTTCTAGTTCTGCAACTGTTATCGGTCCTTGGTTTTCCTCGCTTGGAGTGTTAGGCTCTTCATTGACGATAGGAGTATCAATTGGTTCTTCTGACTGACTTTCTGGCTCTATTACTGGTATCAATTGTTCTGGGTTTTCTGGCACAGAAGGTTCAACAACAGGAACAGGTACCTCGGAATCTAAAACTACTTCTCCGATTGGCTGTTGTGTTGGTTGCTCTATCGTGGTTATTGGCTCTGGGCTTGTATCTATCACAATAATCTGAGGAGGAATATATGGAATTACTATCTCTGGTGTTAGCACTGGTTGCACTACTATCGAAACAGGTGGCACTACTACTGGCTCTTCTACTATAGGTTCAGGTAAATCAATTAAGTTACTGCTTAAAGTATAAGTTCCGATAGGTCTTTGGTTAGCAACTATGAAATCATAAGAAGTTGCTCGAATAGTATAAGTATCAGGAGTTAAAGTTCCGCTTAATCTAGAAGCATAATAATTGGTTTGGGTATTGTGGTTGCTATCGTCATCTTGTGCAATTACTGTCCCACCCTCAACCGCTACACCACGATATAAACTAATCCATGAATCTACCCATGCTTCTCTTTCAACTGTTACTGAATTAACTACTTCAGTGCGTGGTCCAGTAGTAGTGGTTATTGTGTAAGCAGTAGTTGTTTCTACCTGAACTACTGTATCTACGAAAGCAATTTCTGGAGTCAGATTAATGGTTATTTCATCAGCATAGGAAACTAGAGGTGTTAGGATTAACCAACCCACCATGAATAGGGTTGTTAATATATATTTTAATTTCCGCAATTAGGTGCTCCATTAAGTTTAATAACTTAATAAGTATTATCGCATATAAGATTATAGAAAGTGTGCTGCTACCTAATCTCTAGCCATTGCTTTGTAGCCCCCAGTGCTTTTTGAGTGTAATTCAAGTTCCTGAGCCCTTATGCTATAACTCTCTTTTACATTCATTAGTTTCGTGATAAAACTAGTTTTATTTCTTTTGAAAGTTATGTAATGGGCTAAAGGTTCACCTTTTTTTATTACAACTTCTTCACCATCGCCAAAATAAAATATCTGCTGGCTTGTATCGTACAAAATATCACTATCCCACATACCTGCCGCCACTTGCCAGTCGCGGTCTGCATGGTAGAAAAGAGGTAGTTGCAATGTCGAGTATCCTTTAGGGGTCTTTAGATACCAAGGACAATTCAACTTAAAAATTAACTGAGCCTTATCGCCTCTATGTTTGTAATCCATATAATCTAACATTTGCGGATTTGAGTGTATGTCTATTTTGTAAGGGCTTGATTCATCTCCAGTTGCCGCTTGCCATAAATTAGTTTGTTTATCATATTTGAAAACCATATCGCACCAAGCAGGTAAAATTACTCCTGTTGAGAACCACTCAATAAAACTAGGACATTTTTTGGCTGTTCTCGGTCTCCGATTAGATAAAGTTTCGCTATTTGAAGGAGCAAAACTAGGCATTTTTTTCCACTGCTGTGGTATAAATTTGCTTGCGGGCTGAGGTTGACATAATGGGTCATCTGATAATCCTGGCATATTTGTCAGCCATGTCATTAAGGGTTCTTTTTTTCTATTGAACATGCGTATAGCCTACTAGCCATGCTAG
>Ga0181358_1000303_pt1 | contig 21936 bp, 10 predicted proteins | sample Fa13VDMM110SD_FD_130096 | JGI IMG/M metagenome (GOLD analysis project Ga0181358, IMG submission 130096) | Freshwater viral communities from Lake Michigan, USA - Fa13.VD.MM110.S.D | ecosystem: Environmental > Aquatic > Freshwater > Lake | place: USA: Michigan | collected 2013-09-24 | reverse complement strand
GGTAACCCTGCCAGCTACGTCCATCTTTGGCAAAGAAGAAGGCGACAAGCGCCCACTGCAGGCATACGCCCGTGCTATGGCGGCTCAGACTCCTCCTGTGAACTTGGACTCCATCGTGACCCGTATGAAGTTTGACACCAAGGCTGAGTCACCTAAGCTGATCTTTGCACCTGTGCGTTGGTTGACTGATGACGAGTATGAGATTGTGCAGACTCAGAGCACATCCAAGGATGCTGAGAAGGCTGTGTCCTCTACCCCTGCCGCTGTGGATGGCGTGACTAGCCCTGCTCCGTTGGCCATTGAAGGCAAGCGTCCTGCGGCTAAGCCAATGGGCGAGATGCTTGACGAAGACGAGGCTGAAGCTATGGCTGAAGTCAAAGCCGCCAAGCCCAAGAAAGCCAAGACTGTTGAAGTTGAAGCCGAAGAAGAGCCAGAAGTGCGCAAGGCTCCTGCTAAGGTGGAAACCGCTCCAGCTAAGAAGAACAAGCTGGCCGACATCGTTGCTGATTGGGACGATGAGTAAGCACACAGGGGGCTTCGGCCCCCTTTAAAACTATGGCCTATTCACAAAAAATCATTGACGAAGTAGCAAAGACACCCAAGTCTCTGGGCAACCAGCTTGGGCGTTGGGCGATCCACCACGACTTTCCGGTCACGAAGATTGCCTATGCTCTCGGCGTCTCTCGACAAACTGTTTACAACTGGTTTACAGGCACGGAAGTGTTTGTGGCCTACCGCAGTCGCGTCGAATTCTTAACCCACATAATGAAGACCTCTCACTCAGCAGAAGAGGCATGGAGAAAAATATGTACGGAATACAACCTAGATCCCTCACCACGCAAGAGCTAATCCGCTTTAGCGCTGAACTCATGGAGTTGGACACAGGCTTGCCCAAGGAGTGGCAACTAGAAGTTCTTAGACGCTTGACTGTGCTGGCGCCCCCTGACGGAGCCGAAACTAAAGACGCACGCCAACTCGAACTCTTCTGACCGCAAGGACTTAAATGACTCCGCTTGAGTTTTTAGCGGTTGTTCTGCCGCCGCCAGAATTTGGTCGGTACTGCGTAGCAGAACTAACTAGGACGAAAGAGCATGTGTTTGTTGACGCGCTCGATCAAACAACAGCGCCAATTAAAGGTTGGCACGACAGCAAGTTAGACGTTTACTTTGCCTTGGCTACCTTTGGCAAGGAAGACAATCGGCAAGCTACTAACGCGAGGTTCGTGAAGTCCCTGTTTATTGACATGGATGGCTACGCATCAAAGAAAGATGCCGCCCTTGCGCTCAACGCGTTCTTGGAAAAGACTGGCCTTGATGACTTGGGTACGCCCTATGTAGTGGGTTCTGGTGGCGGCTTGCACTGCTACTGGCCACTACTTACTGCCGTTCCTATCGAATCATGGAAGCCGGTGGCTGAGAACTTCAAACGCCTGTGCAAACAGGAATCCTTGGCAATCGACATGACTGTGACGGCTGATGCCGCCCGAGTCTTGCGTGTGCCTGATACAACCAACTTCAAGAAGAAGTACGCAACACCGCGCCCTGTGCGCATACTGACTGAAGGCGATGTATTCAGCTTTGAAGGTATGGCCACCCTCATCAGGGAGAAACTTGCAGGCTCAGTATATGAGCCAGTGGCTACGCCCACGCTTGACTTGCCCGGACAGCGCCCGTCTAAAGCAACGCCCTCGGCTTCGGCAGTCAAGCTGTATGAGAACAGCGTGACTAAGTTCAAACCAATCTGGTTGGCTACGCAGAACGACAGGGGTTGCAAGCAACTTGCGCACTACGTGGAGCACGCCAAGGAAGAGGGTATGGAGCCGATATGGCGTGGCTTGTTGTCATGGGCGAAGGTCTGTGAGGACGGCAACGGGGCGGCTGTGTGGCTGAGCAAGATGCACCCCTACGAGCCTGCTCGTATGAACCAGAAGCTTCAAAGCATCAAAGGCCCCTACCCCTGCATCAAAATGGACTCGGAGAACCCCGGAGTGTGCCAATCATGCACGCATTGGGGCAAGATCACCAACCCACTAATCCTTGGTCGTGAGATTGGGGTTGAGGTTGAAGAGAAAGAAATTGAGATAAAACTTCCAAGTGAAAGCACGGCAACCGCAAAGGAAGTCGTCAAGGTCATGCGCCCAACACCGCCCCGTGGTTATGCCTATGGCACCAATGGTGGCGTGTTCATGGAACGCGTGGTGGAGGACGAAGAGGGCAACAAGGCAAAGAAGCAAGTGATGCTGTTGCCGTACGAATTGTTTGTTGTGGACATCCTCAACAGCAATAACGACCACACTGTGCACATGATTGCGCTACGGCCCGAAGGGGCGCTGAACGTGACGATGCCGCAGAAGGCCGTGGTTAGTAAAGACGAGACAGTAAAAGCGCTGGCAAGCCAGAACATCGTGGCAGCTTTTGGCACCGGCAATGACAAAAACCTTTTTGAATATGTGAGGGCATGCGTGGAAGAATCTAGCACCAACAAAACACCAATCAAAGTTCCAGACAGCTATGGTTGGCAACCTGACAACTCGTATGTATTTGCGGGTCGTATCTTTACTAAGGGTAAACCCCCTGTCAAAGTCCCGATGCCGGGCTTGGAGAACATCACCAAAAACACAGAGCCACGAGGCACTATGGAGAACTGGCGTGCGTTCATCGACATGCTGATTGCCAAGAAGATGTGGGATCACCTAGCCGTTTTGCTTGCGGGTGCTGGCGCACCTTTTATGCGCTTCACAGGCATCTATGGCATGACGTACCACTGTGCCAGTACAGAATCTGGTACAGGTAAGACACTGGCGCTGGAAGCCGCGGCATCGGTCTGGGGACACCCAACCCACTACCGCACAGGCAAGAGCACATCTCCTGTGGCCATGCAACAGCGCCTCGGCTTGCTCAACAGCCACCCGCTGATTACAGATGAGATCACATCCAAGAACCGAGACGACTTTGAGTGGTTGCCCGAGTTCCTATTGGACATGACCGAAGGCCGCGGCAAGGAGCGTATGGAGTCAGGCTCCAACAAAGAGCGCTTGAATCTGTCTACATGGATGACCAACGCCTTGATGTCATCTAACACCCACATCGTGGACTACCTGACTGGTGGACGTACGCACTCATCTGAGGGCGAGTTGCGCCGCTTGCTTGAGTTTGTGCTTGAGGATGAGTTGACTTGGGAGCCGCACGAGATTGAGATTATCAAGTCGTTGCAACACAACTATGGCTTGGCTGGATACGCTCTGTCTCAGTACCTTGCTGACAACGCCGATAAGTTCCCTGTCATGGTGGGCGAAGCTGTTGCCGGTATGTACACTGAGTTCAAGGCAACCAACGATGAGCGCTTCTGGATGGCAGGCGTTGGTGCTTCAGTATGCGCCCTCAGAGCGTTTAAAGAGTTGGGTGTGGCCGAGATACCGTTCCGACCCATTTTGAACTCTTACAAGAAGGCTGTAGACTACATGCGAGCCAGTATGAAGAGCAGTGTGCGCACCGCTGTGGATGTACTGAACGCCTACACCCGTGAGAACTACGGCTTTTTTGTGGTGATTAAGCCTAGCAAGGGCGGCTTGATGGCTGAACTGGGTAGCGGCAAGGACATCGATCTGTCGATCACGCGCAACAAGGTGTTCGGGCGGGTGGAGCATGAGCCGATCCCCAACCACATTGACTACTTCATCGAGGAGCAACTGCTCAAGGCTTACTGCGCCACTATGAGCTTTGGTTACTCGTCGTTTAAGCGCCAGCTTGAACAACTGTACAACGTGGAGTATCTCAAGAAAGACATGATGGCCAAAACCAAGGGGCCACAGATGCGGGTATCAGTTATGAAAATCAGACGCGAGATTATTGAAGCCGATGAAGTACTCCTTAGTGCGCCTTCCGTGGGAGAAAGTTGAAAAGGGGCAGGGGTTTTTTGTACCCTGCCTCGACACCGAAGCCATGCGTGAGTGGGGCTTAAAGCAAGCGTTCTTCCAGCGGATACTAGATGCCCACGCTAGCGTGGGCATCCTTGACGACAAGCTCGGTGTTATGTTTTACCGGAGGCTTCCGCTCGTTTGATCGCGTTCTCAAACTTGGCTGAAATGTCCTGACGGGCGGCATCCAGCCTGTCTATGCGCACACGTTTCTCAGCCGCGGACATATTTTCCATGCCTCTGATGCGCTCCTCATCGGTACGCAAACGCCCCATTACAGTCTTGTACTGGTTAGCCAGCCCTGCAACAGCGACCTCGGTACGATTGTCTGCCAGAAAATCTTTAGCATCTTCTTTACGGCCTTGCTTAATCATGCTGTCGTACGAAGACTTGGCTTGCAAAGACTCAGTTGCCATGCGGTACATCACATCGGCATCAGCACCACCAAATTTCTTCTGGAACGAGCTACCAATGAACGGCATCTCGGTAATGCGCTTATCAGGGGCTTCACCTGCTACGGGGCTACGGAACAACGCATTGGCTGCGCCCATAACAATCAACGGCAATTGACCGAAGTAGCCGTTTGACAGGTGTTCAATCTGTACAGGAGACAGTAGTGGCAACGCCTTACTCATGGCTTTAGCCGCCTCCGTGGTGCTTGTAGAGAAGCGCTCTTGTAGCGTCTTTTCCTGCATACGCGCAGACTCAATCTCGTTGCCTGTATAAAAGTTCTTATTGCTGTAAACCTCAAACGCTGGCTTGATAATTTGCGGCATAAACTTAGACGAGTAGCCGGGTATCGACATCAGGAACATGTCGCGCAGTGCGTCAAACTGTTGCTTGCCATCGGTCTCTGCTTTCATAGCGTCGACAGCGGCTACAGCCAAGGAGAAAAACCAGCCAGCCTCATAGGGGATGGGCAGTTTAAACGGCTCATCAACGCCCGGAATTGGGATGAAGAAGTTGCTGTACTTGTCCTTGGGCTTGGCGTTTCGGAAGTACTCATCATCCTCCATTGCCATGGCGTAGAGAACACCAGTGCCGACAAGGAGCATGGCATTGTTAAAGAACTTTTGCTTGATGCGTTGCTGTTCTTCAAACGGCATTTGACCCGTGGCAGCTTTGTACAAAACGTTCAAGCCTTGAATCTGCGCGTTAAAAAACGGGATCAAACGGCTGGCGTACTGCACTGTGGGCGATAGACCGCGCTTGTAGAAGTTCATTGACTCCATCGTGGCCATGTCAGCTTCGACCTCAGACAATCCGTTCCTAATAGCGTTGTCGTATACCAAAGCGCGGGTAGCAGCATCGGCATTCATTGCGCTTTTGTCCATCATGGCGAACAATCTGTCTACCGCGCCTTGGTTGTTGCCAGCCAGTTGAAGCGCAATCTTAGCGATATCGTCTGGGTCACCCGTAAAGATACCGCTCTGGATCAAGCCCTTCTCAATCAGTTTTTTACCTGTCTCGCTTGTGCCGCGTGTCATCCTGACAAACTCTTGTCCTGCCTTGGCCACAGCAGTCAGAGGGTTGTAGTTCAAACCGCCCGTAAAGGAAGCGGCCATTGGGTCACGAATCAACTGACGCGCAATGTAGATCGGCATACGCGTCACACCGGCACGCAAAATGTCACCAGCGATACCGCCGATCTTTAAGAACGCAGGGAGCGTCAGGTGTGCGCCTTCCAAGCTTTTCACAATCAACTCAGCAGGGATACCGCCCATGATCGTGTCGTCTGTACGCACGCGCACCCAGCGCTGGCCGTCGTCTTCAGGATCGTTTGCATCAGGCTCTTGGTTAAACTTGATGATGTCCGACCCTGCTGGCGCAGAACCTTTGTGGATTGGCATGGCGTTAGACGGCTTGCCGTCCTTGCCAACTGAGCCCTTGCCTGCGCCAATAGATTGGAACGCATACGCCACGTTCTTGGTGGCCAGATTGGTCAACGCCTTGTCTGTGATGAGCAGGGTGTTGCGTGGGAGCGACTCGGTCAGGGGAAGGATTTTGCTCTCGCCCCCTTTAAGTTCAGCCAAGTATGGCTGGTGACGGATGTCGCCAATGTTGATAGTCACCTCATCACTAAAGACAAGATCAGCCATGCCGTTTTCTTTTACGCGGTAGAACGGAACGTAGTCACCATCCTTGAGCAGTTTGGTGGCAGTCTCTTTGGGGATAGCGCCAGTCGATGCCAAGAACTGGATCAGACCTTTGTTGTACGAGTTGTACGTACTGCGCACTTCTTCCAAAGCTTTCTTAAGCTTGGGGTCTGCGTTGACTGCCGCCATGGCAGAGCGCAGGTCAGCCTCGGATATGCCAAGACCGCCCACATCCAGCTTAGCCAAGCCTTTGTTTGCCGCACGTTGTGCAATCATGTACGTGGTAGCCAAGTCAACGCGGCCTCTGGCGTTGCCGCCCGGGATGCGCCCTATGGCATCAAAGACATCCTTGGCACTGTTTTGGTTTGTAGACTTGATGCCGTGGAAACCTTTAGCGTCTGTGTACAACTCCATCGGGCCGTTCATGAGCGTAGCGCTCACAACCGCCATCTTCTGGTCAGACTTGGTTACGCTGTACATAGCCTGCACAAAGTTCTTGGTGTCACCCATTTCCTTAGCGCCAGCCTTCAGCGCTTCACGCAAACCAGCACGCATATCCACCAAGTTCATCTCAGTTTCAAGCGCCATGTTTTTGCCCAAACGCTGGCTGAAAGATTTAGGCTGTGCCACCACACGGCGTGCTAGATCAGACAAGGCATCGTCTTGGCCGTATTGGGGGTTGCGAGAGAACAACAACCCAGACGCAGGGCCAATCGGGTTAATGTCTGCTGCAACAATTGCAGCGCCTTCATCTAAATCTAAGAAGTCTACGTAGTTGTAGCGCGACTCATCCGACACTGGTTTACTGCGTGAAAGCCTATCTAAGAACTTATTGCCCGCAATACCAAAAGAGGCCATCAATTCTGAAACAGCTTTCTGGTTACCCATAGCAATCTTAAATGCGTCATACACATCTTTGCCAGAGGGGTTAGGGTCACCACTAAGTTCGCGGTTAAACCGGGCTTTTTGCTGATTAGGCAATGACTCAAAAACTTTACGTAAAGATTCCCCAACACGCGCAGACTGGTCAAGTATGGGCGCATCTAAGTTAATAAATGCTTCTTCTGGTTGACCATGCAATGTGCGTAACAGTCTGCCTTTTGGCGGCTCTGGTAGTAATACAGGAGGCAAGTCAAAACGGTGATTAAAATCTTTAGGGTCTAAAAGTTCTAGCGCCAGTAAACTTGCCTGTTCTTTTTTGCGGATTTGTTCTGTGGGTGCACTTAGTATTGCTGTACGCAAATTGTCGCGTGCAGTGTCCAATAAGTAGCCTATGGCTTTGTGGTACTCGGCTTCTGTTTTGTAGTAAGGCTCAGTGTAGTAATTTTCCAGTACACCAATAGCCGCGCCTACATCAGCGTTTGCCTTCTTGTCTTTTTTCCATGTAGCAATAGCCTCGTTAAAAGTCATGCCTTTATAGACCGGTTTATTGGTACCTTCAGCATTCCACTTTTTAATCTCGGGCAGGTCGTACCAAGCGTTAACCACCGCTAAAGAACGGCCACTGTTTTTTTGTTCTGCAACACGTTTGTAGTACTGTCCAATAGACTCTCGTTCAGCGCGGTATGTGCCGTAGCCAAACGCCTGTGATCCTTCGCCAGAACTCATGTACGTGTGGTCAAACTTAGTAAAAGTTCCTGCTGTTCCGTGCCAAGTACCTTTAAGTTCAAGCTGCGCCGCGCCGTACGCCATGTTGACTAAATCGCCTACTTTAATGCTTTCAGGCGCAAGACCAAACTTCTCTAAAGCTTTGGTAAAAGCTTTAACAATCATGCGTAGCCAGTTAGCAATAGCTGATCCACCTTTGACTCCGGCAGGGTTAACGCCTGCTTTCACAGCTTCTTCTACTGCGTAGGCAATTAACTCATCGTCCATCTGTTCTTCTGTAGTGCCGGCTTCTCTTGCGCGTCGCTCTGCCGCGCGACCAATACGCCCTTCTAAAGTGTTGGCTGGCGCTTTGCTCCAGCTACGCACAGCATTAGCTAGTGCTTTAAACTGGCCTGCGTTAAAGAAGTTGCGGAAGCCAATGTGAACACCAACTTCGTGTAACAGTATTGCAAGACCTTCATTCTTAGCAATATTGTCGGCAAACATGTATGCGCGTTCTGTGTCTGGATCAACAAACGCTTTTGCGTCAGAAGGTATCAACCCGTCGTACTCTGGTTTCTCTTGCAAGAACTCATCAACAGATTTGTACACAGAAACTTTTTTAGCGTACGTGTCTTCGTCTCCCACAGCCTTGCGTAATTCACTACGCAGTTCAGTAACAGACTGCCCTTGCACTGGCACACCACGCGAGAAGGCAACCTTTGGCGGCTTAGGAATAGACGCTTCATCACCCTTCAAACCAACTTCGGTCTCAGATGCTACGTTTTGAATTTTCTTTTTGCCCAGTGCTTGTTTTGTTTCACGAACTTCAGCGACAATCTTGCCTTGCTCTTCGGCGGCTTGAGCTACAACGCCCTTTTGCTTATCGATACTAGCTTGCAACGCTTTAAACGTTGGCGTCAGACGACCACCGGACTTGGCCTTGCCGTTATCACGCAAGAACTTCTCACGACGCTCCAAATCGGCCAACTTAGCGCGTTCTTCTGCAAGCTTTTCAAGCGCTGTGGCAGCTTCTTTTGTTGCCTCTGTTTCTGACGTTTCTCCTAACTGAGATATGCGTTGATTTCTTACACCTTTAACAACGGGGCCGGTTTTGCTAGAAGGCAACACTGGTGCAGACTCACCCTTCCGTTTACGGCGCTTGGCAACTTGTTTGTCGTAAGCTTTAGTTTGGGCATCATCAAACGCCCGTTCTAGGGCAAGCTGACCGTTCTCTTTGATTTCAGACGTAATACGCGGCGCGTCTTGATACACCGATTCCAGTTTTCTGGCTTCATTGTCGCGGCTAGTTTGTAGCTCAGCCCGTTTTTCTTCAGTTAAATTTTTGTTTTCTAACTGACCATCAAGCGAACCCATGGCACTACGGATTTTTGCGATGGTCTGCCTCATTGAAGTAGTGTCCACCAAATTGCGAATACCGGGCAAATTTAAACCTTCACGAGCGCGTTGTAGTGTGGCTCGGTATTCCGCATTTGGTGTGCCAACTTCTTCCGTATCTGCTGTTTTGGGTTTTTGTTCTTCTTTTACAGCCGCTCGCGCCGCTTGTTCCGCTCTTTGCGCTTTGTCTAACGCGTCCTGTGCTTTTTTCTGTTCCCGTTCTAGTGCTTTACGAACAACGCTACCTTCTTCGTATTCAACAATGGCGGCATCCACACGTTCACGCGCAGGGCCTAGTGCTTTCTTGGCTAGGTTGTACGCAGTTTTAAGACGTTTAATTTCTTTGTTTGCTGTGTCAGGGTCTAACCACTGCTTAAGTTCTGTAAACTCTTTGTTCTCTAAGCTGTCACGCATTGACGTAGGGTTAAGTGGGTCTCTACTAAAACGCAGAGCTTCGTCAATCAGAGCAACTAGGTCTTGTTTACCTTTTTTAGACAGCTTGGCAACACTGTTACGAATCTCAGTCAAGTAAGCAATCCGCAGGGGCAACGCTTGTAGAGCAGATTCAGCAGCTACAACGTCTCGGGTTGCTTCAGCCCACGCAAGTTTAATTTCATCGTCTGCCTTGTTTGTCGGCTTCAAGCCGTACTCGGCTACGAACTTTGAGGTCTCTGGCGCAACTTTAGAACGTGTTTTTAATTTTTCATCCGTTGCTTTAACAGTTGCAAGCGCTTCAGACGACTGGTCTGCTAGCGGCGAGCCACCAACATCAGCGCCTTCTTCAAGAGCCGTAACTTTATTAAGAGCTTTTTGTGTAATTTTTTCTGCTTTAGCAAGCTGTTCTTGCGCCTCTGTTAGCGTTTCCTCTACAGCAGACACTTCATTTTCAGAGTCTTTGTTTAATTGCGCAATAGCTTGACGAAGCCTCTGCACATTGCCCGAGTCCAACATCTTTTGGAAGTTACGCGGTGAGGCACGTTGTGTCTGCGTAGTGGTGTCAGCAAACAAGTCAAGCTGGGGCTGGGCGCTGGTGCGCTGTAATTCTTCGGTGCTAGTGCCGGGACGGGTCTCGCTTTGTCCTGCCGCTTCCATACCCTTGGACATCTCGGTTAAGTCACGAACATCAAACAAGTTTGGCTCGTTGCCTGTGCGGATTTGACGAACAATCTTGCCTGCCAAAGTTCTGAAGTCTTCGTCCGTAGTCTGGGGCAACACTTCTTGCAGTTTTTGTAGCAAGCTAATTGAGCCTGCGCTCATTGGCTCAAGTGTGCCGTCTGAGCGTTCTTGTGTCAGTAACTGGCTGATATCAGCAAGACTTCCAACTTTCTTTACTGGTTTGATTGCGGTTGTAGGTACAGCGCGTTCGCGCGTGTCAGATGTGTCAAGCAACGTTTGGATACTGTCTTCAATAGAAGCAGGCTGCTTTTCTTCCCGCAGTGTAAGTTCTGCTGGTGCGGCAATACGGCGCTTGGGCTGGTCTTGTTGAATCTCAATGGGCTTCTTGTTGCCTTGTGCATCTTCTGTGTAGTACTGCGTGGGCGTAGCGCCCGTCTTTTCAGCCACCTCATTGGTAGCGTTAAGGTTTGCACGCTTTGCCGCGTTGGCCACAGTTGACTGAATGTTGGCGCGCATCTGTTCTTGCAATGCGGACACGGCTTGCACTTGCGATCCAAACTGCCGTTGGCCAGCGGGGCCTGCGTTAGCCGCGCCGCCCCAACGATCACCCAACTCATTGAGCGCTTCCATGACACGGGCACGGGCTTCGCCGCGCTCCCAAGCGGCCATAGGCGCCAGTCCAAACGCATCGCGCCTAGCATCGATCTCGTTTGCGTGATGCTCAAAATACGCTTGCTTAGCCGCATCGGTGCGCTGTTTAAATGTGTCCGGCAGGACTAGCGTGCCTTGATTTACCTTGCCAAGCATGCGTGTGAGCGTCAGCAATTGTTGGTTCTGCTGGTCAGCATACTTGTTTGCCGCGGCTTCTTTAGCCCGAGCTTCTGGCACAGAAATGCCGGCCAGTACGGTTTGCATGGGGGCAGTCTCTTGACCTTTGCCCGTTGTTTCAGTTTCTTTTAGTGCGCGAAGCTTTTCGATAATGCCGCGCGATACGTCATTGTCTTTAATACCACCCGTCTTTGATTTACCGCTGGCTTCTCGGGCAACAGCTAACTGAGTCAGCAAATCACTGCGCTCACGCATCGTGCCGCCACCCAGACCTTGGAACACTTGGCCGGGGGTAATCATGCCGCCTTTAGGAAGCGTATCTAGCAGTCCGTTTACAAGGTCTTCGTCTTGCTGTTCGCTGGCTTTCCTTGTCTCGTAAGACTGGCGCAATGCTTGCGCAGGGCTGTAATCTGGGGTTTGACCTAGTTTTTGTATGCCTTCAACTTCGGGAGTGACCACACGAGAACGCGCTTCGTCTACGGCACGCTGTTGTTCCGCAGCCTGCACGGCAGGAGTCTGTCTTGCGGCGCCCATAAGCTCAAAGCCGGGAGTAGCACCGGTCATCTGACCACGCACACGCTCTAACTGTTCGGCTTGCTGTTTGGCTTGCTCAGCTTGTTGCTTATCAAACTGCTTAAGTTGCAACCCTAACGCGCTGTATATAACTTTTTCAGCTTGTTTTTGTTCTTTGGCTTGCGTCTCTTTATCTTCTTGCGGTTTAACCAACAACGGCAAAGGTACGCGGTTAAGCAGTAGCTGTCTTGCTGTCTCTGGGTCTTGCATCAAGTAGTCCAGATAATCATTGGTGGTTAAAGCACCGACACCTTGCGCGGCTGTAATTTGCCCTGCTGCGTAGTCCTGCAAAATTGTGTTTGCTGGCGCTGGAGCAAGTTCCTCGGTCGGGAACAACTGCCCTTTGTTTGTCTTCCTACCAGCGGCTTGTATACCGGTGTCCTGCTGGCCCATTTGCTCAAGCATGTAGTCTTCTGGAGTCATGCCAGCTACACGCTGTTTCTCCAACTCTTGAGCACGCAACCCCGCAGTGCGGCGGTACTCAGGAACAATCTCTTGCAGTTGTTTGTTTAGCGCAGTTAGCTGATCCTGTGCATCTTTGTACTCGGCTTTTTCTACAGGCGTAGCATCCTTACCGGGTTTTTTGATTGCCGCTTTCTGCGTCTTAAACTGCTCAAGCAGGGTGTCGTACTGCTCACCAATCTGCATGGCATATGGAGCAGTCTGCTTTTCTTGCTCAAGTGCTTGGGCTGTGGCTTCTTCCTGTGCTTGTTGCTGTTGCGCCAACATTTGCTCTTGTTGCAAACTAACGGCTCTTCTTTGCTGAGCTTGTGCAGTATCGTCTTGAGCAACTACACCACGCGCACCACTGCGTTGCTGGACACCAACACCACCACCAATAGGTGCGGCAAGAAGCATGGTCAGCGCTGTGTTTCGGTAGTCTTTAATTGCCTCGTCATCATCCAAAGGCTTGCCAATAGCGGCGCGGTCTACGACATCTTGCAAGACCTCCGTTGGCAACTCACCAAGAGCAAACCCACCAATACCGCGGCCAATAGTCTCAAGCGTACCTCGATTGGCAACCCTACGCGCCTCTGCCAACAACACGGCTCTGGCCGCATCATCGGCTTCTGCGGCAACCTTCTGGCCAATGGCTTTCTTAAAGACAGCCGGCATGGCAATCTTAGTACCGATAAGGTTCAAAGCCGCGTTGGCTCCCGCGTATGGCAGGAGTTCTGCTGTGTCAACATCAATCTTTTGACCCGCTTGCAACTGCTCTTGTGCTTTAGCTTGAGCCTGACCACCCAAAGCTTGGATAGCGTTGACCAAATAGGTTGTGCCGTACTGGCCAATCTCAGCGCCAACATCTGCCGCGCCTTTACTTCTACCAAGCAAAGCACCCAAAGCACCGCCACCCACACGGCCTAGCTTAGCCAGACTAACTTCTTGTGCAATGGAAGGGGCAAGACTTGCAACGGCTGAAGGAACTTGTTTAACCGCTTCGCCTGCCGAAGTTAAATAATCACCTTGTTCAAAAGGCTGGGTAATTTTCTCTAAGTCAAGACCAGATTTATACTTGTCTTGTGTTGCCTGCTGGCGCTTGAGCCCTTCGGCTACTGCTAGATTGCTGTCACCTGTGAGTGAAGCAAGACCTGTGCGGCCAAGGTTTAAAAGGTTGGATGCGCTACCCGCTATGTCTGCCATGATCCCTGTTTTGGGGGCAGGCTTGCTTTGTGCAAAAGCTTCAGGAAATCTTTCCTTGGCCAGTGCTATGGCTTCCTCGTACCCCATTGAGTCGGGAACTTTAAGTGAAGCACCATTAGGAAGGGGTAGGTATTTAGCCATAGTTTTTAAATTGTAGACCGCACATTTGTAGCGCCCCAGCGGGTCAGACTGAGGGCTTTAAAGACACCGTTGTTAGGTTAAATCATACACTTCTTTGCCTGTGGGCGCACTAGAAAAACCAATGTTTGCACCAAACTGAGATAAGTGTGGGTTAAGGCTGAGTGCCTGACGCATAGCATCAATTTCCATTTGTGCACGTTGTGTAGCATTTGCAGTTGTGTAATCTGTACTCTTTCTCAAGTCGCCCAACGTCTTGTTCTGAAGCGCAATATAGTCTTTGCGTTCTTTTGCAAGTTTAGAGTCTGCGTCAGCCAGCATCCGGTTACGCGCGTGACTTGGCGCTGCTGCAATTTCAGACTGGCGCAACTGCGTGAAACTGCTAAGCATGGTCTTGGCTTCGTCACGGCTAACGTCATACTCTTTCATGGCAAAGTCGGTCAAGGCGCGAAGACCGGAGTTTGCCGCCTTGTCAATACCAGCCTTGGCTTGACGCAACTCAGACGCATCCATGTTCTTTTGATTGAAGCGCACATCTTCCAGACGGCCATAAGCATCGTCCAGTTTGTCCCTAGCATCTGCAAGGCGTTTTTGGCTTTCACGATAGGACGCTGTGCCGCGCATAGAGCCTTGACCAATGTTGGTAAGAGCGTTGGGCGAAGTGCCAGACATTATGGCAAGACCAGCTTCCAAAAACGCCAACCCGCTTGACTGGCCTTCTTCTTTACCAAGGCGCTCTTCACGAGTTTTAAGTTTAGCTTCGCGGTCTTTGCCGTAGTCGCCACGCGCTGCAAGGTCTGCCTGCAACTGATCGTATTGTTTCTGTGCAGTAAGGGTCTCAGCACCGGCAAGACTGCCAAGCTGACTACGGACTGCATCCAGCTTGGCTTGACGCTCTTCTGGAGAACCAGCAAACTTACTGTACATGTTTTGAACATCTAAAGAACTGGTTGTTTTGGGGCCAGCAAGGGTTGGCGTTTTAGCAGTATCGGCAGTATCGGCACCAGCCGCGGCTGCGCCTGCATTTGCGGTGGGGGGTGTTTGCGCTGCAGGAGTGTTTGCCGCTGGTGTAGCTGCTGCCGCTGCAGCCGCTTCAGCTTTTTTAGTTTCCGCAGGCGTTGCTTGCGGGTTGGCTTTTCTCCAAGCTTTAAGAGCTTCGCCTTCTTGGTCAATAAAAGATGCAGCAGCGCCGCCTGCTATGCCACCAATAACCGTGCCTGCGGGCGTAAACAACGAACCTAAGCCAGCGGTTACCATAGGTAAACCTGCGCGTGAAGCTGTGCGGCCTGCTTGCAAAATCTTATCCACAGAAGAAACATTCGGGTCGTTGTAAAAATCACCGGCTTTATAGCCTTCGTACAACCCTTGACCCGCGCCAAAGACGCCCGCTGTGGCCGCACCAGCGCCTAGTGGTAATTTGCTTGTTTTTGTTGTGCCAATATTAGACAGCGTATCCCCAACACTTCTAACAGTAGGGCCAACTTTTTGGCCTAGCTCAAAAGATTTACTTGTGGCGGCAGATGGTGCAGCCGATTGCCCTGCCGCTGGGCCAGATGATGGAGAAGCCGCACCTAAACGCTCTTGCACAAGCTTATCTACAGTCTGTTTAGTAGCGGGGTCACTCAAGTATTTCTGAGGAGATTCGCCAAGTTCTTTCAATACAGCGCGAACCATTTCCGTGTAACCAACACCACCGCCAGCCATACGAACTACAGGTTCGCTAGAGTTCATCATATCTTCGTTGGTGTAGCCACCATCAGCAAACGCAACAATACCGCCACCGGCCATATTCTGAATGTTGGGCGCAGGCAACTGTGCAATCCCTTGGTCTTCTGGCAACTGCCCGCCTTGGGTGGGAGCAGTCATTTGCGCAATTTCTTGATCGACTATTTTGGATTGTGGCTGACCCATGTTTTTAGCTTGCGCTTGTGCACGCATCTGCTTGCGGGCGGTGCTCTCCGCAATCGCCATGGGCAAAATGTAAGGGTCGTTCTTGTGCATCGCAGCGTACTGCTGCAACTGCCTATCACCCATTGTGCGCAAGGTGGACGTAATCTGGTTAACGTTTGGGATTGCCATGTTTTTTCCTTACGCCATGTTTGAAATGGCCAACTCAGCCAGACCAGCAGGACGCTCTTTAATACTGCCGCCTTTAGCAATTTTACTCATGCCGTATGCGGCTGTGCCCAAACCTGCCAGTTGAGACACAACTGAAGGTGCACTGTTGTACATGGTGTTGACTGTGCCCATGGGCGTTCCGCGCATCAAGCCAGACATAAACTCAAGCTGTTGGTACGGATAGCGCTGTTGGTTCTGGAAGTCGGTGTACTGGTTGTTGAGAATGTTCTGCATCTGCTGCTGTTGCTGAGTGCCGTACTGATTCTGCACACCAATGTTTGCCATGTTCTGGTTGTACAAGTTCTGCCCCTGCGCACCAAGATTCTGGTAGCCCGCCATACCCGCTTGCAAACCTTGCAGACCTAAGCCTGCGCCATATTGCGCTTGCTGTGCGTTAAGTTGGTTTGCCGCTTGGCCGTACTGCGCTTGGTTTTGAGCGTTGCTCATTTGCTGGCCATAGCCGTACTGGCGAGCCTGCTCAGCCATTTGCTGAGCGTTCATGCCGTACTGTTGGTTAGCCAGTTGCGCCTGCATGTTCTGACCAGAACCCAGTTGTTGCTGTGCCAGTTGCGCCTGCAAGTTTGTGTTGCCAACGTTGTAGCCCATGTTCTGGTTAGCCAACATAGCTTGCTGTGCCAACTGAGGATTCTGCATAGCCGCGGCTTGGTTGAACTGACCTTGCTGAAGTCCGTACTGACCGGCCAAAGACTGGTTAGCCAGACCAAACTGATTCTGCGCTTGTTGATTAGCCAGACCAAATTGGTTTTGTGCTTGCTGATTGGCTTGGTTAGCTTGCTGACCAAACTGGCCTTGTTGCATACCGTATTGACCGGCAAGCGCTTGATTGGCCAGATTAGCTTGTTGCTGGTTGGCTGTGTTAGCCATGCCAGTTTGCTGTGCCATCTGTGCGTTTTGCAATCCGTACTGACCACCCAAGGCTTGGTTGGCAAGGTTAGCTTGCTGTTGCATTTGAGCGTTTTGCAGACCTGTGTTGTACTGCATCTGCTGATTGGCTTGGCCTGCTTGCAGTCCCGCAGACTGATTAGCCAACAAAGCCTGAAGACCTGTTGATTGGTTCATGCCCTGCGCTTGCAAACCTGTCTGAGCGCCAAGACCTTGCGTTTGTAAGCCTGCACTTAAGTTTTGCAAGTTAGCTTGCTGTTGGTTTGACTGATTGGCCAACGCAGCTTGCAGTGCCTGAGACGAGGACATGCCGCTGGCTTGCAGGCGATTAGCTTCGTTTTGAACAGACGCTTGCTGTTGGTTATTCAAGTTAGCCATAGCAGTTTGCAAGCCAATTTGACCTGCGCCCAACTGCTGAACGCCCAACTGGGCGGCTAAGTTTTGTTGACCAACGGTTAGACCTGCTTGCTGGTTTTGTCCTGCGGCTTGCAACTGACGCGCTTGGTCAGCGTTAAATTGGGCTTGCGCTTGGGTGTACGCTTCTTGTGAACCCCTAGCTTGAATGTCACCTTTTTGAGTGGCTAAGTTCCGCGCAGCTTCAGCATCCATAATTGCTTGGCGGCTACCCCCAAACGCTCCGGATTTAACGGCTTGAGCGTTGGTTTGTGTCTTGGCAATATCCGCTTGACGCTGGGCTTCCCGTTGCTGAATACCCACCACGCTTTGCATGTAGGGAGACATGTATTGGTCAACACTCTTTTGGCCAAACTCTTGTGCAGCAATGCGCTCTGCTGGCCCCATCTGAAACTGCTGAAGCTGGGGGTTATAACCAGACTGAGCGGCTTGGATATCACGGGACTGCACGCCTTGTGCACCAACGTCTCTTGCCGCCTGCATACTGAGGGACTGTAGTTGGGGGGCGTTGACTCGTTCGGCGGCAACACGTTCAGCTTGTAAACCAGCGGGGCCTCCAAACTGCGCGGCACTGACCATAGGAGCGGCGCCTGCTTGTGCGGCTGTACCCATAGCGGCTTGCGCTTGTGGGGCGTTACCCAGTTGAGCCGCTTGCATGTTTTGGGCTGTAGCGTTTTGTGCTGTAGCCGTTGGAGCAGCGCCCAGTTGAGCGGCACTAGCTTGCTGACCCGTTACGTCTCGGGGGCCTTGCATCTGGTAGTTCTGCAAGTTTGGTGCGTTTACTTGCTGAGCGCTAAACTGGCCGGGGTTATATGCTTGCTGGCCTGCGTAGGCGTTGCCAAACTGCTGCGGGTTGTAGCCGTAGTTGCCTGCACGATTTGCCAAAGACTGCAGGCCCTGTGCAGAAGCAACTGAAGCAGGGTCATAGCCAAGGTTGCCAGCGGCAGTAAAGGCTTGTTTTTGCAAGGGCGTAAACTGTGCTTGACGATCTTGTTGGAACGTTTGATAGGGTGTTTGCGCTAAAGCAGAACCTTGCCCGATTACTTCCTTGGCATACGGTTTTGCCCAATCTGGTACATCAGATACTTGGGTCGACGTTGCTGGTGGGGATGATGAGCACATAGCTATACCTTAAAAGGTGTAAATCATTTGGGTGGCAACTTCTTTAAAACCCATACGGCTCCAAAGTTTTGCAACGCGTAAATCGGTCATGGCCGAGACAAGCACTCGCTTGACTTCTCGTTGGCGCAATTCACCAAGGGCGTAAGTTACAAGTTTCTTGCCAACACCGTTACGGTGGTCTTTAGTTACAAAAATCGTGTCTTCTTGTGCAATTAAATCTTGGTTGTGCATATCCCGCGTAAGGTACACGTTACTGTAGCCGCACGCTACACCATCAACTCTCAACACAAAAGTCAACAAATCTCCGCGTTCACAAGCCGTACCGTACTCATTCAAACGTGGATTGTACGGAGAAATCTCAACTCCGTCACCCTTTAAACGCTCTTGCATTTCGGCGTAGTGTTGCCTGTACAGGGGTTCTAACTCCCTGTACGTGTCTGTAAATTTTTCAACACTAAAAGCGTATGTCATACGGGCATCATTTTATCAGCACGGCTGTTAACTGCAACACGATTTTTACCTGTGGTTTTCTTGCGTGCGGCTTGGATTCTGTCCATCATTTGATACAGCTTACGAGCGCCTGCGTCAGTTGAGCCGTTGCCCAACTCGGACACAATCCGTGCAGGGATCACAAACTCACCATCGGCAAGGCGTGCGGGTTGCTTCTTACCAATCATGGCAGGGATGCTGTCAGACACGCCGTCACCGGGGCCTTTGAGCAAACGACCGCCATCAGAGTAGCTGCCTAGATTGCTCATACCGCCCATGGCGTAGCGATGCGCGGCCATCAAGCCACCGTCGGCTGCAGACATAGAGTCAAAGTAGTCATCAAGGTATTTTCCGCCACCAAAGTCACCACCAAAATCACCGTAGTCACCTTCAGCATCACCAACTTCAACGTAGCCACCAGTATCAGGATCAAATGTGTCTGCAACGGCATTAGGAACATACGGGTTCTCAGGCATGGTAACCATAGCACCGCCATCAGGCGTATCCACAACAGTAGGTTGTTCTATAACAGGAGTTTGAACTTCTGGAATGTCAACGGTTGTGCTGCCGTCGGGTTGCGTTACTGCGGTATCCGCAGGCAGAGGGACTACGGCTCCACCATCAGGCGTCTCAACTGTTTCGGGCACGAGATACTTGTCAAACTCTTCTGGCAGGTCACCACCGCCCGCCCTGTTGGGGCCAACAGTGTCAGGAATAGTAATGTTGGGGTCAACGGATTCTATTTCTACCACACCTGTTTTTTCGGGCACATTTGGAATATCCGGCAACTCCAATGGATTTGTTGGGATAATCAACGGTATGTCGGCAGGGTCAATAATGTTGTCAGGAATATCACTGACAATAGGCTCTGTACGAATGCTAGGAACTTCTGGCTCAGGCTCGGGTTCTGGCTCGGGTTCTGGCTCGGGTTCTGGCTCGGGTTCTGGCTCGGGTTCTGGCTCAGGCTCAGGTTCTGGCTCAGGTTCTGGCTCAGGTTCTGGCTCGGGTTCTGGCTCGGGTTCTGGCTCAGGCTCAGGTTCTGGCTCAGGTTCTGGCTCTGGCTCTGGCTCGAGTTCTGGCTCGAGTTCTGGCTCTGGCTCGAGTTCTGGCGTTATAGGTTCAAACGGAACTAATGGCGTAATAGGCGTATCTGTTGGAATGTCGGAAATGCCGCCGGTATACTCTAACACCCTTGCCGCAGGCACTGCGGGTCTAGTCTGAATTTGAGGGCGATAGCCGGGGCCATTACCCATCAGGTAGTCGTACGCTTGGCGAGACACGCCCGTCAAATCATTTGTTCTACCGCTTGGATCAGTGCTTGTTAAGTACTTTAGGGCATCCTCCGAAGACTGTGTTTGACCGCCGTCTGCGTATAAACGTGTGAACTTTGGCGAGAACCATTGGCGCTCACCTGTAGATGCGCCTGTGTAGCTTCCCTGTGGATCAGGATTGCGGTTTAAGTCATAGGCGTACTTGTACTGCTCGGTGTCAGGCTTGTATCCGTTACCAGTACGCTGGTCTAAAAGCATTGGTGTAGCCGCGGCTGAGCCGTATCTAGCTAACCCGCCAAGACCGCCCACGCCTGTAGCTTCTACGCCCTCTTTAGCCGCATTACCTAAGAACGCGTCGCGCCCTACTGGGCTGTCCACCAGACTCTTCAGACCTCTACCGGCTTGTTTAAAGTTGTCTGTCATGGTCGCATCTGCGGCCTGACTCTGGAATGCGTTGCGTGCTGACTCTGTGCCGTATCCGGGTGTGTAGCTAGAAGGGGCAGGTGTTGCTGTTGCTGTTGGAGTAGCCAACGGAGTAGTAGGCGCAGGGACTGCGGCTTCGCCAAACGCACCATACTGAGTGGGCGTTGCGGCAAAGTTTTCATACCCAGTAGGCACGGGTACGGCTGAACGCAACGGTGCTTCGCCAAACGCACCAAGACTTGACTCAGTAGGCGCAAACTTAGTGTAGGCAGACGGGTCAGTCGCAAACGAAGTCGCTGCTTCAGCAGAGACAGGAGCGGCTCCGGGTAGTGCGGCTTCAGCGGCACCAGCGGTAGAAAGACCTGAACCTAAACCTGCACCTCCATAAGCGCCTAAGCCAGCCATCAAACCTTTTTTCAAGCTTCCAGTAGCGACACCGTATCCGGCTCCGGTAATACCTGCGGCCATCAAGGGAGTCAGCGCGCCGCCAGAAGCAACAGATAAACCTGCACCAATTAAGGTTGGCAAAAGGTTAGACAGAAAGCCAGCTTCGGGTAAACCCGTAGTAGGGTTAATCGTTAACGAGCCGCCATGCGCCATGGCCAAAGACTGCAAACCTGCAACTTCGCGTGGGGCCATGTGCACCAGCATCGAGTCGGAATTGCGGCCTTTTGCGGCCATTTGATTTGCAAGTGCGTGTAGGCTCATATCTGCCTCTTAAAATGGGGGTTAATTAAGTTTATCATGGCGGCGGCGTTGAGACAAATGACATGGTAGCCACCACCGACTGTGTAGATGGCTTAGTGGGTGTACCAGAAGCAGCAAGGTGCTGGATGGTTACAGCAACGTTAGGCACAGACCAATAGATTTCTATATACTGCCCCGCCGTCATACTTAAAAAATAGTTCCAGCCAACAATTGCGTGTCCATCCGTACCGGCGTGTCTATTTGGAATAGATACAAAGCCAGTTGACCCGGGTATATTTACCCCGCTTTGTTTTAACCAGATGTAAACATCTTGAAAGGCGGTGTCTGTGTTTTGAAACTGGGCGCTAAACTGTAGGTTGTAAATGCCAGCAGTTGCTACAGTAATTTTAGAACTGCTGATGCTAACACCGTTGGCAAAATCGGTGGTATTCAGTGTCATCAACGTAGCTGTATTGGCTACTGCTGTCTGATCCTGATCGCTAGAAAACGCGCCATACGGAACCGACAAAGTTCTTAACTGCCCGATGATGTTGTCAAGCTGGTTAAAGTACAGGCGCAGAATGTTGTTTAGCTCGTTGATGTAGTTTGGGTCGTACTTATTTGTAGCAATCGGCAGGCGTGGTGCAACAACCCGATTGAGTTCATACTCTGATATAACAATCGAAGACATCAGCCACCCCTTCGGCCATCAGGCCGGATGTCCATACGAGGAGCGCCCAGTTGCCACGTTACGCCAAGCGCGGTGGAGTCAATCTTAAATGACATCTGGCGCCCACGCACGCGGGTGTTAATCTGCCCTGTAAACTGCTCAACTGGGATAACGGCTGTGCGCGTTACCGCGCCATTGTTGCTACCGCCAACCGATTCGGGATTGTTGTAGCCCGAGCCAGAGTTTTGCAAGGGCTTCAAATACATGGTGGCCTGTGGGCTGGCGGCTGTGGAACCACGGAACGTGATGTCGGGCAGTACACGCCAAACGAAACCAAAGTTGTGGCCATCACCAATGTCAAACTCAGAAGACGTAATGTAGGCTTCTATTGGCTGTGTAGTAGCGGCAATGCTGTCGTCCACGCCCTGCTCGTGGTTCACAATGTTGTAACTGTACGTGGCAGCAATCGGGTAGTTGCGTAGGCCAGAATCAAGCCACGCTGTACGCCCCATCTCGCCGTAGTACCAGATGTCTTCTCCGTAG
>Ga0181358_1000302_pt1 | contig 21976 bp, 23 predicted proteins | sample Fa13VDMM110SD_FD_130096 | JGI IMG/M metagenome (GOLD analysis project Ga0181358, IMG submission 130096) | Freshwater viral communities from Lake Michigan, USA - Fa13.VD.MM110.S.D | ecosystem: Environmental > Aquatic > Freshwater > Lake | place: USA: Michigan | collected 2013-09-24 | reverse complement strand
TAATCGTTCCAGAAGAAGAAATGTTAACTTGTCTGTCGGAGCCGTTGTATGACAGGTCTACGGATACGACACGGAACAGTCCGTTCGTAGTAGACGAAAGGTCGTCGAGGTCCGCATTGAGCGAGTCAAGCATTTGTGCGCGAGGGAATCGCGGGCTAAGTGTTAGTAGCGCCCCCGACGAATGAGACGAAGGAGTCGTTCCCGAGTGCCCGCGCTCCACCGTAATTGTCTTTGTTGCCGGGTTTGAGTCCCAAACGTAAAAGAGTTCGGAGCCGATTTCGAATACAGAACCAGCACGAAAGCCGCCAATGTCATAAGTAACGACAACGCTCGTATCGTTACTCGTGAGGCTCGCAGCCAATTTGTTGCGTTCTTCAACGACCCCCGCCAACATTTGGCGCGATGCCCTGTTAAGGACAGTCGCAACCGTAGTCATTTAGTAAGTGTAGCCCCCGTAACCCGGAAACGAACCAGCCTGAGCCTTGGCAGAACTCGCACGGGTGCGCTTCCCCTTTTTGGCTTTTGGTGGACCAGCAATTTCTTTTGCTGGTTTTCCTTTTTTGGGTTTCGTCACTTGTTCTTCTTCTTCTTATCCATGGCAGCCTTCTTTTCTGCTTTCTTTGCTGCCGCCATCCCTTTGGCGTTGTATGCGAATTTCTTGTTTCCAACTTTTGGCATGTTATTTTTTCCCTTTGTTTCGTGCGGATATTGCCTTAGCCTTGCTGCGTGCATCTGATTTAGATGACGCGCCCCAAGCCTGTAAGGATAATAGCAGGCGAGTTGGCTTTCCCTTACTATCGCGTTCGGGTCCGGGCATGTTTCCCATGCGAGCCAGAAAGGATGCGCGACGTGGATTGTCGCCTGCCTTTACTGGGGCCTTCAGAGTCCCGCCTTTGTAGGATGCTCGACCTTTGGCGTTGAGTCCGCCCTTTGGGTTCTTGCCTTCTTTGCGCGTCCACGCTGGAGTCTTGGCCATTACCTGTACCTTTTTGCTTTCTCCGCAACCTTCTTGGGTTGCTTGACAAACTGTTTACCAGCTTTATTTCCCTTGGCTTTTGCCCTGTTTGTTGCGGCTTTTTCTGATGGGCTGAGCGCATTCCATGCAGCGTCAGGCAGATAGCGTTTCTTGCCTTTCGACGGTTTGCCGTCGGATGTGCGCCACTTTTGCGACGACCAATTCTTCAACGACTTCTGCGACTTAGCCAGAGCCATTACTTGTAACCTCCGCCAGCCTTCTTGTACTCAGATGCAAGCAGTTGCGCCTTGCGTGCAGACCACTCACCTGGGTCGCCGCCCTTGGTGCCAGCCTTGATTCTGTTAAACAAGCGCTTGCGCATCTCGGGCTTGGTGTAGTTGCCAGCCTCATTTACGCGTGACTTGGTCTTCTTTTTTGCAGCCATTAGTTTGCCGTCGCTTCCAGACGGGCCGACCCGTCAATCTGGGTGGGTTGCCCACCTGTTTTCCTAATGCGTTTGTACGCATCAAGGTCTCCGTCAAGAAATTTTTCTTTCTTGTTTAATTCTGAAACATTGTTACGAGTTGGGGTTGCCGAACCGGAAACTCTGAAGTGTGACACCCTGCAGGCAAAACAACCCTCAACGTCAAGATTTGGATGTGTTTCTTTGTGTTTCATAATCCCCTAAGAAATGTATGCGCCGTAACCTGCCGCAGTAAGACTAGCAACCTCATCTGCTGACACTTCGTTATCGGACCCACCAAAATACACTCTCGTAATCGTCGTGTTGTCGTTCGGTTCATTCTCCGTAAAGTTGCCGTTCGTTAACAAGAAGACGTTTCTGCCGCGAGGTTCAGCATCAAAATGTCTAAACAGGCTGTACGCCATGCGTGCTTCTTGGGAATCGAACTCGTTTGGTGGTACACCCAATACTACGAAGTCGTCGGTGGGTGGGCGGAAGATGCTCATGTTATGTACTCACCATAGCCTGCTGCAACAAGTTCAGCCTTCTCCTCAGCGGTAACAAAGTTTTTGCTACCCCCGTAATACACCTTCACGATGCGTTCATATTCTCGTTGTTCAACTTGGGTGAATGAGTTATCGGTAAGTTTGTAGACGTTCGCCCCTGATGAGGTTCCTTGGGCGTAACGGAACAGGCGACCTGCTATCGAATCGTCGAAACGACTAGCGGCGGCAGACACATCGCCAACGGGTGTGATGAACAGCAAGAGTTTGAGTTGGGTGGCGGACTGGCTGCCAGTACCTGAAGCGGTAGCGGTGCGGAACCTGACGGGAATCCCGACACATACTTGGCTGCCTGTACCTGATGCTGTGGCGGTGCGGAACCTGACGGTAAACGACGTGATGGTGGATTGCCCTGAGCCTTCCCCTGATGCTGTACGGGGCGCAATATGCAGGGTGGTGGCAGTAGATGACCCCGCCCCTGTAGCGGATGCTGTACGCGCCCTGAGAACCTGCTCCGAGGTTGTGGACGTTCCAGTACCTGAAGCGGTAGCAGTACGAACCACGATTCGTAGCCCTGTAGCAGATTGCGAACCTTGACCACTCCCAGTGGCGGTGTAAGCACGGATAGAGAACGATGTGACGGTGGAGGAACCGACACCTGAACCTGTTGCTGTACGAGGCGCAATATGCAACCCTGTTGCCCCACCACCCGTCGAACCTTGCCCGCTTGCTGTAGCCGAACGAGGAACAACACGTTCACCGTCCGCAACAGAAGTTCCTATACCCGATGCGGTTGCCGTACGGATGGCAACGAGCACAGTAGTAGTTGATGACGAACCTAACCCTGACGCTGTGGCGGTACGGAGAACTATCCGTAGACCTGTTGCCGATTGTGTACCTGTTCCTGATGCGGAAGCGGTACGTGCAACTACGCCTTTGAAAAATCCTTGCGTAGCGGCAAACGGCGAAGCGAAATAGACGACCTTGCGATAGGCGTAGTTTGGGACTTCTTCAAACTCGCGAAATCCAGGCGTGTCCGTGAAACCGAACGTAAAGTCGGTGACTCCAGTAGCCATCAGGCTACCTCACTTAGTCGAGGCTGAGAGTCAGCGCAGTGATTTGGAAAGTGTCCCCAGCAGTAACAGCAGCCGAAGATGAAAGTGCGCCAGTCCACAGGCAGTTGCCTGCGCTGACGTTATCCCACAAAGAGAAATGGCTATAAGTTTCGGTAGTGGAAACGTTCGTCCACTCAACCGTGGCAGACGCAGCCATCGAACCCGTTGATGCGGCAGAAAACGTGACATCTTCACGAGTCGTATTTACGGCTGCGTTACTTGTACCCGCTTCGCCTGGGTCGCCCAAGTGAAGTTTCACGTATACGTTTGCCACCGAAAACGATTGAGCGCGAAGGGTGTCAAGCAGTTTGTTTTCTGCGTAATTGGAAATCGACATAGGGTTACCTTACTACATTCAAATCAAATGTGGGGGCCAGGCCAGGGGATTTTGCCTGACCCCCACTACTTGTTATTTGCTCCAATTAGGAGGCGTTTGCGCCAATGCTTGACGATGACTCAATGCGACGCAACGATGCCTCACGGAATCGTGCGTAGCCACCAAGCCAGTACCAGCCGACAGGCTGGAAGCGGCTTAGCACGTCGACCACTGGGCCACGAACGACGCGTGGGAACGCGCTGTTGCCATCCACAATTGAGTGGGCCTTTGCCAGGGCTTGACGGCCACAGATGTGCGTGCAGTACGCATCACCGGTTCCGACCGCACCAGCACCATTGAAGGCGTTCTCGAAAATCTTTGCACGTGGCGTCTCAATGAAACGCACACCTTCAAAGGCGCCGACTTCACCGTTGTAAATCATCGCCGGGTCGCTGTACACGTGCGGGTCACGCCATGAAGCAACACCGGTCTCACGACGGAGGTCGTACGACACGTCTGGGTGAATGAAGCCCATGTACATGCCGTTGAACGACACCGCATTGGACTTGCGAAGTGCGGCGACGAGCTTGCGAACGTCGTTGGCGGTGATGATGTCATCAACAGCCAAACCAACTCGGGTTGACGGGGTGGATGCTCCACCGCCACCGTAAATGACGTTGGTGCCAGCAGCGAGTACTTCGCGGATGACTGCGTCAACCGAGATTCCCGCGTTGTAACCAACGAGGTTTGCGGCTGCCGAGTCCACGTCAAGGAACGAGGTTCCACGCAACTTGGCGGTCGTGTTTACGGCGTTGCCGTATTCTTCCAGGGTCACTTCAACCTGAGAGTCGCCCATCGCTACTGGAGTAACGTCGGTGTCCTCGGTGAGGGTGCTGGTCTTTTCGGCCAAGTCGTTGAAGATTGTGAACTTCACGCTTGAACCTGGCATTGCTTGTGCGACTGGCATTACGTCTGCAACCGCGTCGAACAGAAGTTCGCTGCGGAGTGCGAAATACGCAATCCGGTCAAATGCAACTTGGTCTGTGAGAAGGTTGCTTGTTTGTGTTTTGCTCATGGCCTGTTAATTCTTTCTCCCACAGGCTAGGAGCCTGGGGCTAGGTGTCTTGTGCTTGTTCTCTCATTTGTGCAAGTAGATGCATCACTTCGTCTTGATTGCGAGTTGAGTTGAACTTCTTTACCCAGTCGACCTGTTCGTCAGTTTGCTCGCCAGCCGTGCTTGCCTTTTGAAGTCGAGCCCAAGCCTTTTTTTCAGACTCGTCTGCAACTTCTTTTGGCCTCTCAGGCTCCAGGAGATTTGCCTCCTGGGCTGCTGCCCTAATCGCTTCGGAAGACACCTCGCCGTCGTAGCCCTTAATGAAATATTTGGCAACTGGAGCATTCACGTCAATGCCTGCTTCAGCAAAAGCCATCTTTCGCTTTAGGGTTTCAAACTCCTGTGCCTGTTGTCGGAGAAGTTTGTTCTCTGACTCCACCTTTTTGAGGTGTGCACGTACGGGGTCTTTGGATACCGTTTCGTTCGTCTCATCATCAAAATCGTCGATGACATTTGACATTGCTCACTCCGTTCTGCCCACTTCCGGGAGGAGGTCCCAGAAGGCTGCTGTACCCTTTGCTTAGGTCGGTTCGGGACTCCGACATTTACAACAGTACACCCTTAATAGCGAATTGCTATGGAACTACTGAGCGGAGCCGACTCCGGTTTCAATGGTGCCAGATGTTGCCCCGGTTGTAGCAGCAAATCGACCACCACCCATGAACTCACCCCGACGCGTGGAAATGCGCTTTTCTATTTTTGCTTGAGCCTCTGGGTTGTAGCCAAAGGTTTCGCCCAGTTTCTCTTGCATGCTTATGTCCTCTTCGCCGGCCATGGTTTCGTAAAGACCACGTCTCCTGGCCATGGAGCCAAAGCCTTCTTGGGCTTGTTGTTCCGTAATACCCCTAGACGCAAGCTCCTCTGCGGTCATTGCGGTCAATTGGGTGCCACCCTCCTGCGCGCGCGCGGCAAGTTTTGCTGCCTCTGCCCTGCGGGTTAAGATTGGCATGGTTTCTGCTGGGTTGAGGAAATAGGCGGCCAGGTCCGAGTCGTCCACATTGTAGAGCTTTTTCATTTGCTCGCGCGTAGCAGGGTCGGCTTCTTGAACACGGCGATAGCCATTCTGGATTCGAGCTTGCAATTCCTGGGGGGATACGTCCCCCTCCAAAAGAGATTGAATAATTTCCGGCCTATTGAAGTATCTGTCCATGCCATTGGACTTCATGGTCTCGCTGTAGATTCGCTCCATTGCGACATATGTGGAGGGTTGCAGCTGGGGCAGGCCAGCAGCAGCTCTTTTTAGGTTTGCCGAAAACCTCTTTTTAAAGGACTCTGTTTCCCGTAATTCAAACATGACGGATGATTCGCTTGTTATGCCGCGAGCCATCAGGTCGCCAATTTTGTCCTCAAGCGACTCCAACCCGAACTTTGCCAAGTAGCTGCGAATCATGGTTGTGGCGCTGGTGGTTCCCGAGTCAAACGCCATGGAGCCATTGTCTCCGCTTGTCTGTGGGCGAGAAACATACATTCGGTCGAACTCTGCCATGGCGTCTTCCGCGGAGTAGATGCCAGACTCCGCCCCAGCGACGAGGGTGTCCAGATAGGCCTGTTCTGAGCCCGTGTAATAACCACCCGTTCTTTCGGCCGCGGACCTAATTGCACCCATGCGCGAAGCGTTTTCTTGCGCCAGCAACTGGGCGGGCGTCATCGTGTCCTGAAGGGTGACTTGACGATTACCTGGTAGGTCGTCTGGTCTCATGCTCACGTTACATCACCTGCCCAAATGATTTTTCCATCATCATAATCATTCTCGCTGCTTCGGATTGTGCTGCACGAGTTTTGTCCCATCCGTAGTCAGGGTCTTTGCGCAGTAGGTACTGGAAGTCCTCCGCCGTCATGCTTGTCCCGTCGGGTCTCTTGTTGAACACAACCGAGAATTTGGGGTCACTCATTCTGATGTCCATCGGATTTTTTTCAAGAGTGCTTGCTGCGATATTTCGATATGGCTCGAAGATGTCATCCATAGTGAAGCCCTGGTCAAACTGCTCACTGAATTGAGAGTACATAATTTTGGCATTGTCTTTGGCTTTCTTTACCAACATGTCCTCGGTGTACGTGACACCAAGGTATGGCTGACCAGTTAGCACAGAACGAATCTGGTCATCAAGCCCGGGTGGGGCGTAGTTAAAGCGCTTCAGCGATTCCTTGAGTGTCGTGGCGGCATCTGTTTCCCCAATGACCGGAGGCATACCTTTTGCCGCTTGGCGATTAGAGATGATTGAGTACGCGTAAAACTGGGTTTGCAATTCGCTGGCACCGGTGCTAAGTGAATATGTGGCCAGGTCACGTATCTGGGCATCGTCGAGCTCCAGGGTTCCGTACAGATTGCGCAGTTCCGGAATCTTGTCCGCGATTTGGTCGTCTTTGTCTGCCTGTCCAAGCAGGGCCCATTCACGCCGCGATTTGTCCGTAGAGGTATAGAGCTTTGTAGCCCGAACCTTGTTCACCCAGGCGGTCTTGCCGGCATCTGTCGTTAGGTCGTAATCATCTGGCTTTTTTGCATAAGCAATAAACAGGTCAACGAGGTCGTCGCCAAGAAGAGAGCGAGCTTTTGCTTCACCTTCTCCTCCGTCAACCATTGAGGAAAACTGCGGGAAGTCAATCTTAAATTGTTCACGCCAATCTTGCTTTGGCTTCTTGGGCGTCTTAGGTTGGGTTGCCATTATTGACCTAGCGCTTGAAATGCGAGTGAGATTGCATTGCCGAGACCGTAGGAAACACTAGCGGTTGGGTCTGCCTGTCCCGCAAATTTGCTAGCAGTCAATTGACTACTTGGCATTTGTTGTCCAGCGGCAACGGCAGAACGCTCTTTGTTTTGGATAAAATCAATTGCTTCGGCTAATTCTTTTTTGTTGGGTGCTCGTCCTAGCTTGGAAAAGAACGCTTCGCGGGCGTAGGCCATTGCGTCTTCGTCAGAGGTAACGCGAACAGTTGTGCCATCTTCTTTTACTGATGCGAAGGTTCCAAGTAGTCCCACCATTTCGTCCCACGGGCGCTGATTGATGTTCGATAGATTCAGCAACTTTCTCCATACGACCTCATCGTCTGGGGTCCAGCCCAAACCCTCCTTCATCGCTTCGCTTACTTTTCTGTTTCCGTACCAACCGACTCGTTGGAGTTCCTTGGAAACACGTACGCGTTCATCGGTTGACAATTTGTATAGTTCACGAGCCACGGAAAATGGGTCCTCTTCGTCGTATGCCTGTCCGGCAATTTGTCCCTTACTATTAATTAGCACCGGGCCTTGGACGTAGGTAGTGGTGGGTGTCCTTGCCCCTGGGCTGTAGGACTGAATTTTTATATTTACGTTAGAGCGAATTGCCGCTGCTTCTTTTTCGGTAAGCCTGGGCGAGAACCCCGTGTACTGGCGACGGGGGTATGGGGTTTGAATTGTGGTTGGTAATACGAAATCGGCAACGGTAGCCGAGCCGTCGTCTGATGGAGTTGTTGATTCGCCTGCCATTTAGATGTCCACTTCCTGTACTAAGAAACGCTGCCAAATTCTATCAAATTCGGGGTTGGCGGCAGATAACGATTCGCCCAACTGATAAAGACTCTGTCGTGCAGCGGCTGCCTTCTTGGGTTGAAGGCTAATAAGTTGTTCGGATTGCATGACCTTGGCCCTCTCCCTAAGGTAACGGGCAACCGACTCAGCAATGGGGTTTTTCTCCAACCGCGGGTCTTTCACCAACCTTTGTAATTGGTCCAAGTCATTCGCCAACTTATTGGCTTCAAACTGGGCACGGCGAGGAAACCCTGGGAGCTTTGTATTTAGGTAATCGCGGTAGTTGCGCAGGGCGTTTTGTTGTAGTTCGTTTGGACTTGGTCCAAACAAACGCCTAGCCGCTCGATACTTAACAGAGCCAAGGCGCTTTTGTGCCAAGTCAATCATCTCTCGGTCCGTCAATTTCTCTCGAGTTCCCTCCAGCAGTTGGCGTTCCCAAACCGTAAAGTTGAAATCACCGCCGCCGCGTGGGGCCATGAAGTAAGCCGTATCCGGGTATTGACTGGTTAGGTCTTTGTTTTCTCGCTCCCAAACGCCAAACTCCTCTGTTGCCTCAAGCCCCTGTGCTACGGCTCGGCTCTTTGAGCCCAGGTACAAAACCAATTCGTCGCCATACAAACCAAGGAACCTGTCTATAGAGCTGTCGTAATCTTCGTTTTCAAAGGCACGCAATTCCGTCATAAGCTCGTCAACGAATTTGTCCCCTTTTTTGGTTGGAATCTTGAAGTCCGTAGTGGGCGACGCTGGGCCAGTGAACTGCCCGGCTGCGCGCATGAGCGTCAGAATTTGCGCGAAGGTCCGAGCATCAGCCATCAACTGGGTTACGCCCTCTTCGGTGCCAAGGTTGTATTTGTCGGTATTGACGGACAACGCGCGCAGGGTTTCCATGTACGTATTTCCATATACGGTATTCATGTAAACCTGATTGGTCAGCATTCCCGAAATCGCTGGGGCGGCTTTTTGTAGCCAAGATGGGGTTATGTTTAGGGCGTCTTTCCATCCAACCTCGCCATAAGGCAAAAGCAACTCTTTAAGTTTGTCGTACTTTGGAACATCGGGGAGAATCTTGGATACGGCGAAACTTGCCATTGGGCCAAGGGCTGGATAAAAGCTGATGCCCTGGGACAGTCTGGAAAGAGGTGCGCTAAGTGGGGCATTGATACCGGTGAACAATTTGGCAATTGAGCCAGACATCGGGAATGTAAACATCTGCTCACCCGTAGATGGGTCTCTGTAAATGAAGCCGCGACCATCTGCGTCTGGGTCGCCCTGAGACAAGCCGTTGTATACCTTGTGGAACTGACGGTACATGTGGATGTTGTCGGTTACTGCAAAACTTGCGTACCGACCAAGCACATCTCGCCATGCGGCTTCAAATGGGGCAACTACCCTGAGGGCGTCCTGGAAGTTGTTCCTGCTTGACGCGTCATACAGCAATTCCTTGGTGCGATGGATGCCCACAAAACGGGAATAGTCGTCAAGTTCGTCAACCGTCAACGTGCCGGTGATGCCCTTGCGATTTGGAAGATTCTCGATGGCTTTGGTTACGTTTTGACGAAGTTTGCTTTCTCCCAGGTATTTACGGATATTGCCACCGGACTTTTCGTAGATGTCGGCATACAACTTCATGCCCTCTTCGTAAGACAATTGGTCGATGTGTTTAACGGCTTCGTCGTAATAGAACTGACGGAAAACAACGGACTTCTCCAACTTTCGTGAAGCCGTATCATAAAATCCATCAAAGAACCACGACGTGGCTTTGTCCGCATAAGACATCGTCCGCTCTTCAAGTGAGTCAAATCGACCACCTGGTCGGTAGTTAATCATTTGCTCTCTTGGGTAGGCGGCAGCCAAACCCTTTTGGGAGCCCTCGTCCCAGAGACGCGAGCGCTCAATGAGCCTGCGTGCCTCTTTTGCGCCAAGACCGTTTTTGCCAGCGGTGGCTGCGTTGTCCACAAGAATAGGAACAAACGTCAGTTCGTCGCCGTCAATTTTCTGCACAATTCCGGTTACTTTTTCCCCCGCTATGTTTACCGTGCGTTTCTGGCCAACTCCAAGTTTTTCCTTTGGCTTCAAGGGGATGTCCGAGGTTTTCAAAACACGGACATCTTGCAGGTTGCCAACCGCATTATGGGCAAACAAAAACATGATGTCGTCAAGGTTGCCTGTGTTGTACTTAACGTTTGCAATAACTATGTGCCGAAAGTACGAATCAAGTATGGAGCGATAGAAGTCGGGGTCGCTTTTCTTTAGTTCCTTAATTGACAGGGGAGGAAACCTATACGGCATGTCGTTGGTCTTGTCGTAGAATTCAATTCCATCGGCAAACAAGGCATCAACACTCCGGAAGGCGGTCGTCCTTTGATTTTCCATGAACCCTATGAGTTCGCTTACAATGTCATCATCTGTCTTTCCGGAACTGAGTGCGATTGCAACTCGACTCTGGAATTCGTCAGACATAGTCTTTTGAGCGGACTGTATGACCCCGTCAGTGTGATAACGAGTAAGGTATCTTTTTGGTCCACTGGCCCTATTTACCAAGGTGAATGAGCCTGACTTAAAGCGATGCCTAACGCTGTCGCTGGAATTCCAGCCGTGGCGAGATGAGGCGCCAACAAAAGCGTTTCTCAAATCCTCCCAAACGTCCTCTTGCTTGCTGCGCTCCCAAATTCTAGGACGGGCGCCAGCCTCGATTGACTCCGCCGCTTCTTTAGCGGCCTTCTTTCCAGACTTGACCCCAAGGTCTGCAAACTCGACACCCGTAAGACTGTTACCGTAACGTTTTCCAAGCACCGCATTTATGTAGTCAATCGGGTGTTTGAATTGATTGATTCCGCCAGCCGCCATGCGCACTTGGGCGTCCAGCATGTTGCGGATTACGTATCCCCCAGTTGCCAACTGGGCAACCTTCCAAACGCGTTGTTGCAAAAGTTCGGCAAATGCCAAACTTAGTCTCTGTTCGCCGGTTAGAACTGGCCGACGCTTTTGCTCGGTAAGGGAAAGCATTTGGTCTTTTAGTTCGTCTATCCGTTCCGAGGCGTTTGCACGAAGGGTTCCCCTTAGGCTTTCGAGCCTGAATACCTCGTCCTTGAGGGACTCGTAGAGCGCCCTGTCTTTTGATGAAACAACATCAACCATTCGCAATGGCATGCGGCTGGTAATTGGGAGTTTGGGAATCAATTGCTTTCCCTGACTGTCTTCAAGCAATTTTCGGAAAAGCGGACCTCTTGTCAATCGGCGCAGCACCTGTGTGTCAGGGAGGATTTGAACTCGGTTGAGCAGGTCTACAAGTTGTGCAGGTTGCAAGAGTTGGATGTCGCGGTTTGAAAACCCGGCACCATCAAGAACTTCATTGAGGAAGTCTGGGTCGAGTTTGTCTTTTACTTGTTCGTAAAGTGAGCGAACCAACCCATTGTCTGTTTCAACACCAGTTCGGCTGCGAAAGTAGGTACGCATGGCATCGAGGGACATTTCCCCGCCATTCAGAATTTCGTCAATCATTTCGTCATGCACCCCGGATGAGCGCAGGTATGTCTTTAGGTATTTCTTATAAGTATTGAGGGTGTTTTTTCTAGCAGTTGGTGTAGCGCGTGCGCTACGCGAAAAAGACTCAAGGGCTCCAATGGTGGTGTCGGTCCCAGACATGAATTCTTTTACGTCGACATCAGATGCCCCTGCCGCACGCATGGATAGGACCATGTTTTTGATTGAGCTCTGGTTGTCAATGTCTCCCCCGGAGACAACAATCTGTTGTTCCGGTATTTGCTTAAAAGCGCGCATTTTTCTAATCGTGCCACCAACCAAGTTTCTCTCAAACTTGTAGTTTCCAATGCCGGCCTTTAGGGTTTGTTCGCCAAACTCCCAGCCGCTTGTTAAGGAGGAAATAACCTCATCATCAGTCTTGGCGCTCTTCAAACGAAGGGCCATGTCTGTGCTTATCTTGCCGTCAAATATGTCTTCCCATATTACGCCAGCGTCATCAGTTTCCTTTATGGTGTTGACCAGTTTGATTGCGTACGGATTGGTACGAAAGAAGTTGTCAAACTGGGTTGCGTTGTAAGTTGCGCCAGACAGGTCCATGCCAAGGCCGGACTCGCGCAAGTACTTTTGCCTTGTGGGACCAAGAGCTTTGCGTAAACTTTCTGCATCCTCTGCACTTAAGAGTGGAACAATTCCCTTGAGGCCTGCGGATGGCGTTCCGGCTTTTCTTAGAATTTCAATTGCCGTGCCTGTTTTTGCAGCAACGGCTACGTACTGTGCGGTTCGTATTCCCTTTGCAACCCACTTGGACGGGTCTGGCAACATAATGTTAAAGACGGCATCGATGATGCCCGAGCCATAGCGATAGGCCATGTCATTCTCCCGGAAGACTCCACCAATTGACATGACGCCACGCCCAAGCGTAAAAGCGGAACTATAAACAGTTCCTCGCACCGCCCTTGAGCGTGCGGACTGTTCCTCTACTATTTGCGCATTGGGCAGCCACCCAACACCTTGCTTCTCTGGATTGTCAAGCATTGTTTGAAAAGTGGAAGCAGAACTCATGCCAGGAATATCAATCCCCTTGCCGGTCCAAAGCTGGCCCAAAATGGTGTTGCCGTATTCGGGAAGAGCCATCAGTGCGGACAAAGACCACCTAGAGGCCCATTTGGCGGGACGAGCAGCAACCGTTAATCCAGCGCCTGCATAATCGGTCACAACTCCAGTGAGCGCTTCTGCTGGCTCCGGGATGAGAAGCGAAAAAGTTTTTGATGCAACGCGCTTTGCAAAACCTAGTCCATCGTAAATGGTCCTAATCGGCATTGGTAAATTTCCAACTGCTTCTCTTTTTGCATCGTATGAGTCAAGTTCCCGCTGGGATGCCATTTTCGCAATCTGGTCAATTGCTTCGATGGAGGCACCGGATTTAGCCATGGCGAGCTTTACCTCTGGGGAAAGCCATGGGGCGCGGTAATTGATTTGATTCATCTTTAACGCCATTGACTGCGAATACTCGGGACCAAATTGGTACCTATTGGTGCCAACGTCCTGTTGCATTGAGAGCATGTACTCCCTGTCTTCAGGGAATAGGTTGTTATAGAGCATCAGCCCATCCCGTAGCGAGCAAGCAGGTCTTCCAGGTCGTCGCTAGGAAACATTTGCGCAATGGCCCGGATTTCCTCAAGCGCCTGGGTCGTTTGGTTCATCATCGGAATACCCGCTTGAAACATATTTGGTCCTGGACCAAATGGCGCGCCTGCGGTAATTGGTTCATTCGGGCGTTGAGATGGAGCGGTCAGCGACGTAAGCGGGGTTGCTTGCTTTGCAATAATTGCAGCAGAAGTTTCCGATGGTGATGCGCCCATTGGGACAGCGGACTGACTGGCCAGTTGCTCTCCAGCTTTTCCGTAGGTCTGCCCCCTGGCTGCAGATTTTGCAATCTTTGCCGCGGGGTTTTGTAGGTCGAAACGGTTGGCCACGTCAGGCTCCCATTTGCGCTAAGAGTTGCTCCAGGCTTGGTTCGCCCTGTGGTCCTGCTACTGGCGCCTCTGCGCCCATGCCCGGCATTGCTAGACCCGGCATGGTTTCTGGTGCCCCCATTGGCATCTGCATTGCCTGACGCTCCTGGGCTCGCGTATTGGTGCGCTCAACTGCCTCGTACAAGCTGGAATCCTGCTCCATAACCAGTTTGACAAGATAGGCAAGGTCTTCTGGTTGATATGGGCCCATTGGGTTAACCGCTTGCTGCTGGATGCTGGAAAGCAATGCTGCCTCTACGCCCTCTGCGATGATGCGGTCGTGCTCCAACTCTGGGTCCGAAATTAAAGGGTCTGCCTCTCGTGCTGATTCCTTGCTCATTGTGCCAATTCCCAAGCGCTGGCCAAGCCCAACGATGAGGGAGTTAACATCTGAGCCAGCGGCCGAATACGTAACATAATGAAAATCTGTTTCCCAAATCTTGCTGGGCACGTAGGTTTCTTGGCCGCTTGAAACACGAGACGGCAAGAAAAACATCTTTGGTACGTCGCCCCAGTACGATTTCTCAATTGCAATGGCAATTTTGTCTTCTTCGAGGAGTGATGCTTCAAACACGGACTGTGATTCCTGGACTCGGAAGTCAACGGTTGCAGATAAAACGTTTTCACCACGGCGACCCGTGCGGATGTTGGTTGCCGATTCGCCACCGAACTCTGCTGGGATGGCACCTTCCAGGCGCTCTTGGCGCTCCAGTCGGTCCAATGCTTCGTATGTTTTGTATCCGGGGTTTAGGTCCTGGCTGCGGATGTCTCCGCCACGAACGATTCCAAGTATGCCGTTTTTGCTGTCGGCTAACTGGACAATCTCTGGGTTCTCGCCCGTGCGCGCGATGAGATATTCCTCGGGGAAGATACCGCGCTCAATGGCAATTTCGGTCAGGGCTTGCAGGCGTGCACGCGTGTAATACATGCCAATCAAGCCATCAAACTGGCCGCGCTGTTTGTCTAGCGTGATGCGATTTGCAACAACCGCCAACGGCATGCCGGTTCGGTTGGGGATTGCCTCAAGCAGAATCTCTTGCATGCCTGCGCGTTGTGCGGGCGACAGGGATGGGTTGTCTTCTGCGCCCATCACAACGAGTTGCAGCGCATCCGAAGATACGTACTCAAGCAATGTGTAGCGAGAGTCTGCGTCAACCTCGCCCATGCGTAACTGTTCGGAGACCAGGTCGCCGTAGTTTTGCAACAACCATGCCGCTGTCACCTTGTGCGAGAAGATGCAGTCTGCTGGCAGCATGTCGTCTTGGTCTTCGACTGGTGCCGGGTATGTGTCCAGTGGATTGCGAACAACCCACTTTGGCATGAGTGTGCGGAAGTCTGGTTTGAGGAATACTGCAGACTGTGAATAGGCAAGCATGTGGCGTGCGCGACGGCGCAACTTCATCTGCATTTTGTTGTGGTCCCAGAATGACAGGACTGCCTTGCGGCGCATGCGCGAATAGCTCTTGGAGCGCTCCGAACCGTCTTTAACTGGAGGGAAATATGGTGATGGCATCGTTGATGCAATGCGCATTGACATCTGGTCAAGACCAGTTACCAACAAGTTTGCAACATTTGACTTAGCGCTGCGGTCTAATTCGTTTAAAGGAACAACCACTTCTCCGTTTGCGAGGTCGCGTACACGACGCATCTGCTCGTACAAGGGGCCAAGTTTCAACTGGCGGTTGCGATACAGTTCGACAATCTGCTCTGCGGAGAGCATGTTTTACTTATTCCGTAGTCTGCGAAGGGTTGCCTGTGTTTGTGGGTTCTTTAGCCACTTATTGTACTGTGCTGCACCAGGAGCATTTTTTTCAATTGCCGTTTGTGCACGATTGAGTTTTTCCACAAATGCAGCATCACCCTCTTTGTATCCAGGAAAACGATTTTTTGCTTGGGCGGCACCGTATTCGGCATCCTTGGCTGCTTCTCTTTGGGCTTTGGTCATTCTTGGTGTTTTTTCTTTGGCCGCTGGCTTAGTTGCCGCTGGCTTAGTTGCCGCTGGCTTAGTTGCCGCTGGCTTAGTTGCCGCTTGCTTGGCGTCAGCCTGTAAAAGGATTCTGCGTATGGCCGGATTGCTATTGGCGGTGGTTTTTGTGGTTCCACTGGCTTTTGGAGTACTCGAAGTCATTGGAGTGCTCGAAGTCTTTGTGGTCGTTCCAACTTTGGGACCTGGTCCAAGTTGTAGTGGTCCCCTATTTGGGGCTGATGGGCGAATGGGGCCGCCAGTTCGAGGACCAGGGGCTGATGGGCGAATGGGGCTGCCAGTTCCTATACCCAAAGGTCCACGTGGAAGCCCCTTCGGCACCGGACTGCCAGTACGAACAAAAGCAGCAACCGCTAGTGCTGTTTGCGGAACACCAATTGCAAGTTGTTTTAGTGTTCCGGCAATATTGCCTTTGTCGTACTCTGTTCGCGCTTTGGCAACATTTCCCAATCCGGGAACAGTGGCAATTAAACCAGCGCGGATGTTTTGAATGAGGGAATTGCTTTTTTTGACAGTTTGTGTTTTTGGAGTGGGCGTTTTGGTTTGCGTATATTCTTTTGGTTTTCCAACTTGATACAACTGTGGGCCCACGCTGCCAGCAACGCTGCGCATTTGCGTAATTTGAGCCGGCGTATACGAACTTCCAGTCTTTGGAGTGGTGGTCGTTACAGGATTTGTAGTGGTGGTTGTTCCACTCTTTGGAGTGGTTACGCTTCGCGTTGGAAGTTCCGAGGAAAGCATGCGCCTGAAATTCTTGCGCTCTTCCGGCTGTGCGTTTGGCAATACGTTTCGAACAATCTTTCCGCGACCCTCTTTGGTCTGTGCCAGAACGTCAAAACGCTGACGAATTTTCTTTCGCTCCTCAGGGGTTCCCTCAATGCCTCGCGCCTGAACGCGAGCCTGCACAAAACCACGACGAGCCTGTTGGTACGGTGACAACTTTTTCTCAGCCATAAACACCCCTACAGTAACATATTAAATCCAGGATGGACGCCATAGGCGAGGTGGAGCTTTGAGCGGGGCCAGTTGGGGTATGTGTAACTCGCCAAACCAATGCGCCATTACCAGGTCGGTGCCATTTTTTTTGTCCCTTGTCCACGAAGTCATCTCGTCAACAAATGCCAAAGTCTTCCAGTTCTCGACCATTGATGGTAGGCGAACGCTGCCCGAGCGCCAGAGCGGCGGCAATAAAGCTTCAACACCCAGGTTTTGGTCCAACTTGTTGCGTGATGTGGTGTGGGGTACGATGAGCACACCATGAAGGGCTTGCCACTTTCGGACGAAATCGTGGGCCAAGAGGAAACGTTGGGCAGCGTTAATCTCAACAACCCAGTGGCTAATTGGATACCCGTACTCGAAAGACCTTTCTTGCCAAATGTCCATAATTCCGCTGTATGCGCTAAATTGCGTGTCGTAACCCAAAAGGTCCTCGGCAGTTAATTTGATTCGTTCCAAATCAACCAAGTAGCGAAGGTTTGTTTCAGGCTGATACAGCCACCATTGCAGGGCCCAGAACTGGGTTGGGGACGGGTCAACTGTGGCTACGGAGATAATTGGTGGCTTTAGACCTGCGGGGATGTAACCGGGTCGGCGGTCCCTGTCAATGCAGCCTGGATACATGACGCCGTCGGGCCCAATTCCGCCAGTAGCCCAGACCCGTTCGATGAGGTAGCTACCCTCGGCCATATCTTCTTGTTGATATACGGTGGCAAACTTCTGGGGCGAGGAGTGCCGAATGTAAGACAAATCGCGCCAGGAAAGACGGTACGGCTCAAGCAGGGGTCCTTCGGGCCAGGGAGGGGCGTCATTGCGGCGGGATTTTTGCCCAGTGTCTAACTCTTCGTAATAGGCCTTGTAAACCAGGTGTTCGTACTTCTGAATCTTAACGGGCTCTGGGATTTCGGACAGGTCGGTAACCTCTTCGCCGTCATAGTCCTCCTCGTCTTCGTAGGTCACCTTTGACAAACAATGTGCGTATAGGTCAAGGGTGCCCAAGCGCTGCCCAATAACGGCAAGAAGACCACCCGGGTCTACGCGGGCTTCGGCCATTGAGTCCCAGCGTTCAATGAGTTTATCTCGGGCTACGGATTCCTTGGCGTTTTCTGGGGAGGCCACGTCGTCAAACAAGCACAAGTCGGCACGGTGTCCAATGAACTCGGACTCAATACCGTAAGCAGAAACGGTTGGTTCTTTGTTGTCTAGGGCACCCCCGGCGTACTGTTCAACTATGAACTCTTCTGCGCGCCAAAGAGCTCCGGCACTGTTGGGCTTGAATCGCCCGTAGTCAAGAGAGAGACACGACTCGGCATCAAGGGCAAGACCACGTTTGACCAACTCTGGGTCTGGGCGCATTGGTGCTGTGCGCTCTAGAGTATCGCGAATACGACGGCTATACATCTTTGCCAGGGTTTGCGAGATTGAGCCAATCATCACACGAACTGCGCGATTGCGGACTATTGACCAAACCGCCACATCATGGAACAAGGTCGACTTACCGGCACCTGGTGGACAGTTGAGGACCATGAATCTTTTGTCCTGGTTCTCAAGGCGTTCGACAATCTTGTAAGCGGCATCTACCTGCCATGGGCTGGGGACGCGACCCAGGTAAACGCGCCTGAAGTAATCGAAGTCAATTAGTCCTCGTTCTGCACGTTTGCTCAGCCTTCCATGCGGAATTACCGGGGGCAAATCGCGCATTGCATTTAGGTCACGAGACAGGCTATTGCCGCCGGTTCCGCGACCAGTTTGCAATTTAGCCTCATCTAATTCAAGTTTTGTTTTCTTGGAACTAGCGACCCAGTTGCGAGCGGTTGTATACGAAATACCAGAAAGCCTTGAAGCCTCCTTCATGTTCATCCCAGACTGAATTGACTGAAAGAATATAGCCCTGTCTTCAGGGCTTACTGCCCGTTTCCCCTTTGGCACTTATCTAAAGAAATCCCGTGGGTCTATGAAATTTTCCGGCATGTTGCGCTTAGCGTTGGCAAGGTCTATTTGGCGTTGAAGCTTTGCAGCCCTTTGTGCTGCTCTCCTTGCCTCAATTGTATTGCGCATTTGGGGTGCCTGCCGAGCCGAAAAGTCCTCTTTGTTCTTAAGAACTTCTCTTACGCTTCGGCCCCTTTCTCGCAAATAGCGATTGGCAAGATTTCGTTCCCTCGAGTTTAGGTCTGGGTCTATGGCTGCATACGCATCTCTTGCAGTTTCGGAAAGTATTCTGTTTGAGCGTCCCGAGGTCAAGGGGGCCCTGCCTTGTGTTTCAGCAATTTCGGCAACCCTTCTTGAGAGCCGATAAACATCGCCCTGTTCGTATGCTTCCATGTAATCGTAGTCTGGAGCATTTCGAGTAAGTCTGGCAGTCTCTGCAGCATCTTCCAGTCTTGCTACCTGGCCCCTCATTTCCCCTATTTGCATAATGAGGGGGTTCTTCATTTGTACAGCTTTGCGATAAGTAACGGGCCTTAGCATTCGTGCTTCGTATACCAAATCTAAGGCTTTGCGCGACGCCAATTTGCCAGCAGGACTTTTGGCTAGTGCCCCAGCAACAGAAGGCAAAGCGGCACCAGCACCCATTGTCGCTGCAGTAATTGCTAATTGCTGTCTCGCGTAACGTTCAATCCCGTCTGGTCCAGCTTTTGCTGCAGACACTGCGCCGCCAGTAAGAACATCCGTAACTTGTTGAATTCCGGTAACCGCACGACTGGTGGCAAGGTTCATGTCTAGGTATTTTTCGGGGTTTACAAAAGTATCCAAAGACCTGGCGGCACCACCCAGCCAGCCACCGACAGTCTTGCCAATGTCGTCGATTGGGTTCTTCGATGATTTACGTGGAGCCATCAGGAAACGCCTCGGTTTATGTTTTTCCTTTTGGGGGGCTTGGGAGTTTTGGCAAGTTTGCCGCCCGCCTGTTTTACAGCGTCCAAAACCCTTTTGTCAAATTGTTTGAATGTTTCTGAATATTCATCACCAATGTTGGAAGGTATTGGCAATTCTTTTACGACTTTTGCAGGCGTAGAAGAAGTAACAACATTCCAGTTGACGTCATCAGCACGATTTTTTACATTTTTTGTTGGCGCTTTTGCAATATAGACAGAAGAAGCATTGTTGCCTCTGGCGTTTATTATAGTTGCAGAGTTTTTCGTCAACCAATTTTGTGCATTGTTGGTTGAAGGGTCCCAACCGTACACAACTTTTTCATTTGGCAATGCACGACTTCCTGCAAAGGTTTCAAGTTTTGAAAGATTGGGTGTTGGGGAACCATGAACAAACACCGTTTGACCGGTCACCTTGTTCGCCACGCGAGCAGGAACACCAGTCTTGACAACGGCCCGCGCAGCAATAGAAGCACCTTTGGTGACCACACGCCCAGCAGCACCAGCAGCAAGGTCAATGGCGGCCGTCTTAGCTAAGGCAGCAGGGCCATCAAGTGCGGCCTTTCCGTACCTGATGTTCTGAGCAACAAGCGGATTCTGCGCAGCAGCACGCCCCACAACTTTCGCTGCACTACCCAGCCAGCCAAAAGCTTGACTGCTAATGTCGTCAAGTGAGTTTTGCCTGCGGCGAGTCACAAAAAAACTTTAGCACAGGGGTTGTGGATGCCTGACCGAGGTGCTAATGTGTCCTTCACACAACCAGACGAATACGGACCCTAAACGGTTAGATTCCTCCCAGCACACAAACGACTGGGGAAGTATCGCTAGACCGCACGGAAGAATGGCCTGAAAAGGGGACCGATTGTGGTCTCCTTCTTTTGGTATCAAGACAGACGGGTTCAGGCGTGAAATAGAACTTGGGGGGGCTAAGAACGTTTGCAACCAGTTACCCTTAAATGCGAAGCCGTAGCCCAAAGATGAATATTTTTCTTAGGCTTAGGTTACGAAATGGCTCTATAGAGAGAACGGGTATATTGACCCCCCACCCCACCACGGTAGAGGCATACCCCCGGTTCCTTGCACCTGCGAGTAGACAAAAAAAAAGAACCCCCGGCCTCTCGGCCGGGGGCTCTCGGTTGCTCTTACAGTTCAGCCACAACCTTGGCCGAGTAGAGCACTCGGGCTATGCCGACGTTGTCGACATGGTCACCTTTTTGCTCGGTCAGTTCGACCACCTGGTAGGCACCTCGGCTCTTGCTGACCCATACCAGGTCACCAACTGCTGGCATCCCTACTGCTTGGCCTTGCGCCACCGACACGTACCAGTTCTCTTTTTTGGTGGTGGTGTCTGGTGAGTGCCACTTGCCCCGAGGGAACTTGGCTATGGCTTGGCGTAGTGCATTCATGTTGTCTTTGCTGTTCATGTCTTGGGGCCTCCTGACCCCTTGTCTTTGGCTCCTTGCCTCCGACATCCACCACCTTAGGGCAACCCGACCACCGAGTCAAACGAACAAGTGTTCGCCCCTTGCTCCATGCGCTTGCACATGTGGGTATTCGCGCGCGACATCGGTAGCGCAAGAAGGGGGGAGGGCTTGCGCCCTCCCCCCAACTGCTTACTGCTAGTCAATAACCGTGGCTGTCCACAATGAGACTGCGAGACCCAACTTGTCGGTCTTCTCACTGTGCTTCTCCACCAGTTGCGCCAACTGAAATGCACCCCGTGACTTAGTCACGAAGACGATGCGCCCTGCTTCTGGCTTCCCTGCCACTTGGCTGTCGTGGCACTGGATAAACCAGTTGGTCTTCTTGGGTGTCGTATCTGGACTTGTCCAACTGCCACGAAGCAGTTGCTTCTTGGCGTCTTCCAGGTCTTGTAGTGCTTTCTGGTCTTGCTTGTTCACGGTGTCCTCCTATGGACTTGTTGTGTTGGCTGTTGCCAACGAACCCCAGCGTAGGGCAAGCCGACCGATGAGTCAAGCGAACGGGTGTTCGCCCAGCCACCTCGCGCATGTGCGTATTACCAAGCGACATCGGTAGCGCTTGTCGCTAGTTGCGTGTGGATTGTGGCTGGTTGTGAGGGCTACGAGCAAGTTTCAGGAGGTTTAGCACCAAAGTGCTGCCTACCCGTAGCCCCCACAATGTCACTTGGCGCTATTCTTTGCCCAAAGATACAGGAGTATCAGGGCTAAGCAGACACCAGCACGCCAGTACAGTCCACCACTGACGGTGGTTGCTGCCTTGTCGCCAATGACAATAAATGTGCCAATAAGCAATAGGCTCGGTTCACTGTTCATCACCAAGCCCCTCCATGCGTCGTTGCAACTCCTTGGACAGTTCCTCGTAGGAGTTTGGATACTCCTCCCTAAGGATTTGCACAGAAGATGTGAAGTTCCATTGGCTCTCCATTATTGACTTGCACTCACCACACACGGAACCAAGCACAGAGGGCATGTCCTCCTCGCTCGTGTCCACATGTGTTTCCATAATCTCCCCAGATGGGGTTCGGGTGAGCGTAGAGACAGAGCCACCTGCCACCAACATGTAGACCAAAGCACCGTTCTGCTTGTGTCTAGTGATGGAAGCCCAGTTTCTCTTGCCCATAGAAACATCGGTCATAAGCGCATTGGAAGGAGAGTCAAGTATCTCCAAGAAGT
>Ga0181358_1000301_pt1 | contig 21984 bp, 8 predicted proteins | sample Fa13VDMM110SD_FD_130096 | JGI IMG/M metagenome (GOLD analysis project Ga0181358, IMG submission 130096) | Freshwater viral communities from Lake Michigan, USA - Fa13.VD.MM110.S.D | ecosystem: Environmental > Aquatic > Freshwater > Lake | place: USA: Michigan | collected 2013-09-24 | reverse complement strand
AGGGAAAAGAAAAAGGAAAAGATTCTGGTAAAGAGTTCTCAGGTAAAACATACATTGGCGCTACCAAACAAGAATTAAAAAGCATGGTAGATTCTAAAGATGAAGTAGTAGATTTGGTTAAAGAAGCTGATAAAAAGGGCGGAAATCTCTCTTTCGAAGAAATACTGAAAATACACGGCGTTAAATAATATATTATTAAAATTTAAGTGTAATTCTATGAGAGGATTACTATGGCGCAAGGCGATAATATCATTATTGATGTACTGGGGAATACTAGGCCCCTAGAGAAGCAGATTGAAAAAATCGCTAATACTGCTTTAGTTTTAAATAGCAAAGGATTTTCTCAACCATTAGGTAAAATTAATGGTCAATTAGGCGAATTTGAAAAATCATTAGCTGCATCTAATGCGCGTGTTATTGCATTCGGTGCTTCAGCAGGTGCTATTTTTGCTGTGCAAAAAGCTTTCTCAGAAACAATTAAAAGCGTTATAGATGTTGAAAAATCTCTTACAGATATTAATGTTATATTAAATGCTAGTGCAAAAAATTTAGCTTCTTTTGGTAATAGTTTATTTGATATAGCTAAAAATACTGGACAAAGTTTTTCTGAAGTTGCTTCAGCTGCAACAGAATTTTCTAGACAAGGTTTAGGCATAGAAGACACTTTAAAAAGAACTAGTGATGCATTAGTTTTAACTCGATTAACTGGAATGGGAGTTGTTGACAGCGTTGAATCTATTACTGCAGCATTAAATTCATTTAATAAAACTACCATAACATCAAATGAGTTAATTAATAAGTTAGCAGCAGTTGATGCTGGATTTGCAGTAAGTTCCGCAGATTTAGCAGAAGCAGTTAGAAGAGTTGGTAGTTCAGCGCAAGACGCAGGAGTAAGCTTAGATCAACTTATTGCATTAGTTACTTCTGCTCAACAAACTACAGCTAGAGGCGGAGCAGTAATTGGTAACTCATTTAAGACTATTTTTACAAGATTGCAAAGAACTGATACACTAGACGCATTGGAAGCAATTGGAGTCGCAACAAAAGATCAAGAAGGCAATATATTACCATTGATTACTATTTTAAATAGTTTATCTGGTACATATAGTAAATTATCTGGAGTACAAAGAGCTCAAGTTGCAGAATTAGTTGGAGGCGTATTCCAAATCAACGTATTAAAAGCTTCTTTAGCAGATTTAGGAAATGAATACTCAATATATTCTAGAGCTTTAACAACATCAAGCGGTGCAACGAATGAAGCGAACACTAGAAATGAAGAATTAAATCAAACATTAAATGCAACAATTAATAAAACTTTGGCTAACTTACAAAACTTAGCATCACAAGTTGGTAATATAACTATTGCTCCAACATTAAAAAATTTATTAGGTGGATTAAATACTGCATTAGAAAATTTTCAACCAGAAAGCGAAGATATTGGATCAAGAATTGGACAAGGACTTTTAAAAGGAATAGGAACATTTTTAGGTGGTCCTGGAGTTTTATTAGCAGCTTCTGCGTTATTTAAAATCTTTGAAAGATTAGTTACATTTTCAGCTGACGCATTTAAAAGCTTAACTGGGCTTAATGCTAAAGCAGCAGAACAACAAGCATTGCAAGGCCAAATTTTAAATTTAATTGGTAGAAATCCTCAAATTATTGAACAAATTAATAATGGAAATATAAATACTGCTAGTTTACATAAACAAATTCTAGGTATAATTGAACAAGAGACCGCCGCAATGCAAAGACAAGTAGCAGTAGCTAATACTTTATCTAAAACTTTAATATCTTCTGGAGTTAGAGTTGCTCAAACTGGACCAATGAGAGGTATTCCAACTAAATCTGCTGGATTCATTCCAAATTTTAATGCTGATCAAGAAGTTGCTGGAGCTTTGGCTGGTGGCTATATGCCAGGAAAAATTAAACAAACTTTTATTCCTAATTACGGAATGGTAACTTATAATAGCGCAGAAAAAGTAAAAAAATTTACTGGATTTAATCAACCAGCAATTATGCCTCCACAAGGTAGCGAAGCTGGAAAAAATTATAAACAGAATTTCGAAAAAGCTCATGGGTTTAATCCTTATACTTTTGGTGGTTTCGTTCCTAATTTTTCAAGAGAAGGAAAAGCCGCAAAACAATACCGTTTTAGAAAAATAATAAAAGAAGGTTATGAACAATTAGCTGGAGGAGAATTTGATAGAGCAAGCTTAGGCAAAAACGAATATCTTTTTAGGGACGGTCCTAGCGGAAGTAATGGTGATGGTTCATTGATAAGAGAACAAGGTGAAATTTTTGTTAAAAAAGATAAAAAAAATATTATTACTTCTCAACTTAGAGAAAAAGAAAGAGCTACAGCAGAAAAGAGAGGCAAAAAAGAAGGGGGGAAAGTCGTAAGCAAAAGCGTATTTGTTTATCCAGATCTAGAGGGTGGAAAAGATTTTCAAAGTGGCGGAACAGCTAAAGATGGTACGTATTATAAATTTCCAATTTTTCCATTTCCTGGCGGTAATAAGCAAATGCCAGATTTATTGTATAATAATGTATCAAAATCTTTAGTTGACGTAGCAAAAGATTATATATCTGGAATTACATCTCGACCAAATCTTGTAAAGAGCGATCTTTTTGAAAGTTATGTTAAATCAAATTTAAGTCGTAGCGCTGTAGAAGCTTCAACTGGTCAAGTTTTTGAATCTGCAATTAAAGCTTCAATTAATAGAATTAATACAAGCGAAATTAATAACATGGATTTAGATAAAGATGAAATCAAAGCAATAGCTTCAAGATTTAAAGGTACGAAAGGTCTAGCTCGTTTTCAAGATGGAGATTTTAAAAATAGTTTATCTGAAAGCAATTTAGATAGTTTTGCAGATAAATTACTATATAAAGACACAAAAAAGAAAAGTTCAAAATTTGATGGATTTATTCCTAATTTTTCTGCATTAAAAGAAGCGATTGGAAGAGAGATCTCGGCTGGAGTGCCAGCATCTTCAATTAGAGTTGGAGCTTCTTCGTCCTTGACCTCAAACAATAATCCTTTTGGTCTTGGAGTTTATAATACAAAAGACGAACCTAGAGGATTGAATCAAGGAATTAATAGATACGGCTCTAAATCTGCGGCTAAAAAAGCTGGCGCATATAATGGTTATGTACCAAATTTTGCGCTAGCAGCTGCAGCCCCACCAGCAGCATTTGCATTAGAAGAAGCTAATGTTTTAAAAGAAAAAATGAAAGGACTAGCGACTTCTGTTTCTAAAGTTAAAGTATATTTTGATGATAGTGCCCTTCCAGAATCAGTTCAAAAATATAAAAGTAATTTAATACAAGCATCTATTGGACTTTCTTTAGCTAGTGGATTATTGCAAGAAGCAACTAAAGGTTCACCAAAATTATCTCAAGCAATAGAAGGATTTAGTTCTACTTTAAGTTTAGCTGGAACTGCTGCTCAAGTTATACCTGGTCAATTTGGAGTTGCTGGCGCTGCTCTTCTTGCTGTTACTGGGACATTTGGAACAATAGCTAATTTATTAAAAGAAAAGTCTATGAAGTTAGCAGATAAAGCTGAACAATCAAGTCAAACATTAACTGACTTTTCCAATAGCTCTCAAAAATATGCAGATATCTTACAAAAATTACAAGATGCTCAAAAAGATTCTAAAACATCTGCAGAAACGATAGGTAAATTAAATGAAGATTTAATAAAAGCTGCAGGACAAATTCCAGACGCTTATAGAAAACAGCTTGCCTCGATAACTAATTATACAGATTTACTCGATCAAATGTCTAAAATACAATCTGATTTAGTGAATGAAGAAGCTTATTATAAAGGTGCAGCTGTATTTGAAGACGTATTGAATAAAAGAACTGGTAATACTATGGCGCAATTTGCGGAAGCTTTTTCTTTTAGACCATTATTTAATCCAAGAGAATCAATTGGGTATGGACTAACTGGATCAGAAATGGAAAGAACAACTAGTAATATTTCTTCTAAAGGATTTGAAAATAATCAAGCTAGAGAAAATTTAAAACGAATGTTAGCTAGTGGAGAATTAGATATATTTAAAACTGCTGGTAGCGCGACTTTTAATCCTAAAAAATTAGAAGAATTAGGACTGAGAAAAGATGCTGTTGAATCTATTACTAGATTAGCTCAACAAGGCGGTGATAACTCAATTACTCCTGGTCAGGCTGTTAAGGCTGGTTTTAATACAGTTGGCGCAATTCGCGATGCTTCGCAAGGTAACTTTAATCCATTTTCTGGCAAAGGAACAGGATCAATATCAGCTCAAACATTAGTTCAAAATATTTTAACTAAATTATTAGAAGAAGTAGTAGGCGGAGAAGAAGCTAAAAAATTATCAGAACAAAGAAATAAAGAAGCTGACATAATAAATAAAGATAATGCTGCAAAACAAAAATCAATTGATCTGGAAAAAGCTAGACAAGATGCTTTAGATAATTTTTATCAAAGATTAATACAAATCGGTGATATTCAACAAGAGTACAAAGACAAATTAGCTTTTAATACTCAAGATGTTCAACTTCAAAGAGCTAGTGGATTATTAGAATATAATCGTAGTTCTATGGGCCCACAAACCTCAAGAGAATATCAAAACTTAATTGAAACAGCTAAACAACAATTAGATTTCGCTAAAAAATATAAAGATCAAGAAACAAAAGCTCGTTCAGATGTTTTACAAGAAGGTTATAAAACTTTCTTAGACCTTAAAAAAGAAAATGTTCCTGGTCAAACTCCAAAAGTAGATGTACAAAAATTAAATCAATTTCAAACAACTTTAGGTCAACTTGCAACAAGCGGAAAATCAGCAGATCAGATTGGCCAAGAAATAACTAATTCATTTAATCAATTCTTTGGTGGAACTGCTTATGGAAGTAAAGCTATAGATCTTCAAACTCAAGCGAATAATATTTTAGGCGACAATCAAAGAGTTTTATTAGATTTAAATGCTCAACAAATAAAACAAACAGAATTAACTAAAATTAATAATCAAATTCAAGCTGCTAGCATACAAAAACAAAGAGATGTTAGATCTTTTGGCGGTTTAGAATCTTATATAAATCCTCAATCTAATAGCACTATAGATTCTTTAGTTACCAATATACAAGGATTAGGAACTCCTGTAGGAGGTAGAGCCTCTGCGGGTACATTATTAGATACAGTAAAAATGTTTGGAGGAAGTTTAGAAGGTGTCAATTTAGGAAGTTTAAAAGAAAGAGCTATCGCTGGAAGAGCAAAAGATATAGAATTCCAAACATCGACAATATCTAAACTATTAGCTTCTAAAGGAGAATTTGGTTTAGCTGGAGAATATAGTAAAATTGGTGCAAGATCAGGCGAAATAGCTAGAACGCAAGTAGAAGAAGCAATACAAAGTCAAAGAGCAATTTTAGATATTAATAAAAATGTTAGTACAATAAGCACTAGTTTAACAAACTTTACTAAGGCGTTCACAAACCCAAATCAAAGTACTGGTCTACCAAATCAACCAGGAGCAAATTTACAAAACACTTCTCAAACTGTGGGTAATTTAACTGCAGGAATATCTCAAATACAAATTAAAAATACAGACTTATCTCTTAAAGGTAATATTGGGGTAGATATTAAACAGCCAGAAGGCGGAATTGAATTTACTGTAAATACTGATTCTATAGAAAATATTAAAGGAGATATAACAACTCAAATTCAAAAGTCACTAACTACATTAAGAACTGATTTAGAAAATCAAATAAAAAATTTAACAAATAGCTTCAATGAAAGAATAGTTAGCGTAGGAGGTCAAAGACTACCGCCAACTAAGAAATAACATATGAGCTATATATTTGAAAACGCGACTTTATTAACTTATGATTTGAATAAAAATTATTCTCGCGGTGAAAATCTATTAATAAATACTAATAAAAACTTAAAATTAAATGGAATTCTTTATAATAGATATACAAACTCAGATGGCAGAGGAGTTAAAGAAACTTATAGTGGTATTTTAGATATATTAAATAATAATACTGGTCAATATGAAAAAATCATAGTAAACAACTACAATTTAGGTTATGGAAGAATAGTCAATATTTCTTTTCCTAAAGAAAATCCAATTTTTGTTGAAGATTATATTTATAGCATAGAAATCGTAGAAACTGGAAATTTTAATACACTACCAGTCAATAAGAAATATGGATCTGGATTAAATTTAATCAATGATAAGCTTTTAAATCTTTCAGAAACTTTAAATTTTAATCATCTTCAAAATGGAAAGTATTCATATGATCATAATCTTGATATTCAATATTATAATGATGAATCAGACATAATCTTAAAATCTAAAAATTTAGCTAATACTATATTTAATGATTCTGGAGTTTATTTGGGTTTATTTGGAAAATTTTCTGGATTTTATAATAACTTAATGTTTAGGCAAAATGTTATACAAGAAAATTATGATCTAATCAATAAATCTGCATCGTTTCAAAAAAATATACAAATTGATGAAAATTATAAAACAGATTATTCACTAGAGTTAACTAATACTTCTTCAAGAAATACAGAAGGCGTTCTTACTGTAACTGAAAATGGAAAAATTTTAGGTTTAGAAAATACAGATGAATATACAGCTAAAAAATATTTAAATACAGAAATTTCTAGTTCATTTAATAGATGCAACGCTCTTGCATCAAATTATTATTCTTCTTCAGTTAACAACGAACCATTTACACTTGGCACTACTTTTGATAAGTATACAAATAGTTTAAGTTACAACGTTGCTTATACAGATAATATTAATTTTTATAGCGGATTAATTCATATGTACGAGATAACTTTAGAAGAAGGAAATGATAATATTAATTATTATACTAGAAATGGGACCGTAAAATTAAGTAGCGCTACTATAGGTCAAATATCTAAAGTTTCAAATGATTTTTTAAAATTTAAAACAATATATCAAGAAGCTTTGAGCGGCTATTCTAATTATAAATTAACAAATACCTCTAATGATTTTAATATAATTTATCCTGGAAATATTAACGATATTACTTATGGAAAAAGTTTTTCATATAACATTAGAAAAACAAATGATAACTTTTTGATTACTGGCTCTGGTTTAGGAGATTACGTAAAAAGATTTGAAGTAGAAGGCCAGTATGATGATTTGGCTTTGATGACCAAAGAATATATTATACCCAATAAAAATGATAAAAATTTTTATTTTAGTTCAGGACTTGGTGTAGAACAAATTCAATTATCAAATACTAACACTTCTATTAAAGGAATTTTAATGAGGCCAACTGGCGATGCATTAATTTGGGAAAGTGGTTTCATTGAAAATTATTTACCAGAATTAAAAAATCAAATCTTACAAAATGTAAAAAATATAGGCCAAGATCATATTATAAATACGGCTTCTTTGACTTATGATTCTAATTTAAATTTTGGATTAGATTTAAATATACTTTCGGTAAAACCAAAATGAGTGTTAATATAATAAAATATAATGACATAGAAATAGGTTCACCAACTCCATTCGTGACACTAGAAAGAAGTCATGTTTTTAATGGCCAAAAATTAGGTAATGTAGACAAAATTAAACTAATTGGTCAACTTACTGGTAGATATTCTGATCTTACTGGTTATCAGCAGGGTCTTATAAATAAATTTAATCAAGATTTCAAGGCTTTTGAAATATATGAAGTTACAGGAAATGATTTTATTAATTTAAGTAAAATTTATCAAAAAAGTGGAGTTATAGTTAATTCTATAAACTTTAGCGAAGGAGTTTATAATGGTATTTTAAAATATGAAGTAGATTTAGTTGCTAAAGATTTTAATTATAATGTACAAAATCCAGTTAATCAATTCACAATAAATAAACAAAATAACACATTAACTTTAAATCACAATGTTTCTGCTCAAGGAGTTAATACGTCATCAACTAATTATTCAAACTCTTTAGATAATGCTATAAGTTTTGTAAATCAATTTACTGGATTAAATGGAATTCCTAATCTTTATATAGAAGATAATATAGGTTTACCACAATCAATAACAATTTTAAATGCTACAGAAGCAGATTGGAATGGAATTTATCATAAAGTAAAATTTGGAGATCGAATTGTTTGGCAGCATGGAATTAATGATGAATTTGTAATTGAAGCTCCTAGTTATTTTGCTAGCGATAATTGGCATTTTTATGATGGTGGTCTTACCAACCTTGCAACAAATCCTAGTGTTGATCCAAATAATATTCCTACTAAAAATTGGGATCCAAATTTTGATATTAAAATAAATAGTGGTAATTTTATATTATTAGAACAAAAAGAATCTATTAATAGAATTGATAGCACCTATTCTATTCAGGAAATTTATACTAAAGATTTGCATGGAGATCATGCCAACTATGGTATATTAAGATATACAACAGAATATAACTCTGGTGCGGAACAAGATGTTGTAAATTTTTCAATAAAAGGTCAATATTCAGATTCTGCAATTAATGGAAATTTTGACCAATTAAAGTCTAATTTTAATTCTGATATAAAACCTAGTTTATTTTTAAAATTAAGTGGAAATATGAATTCATTTTATAATGGATATATAAATCCAATTCCATTATCTAATTCTATAAATGAAAATTCTGGATCTCATAGTATTGATTTTCAATTTGAATATGATAATTTAAATTTACCTAATCCTTATATTTCTTATACTTCAAATGTTTCAAGAGATGAAATATCTCAAATTATTAGTATAAATTTAAATGCAGATATAATCGTAAGAGGAGGATCTTTGGTTAGTAGATATGCAACTGCTCAATCAACTTATTCAAGTGCTGTAAACGCATTAAGTGATATTGCTACCTATTTATATAATAGTTTTATTGAGTTTAATGGTTATAATTTTTCATATCCTCTTAGAAGATTAAAATTAGATACAAAAGATAATAAATCTTTAGGGAAAATTAGTTTATCTGCTACTTTTGATGATAAAGAAACTCCATATAATGCAGCAGAAGCAGACTATTCAGTAAATAAACAACTGCCTGTATGGTACTTTAGTCAAAATGCTACTTTACAAAGAAATAATTATATATTCCAAGATTTTGATATATATACTCCTTTGAGATCTAGTTACGACATAAATGTAAAAACGAAACAAGGAACTAATGTAACGCCAGAAAGTATTGGAAATGAACTACTCAATCCACAAGAAGGTGAAATTAAGAACAAAAAATTTAATTATCAAAAAGAAAAAGATGGTAGAAATAGAAATATAAAAACAACCATAGAAGTAATTTCAAAAGATAGAGACGCTGCATTTCCTAAAGAAATAATATTATCATGAAATTAGAATATTTAAATAAATTTTTAAATGATAATTATGTTGACCCTGATATAAATTGTATATTTTATAATTTTGAACAAGATAGTACTTCTGGGTTTTTTGTTAAAAATTTAATTAATTCTGGAGCAGAGCAATATGGTCAATCAGGAATTAATAAATATATTCTTCAAGATTACTTTCCTGGATATTTAACAAACTGTTATGATAAGAATTATAGACCTACTGGAATGGCTTATTTTGAAGGAAATGATAGATTAAAAGTATCTAAAGATCTATCATCTGAAGTTTTTAACTTAATGTTAAATATAAAAAGTTATGGATGCAATCCAGACTATATAGATGTTGATCTTGAAAATTTAAGTAGTCCAGTTGGAATTACTTTAGATAATGAATTTTATGGAAGAACTTTTTATACTTCTGGAATTAAATTTCAAAGATTAGATAAATTTGTTGTGTTTGATAATAGTGGTAGGTTTGGAGATTATGGCGATTGGTCTTATTTTAATGGGTCTAATTATCAATTAATAACAGAAGGAATGGCAAATAAATTACCAAAACAATTTTTGGGTAAAACTGCAAGTGTTTCATCTCAGTTTTTATTCGGCAAAGCTCAATCTTTAATAAATATGAGATCAAAAAATAATTCAAATTATCCATTTGATTTAAAAGTTGCAATTACTAATAATTATAAACTCATGTTTGAGTTTTCTGGAATATATAGTGGAAATTCTGTCAGATTTAATAAGATTTGCACTGGAGAATTAGGAAATCAAAGCGTTATTTCTTTAAATGGTTATAAAAACAATATATCAGTTTGTTATCATGACTTTTTAGCTACTAGAAATAATTGTGAATCAATAAACACCACTTATAACTTTTTAAATCAAGAAAAAGAGATATACGTTGGCAATAATTTTAGTGGCTATAATGAAAATTACTATACTGGTTACAGGGGTTTATTGAGCGATGTTTTATTGTTTACTGGATTTTTGGATCAAGAAACAGAGCTTTCTTTATCTAAACTTTTTATTAAAACTGGAGAACATACTGGTTCTCAAACTATAGTAGAAACAAATTATAATCTTTTATCTAGTGGATATTTAACTACTGGATATATTGGAGCAGGAATAACTGGATATGAATTAGTACAAACAGAGCAAGTAATAAACTGCACAAATAATTGTATTTTTTATGTTAAATCTGGAGTAACTGGTCTTTTAACTGGAGAAGTTATTCAATATCAATTAGTTCAATCTGCTTCAACATCTTATACTGAAAGTGGAATTACTATACAAGATTATGACTCTGGTAATGCAAATATTTTTGCTAAAAATTATCTTGTACTTTATCAACCTATAGATAATAAAGATTTTATAGAAGTCCAAAGTTACGAGCTCTTTAATAATTTAAGAAGCACAAGTTATAGCTTAGGCGGAGATATTTATACTTCTGAAACGAATTTAAATAATAATAAAAATCTTGTGTTTTTTAATGGCGTAGATACAATGTCTGGATATTATCAAATTAATGATATTAAAAAGTTAATAGTTGATCCTTATAAAGGAGATTATAAAGATAATGTATTTTATAAACAATTTCCATCTAATAGTTCTGAATATAAATTTGATTATACAGGACAGAGCGAACTTTTTGGAATTGATAGTCCATCTAGAGAATTAAATTTATTTTTAAATGGCCAAAAATTAATAAATAATTACAATTATCAATATTTTTATGAGTATAATCTTGGAGATTTATTATATAATGGAGATAATTTAAATTATTTTGGAGATAACTTAAGTATTGCTGCTTATATTCGATTAAATAATAGCACATTATTAACAACTGGCGAAATTTATATATTAGAAGATAATGCTCTAAAATATATAACTGGTTCAAATACTGGGTTCTTTGATCTAAAACCAAATTATGGATCAGATATGATATGGCTAAATGGTGTACTACAAAAAGAATTTGATGATTATATATTATTATCTTGCAATAATGATGTTATACAGGATTATCAACAAAAATCTCCCAAAGAGCAACCGATTTATGCATCTGAATCTTATAGATTTAATGCTATCTAATTTTAGTGTAAATTAATCAAGGAACAAGGTTTATGCCTAGGCAAAAGATAGAACAGGTAACGGTTGGTAATAATCCTCCAGGAAAATTTGCTGGTGGAGATATATTCAATATAAAATTTGATATTGGATATTCTCAAAATTTAGATAAAGTTACCTTAAGCGTAGTTGATGGTACAGAAATGGAACTTGGATCTTATTTTAGTTCAATTAAAATAGGAAATACATCTTTTAATGACTGTTATTTAATTAGTTCTGAAAAGAATCTTTCTCCAGGTCAAAACGTTTGTAATTTTAGTTTTACCAATAAATCTTATTTATTAGATAAACTATTTGTAGGATTGGTAAGAAGGCATTGCTCTCCAGGCATTTTTGGTGATACAAGCCAAATGGAAAGATCTATACAAATAGTAGCAAAGTGCCCATGTAATGGGGAAGTAAATGAGATCAAAGGGTCTGTAACGAGAAAGGGGTTAATTGGTGGGTATGCTATCACTAATAATTTGTTATGCATGGGAGGAGAACGGCCTTCAAGTAATGGTTGCGATATTCCTGAAGTTATGTATCCTCTTGGAAATTTTATAGCTGCATTAAGGCAAAGATCTGGATTTCAAATCAAATTTGAATCTCCCTACTTTGATTATGAAGTAAATTATACTGGAACAGCGAGAGAAGTTTTATCAAATATTTGTAGAGATATTGCGGCAGATTTTTATTTTGACTGGACCACTAATACTTTAATAATTTATGATTTACAAAAAGGTATTCAAGTACCAACAATATCAAAAAATAATCCTTATCTAGCTTCATATTCAGAATCAAAAACAATAGAAAATACTTACGAAACATCTTCTGCAGGTTTTTCTTTTACTCCAGGAGGACTTACAACTTCAAATTATAGTTTTTCTAATCCTTTATATTTTACTTCAACATTAGATTCTGAATTACCGCCAAATCTTAGTGAATCAGAAAAACAGTCATTTATTGGTGCGATTTTAGGGAAAATTGATGCTAATGCTAGAAAACTTTATTTTATGAAAAAAGGATTATGGGAAAGAATAGGGTTGATTAATTTTAATGTTTCCATAGACCCAGCAACTATTTTTGCACAAGGTTTTGATGTTAAAACATATGTGGATTTTAATAAAAAATTTGATGTTTTTGGATTGAATGCAAAATTTAATCTTTTCATAGAAGATCCAAAATTAGAAACTTATTGGCAAACTCAAGAGGAAGCAATTTTTAATAATTATGGAAGATATTTTTATAGTAGAAATCCAAATCCAGTAAATATTGATGCATGTTATGAAGATGGATCAAAATTAAAAGTTACTTCAACTTATATGCCAGATCTTAACCTTTATTCAAAGGGTGTATATTACATTGAAAAAGAACCAACTTATTGTCCAAAAATAGAAGAATTATTTTTTTATGGTGATTTAGAAAGATATTTTCCAGTATATATGGATTACGCTGGACAAGTAAGACTATCTCTTTTGAACGCTTTAAGTGCAAGCGCAGGTCAACAGATTGAGGCTTTTAATGCACAAGGAAGACTTCTTTTGGCTTTGGTTCCTAGTTCTAGTTCTATACCTATATCAGCAGAGTTTTCGCCGCTTGCTAGCTCTCAAAATCAATGCGAGCCAATGATTTCTGATGGCTACTATATAAATAGAAATACTTCAGAAGATTCAAGTATAGATCCATGCGCAGGACCCTGCGCTGGATCAGCAGAAGAAGAAATTTGTAAAAGACAAGTTGGTTGCGGAGGCGGGGCAACTATTGTCAAGAATGTTGGACATAGATCTTCTGATTCGGAATCTATAACTATAACTTACGAGCGAAGTAGCGTTAGAATAAAATTGCCAGTAAGAGAATTATTCTATGGAATAGAAACAAAAGATACAGAAATTAGTATACCATTTACAAGTAAATATAATTTTAATGGCGGTATGATTGGAAATGATTCAATAATACCAATGAAAGCTAATTTAAATACTCAAGATAATTCTGGAGAGGGAAAACCCTATCAGGCAGTAAATCAAACAGTTACTGATCCAGAAAAAGCAATAAGTATAAAAGTAATTGGCATTCAAAATGTAGATAAGTTTCCATTAACTCCAAGTCAAGGTCTAAGTTCTTTATCAATGTATATTGATGAGAATGGATCATTTGCAGATTTAAGTTATAGAAGCAGAGCCCCAGAACTTCCTAGTCAAGAACTAGTCATGCAAAGAATAAGACCAAATAAAGTAAGTATAAGAAATTAATTATGAACCTTTCTGGAAATAATATTTTATCAATTAGTGAGCAAACTGGAATTTCTTTTCTTATTGACGTCTCTTTAGATAATATTAATGGATTATGTAATCTAGGTTTTACTGGCATTAATCAAAATATTAATTTTAAATTTACAAATGGTAAAATATTTGATCCAGAAAACAAATTAATCTATACTTATAATACAAATGAAAATATAAAATTATCTGGAAATATAAATCTTAGTGGATATGACTATTATATTAATAATTATTATTTATCTAATATAAGTTCAAAAAGTTATACAAAATTTGATAGATTCTATTTTAATACATCTGGATGCACAGGGACAACAGAGCTTTATATAAATGGGGATAGACCAAATTATAAATTAGATTTTAATAATTTTTATTATGTAAGAGAAAATATTACTGGATTTATAAGCGGAAATCAAAATTTGAATTTTAAAATTTATAGCGGCGATATAATCTCTCCAGCTAATTCTAACTTTAGTATAAGTACAATTCCTTCTTTTAATCAAAATATCTCTGGTCAAAAATATAATATTATAGTAACTCCAGATTTTGATACAACAAAACAATTATACTTAGATAAAACTGGTGATTTTATTTTTGGATTATATACTAATTTTGGTAAAATATCTGGGACATTTAAATTAAATAGCCAATATCTTGCAACTGGTTATGTAAATTATTTTAATGTAAATAAAATTTCAGAAACATTTTCTACTCAACCTGGACAAACAAATACTGATTCTTATGTTTTAGGAGCTGATTTTGTTTTAGGAAATGAAATTGGATCATATTCTATAGATAAAAATTTATCATTTATTTTTGAATATGCTTCTGGATATACGGGGGCTATTTCACAAGAAATAAATATAAATACAGGAATTAATTCTACATTAACTGGTTTTATAAGTGGATCTGGATATCTATCTAAATCATTTTTTGTAACAGGAAGTGGTATAAATTTATTAACTAATAGTATTGTAACTGGAGAAATATACTCTGATGTAAATAAATTCACTTATTTGAATGGTTTTTTAACTAATCAAGCTACAGCCCTTGGTTCTGGAGAAGGATATTCTCTAGATGCGTTAAGAGGCACTAATTTTGGTTTTGGTTATTCTTCTGAATTAAATAGCGAAGGTGATATTGCGGCTATTGGTGGAAGCTTATATGAGCAAAATGTTGTTTATATTTTCAGTGGATTTAATAATACTTGGAATCGAGTTGGATTAATATCTCGTTTTGATAATAATAGTAATTTTGGCAGATCACTATCATTAAATGATATTGGTAATAAAATGATAATTGGTGCTGGAAATGATGATAATGGTAGTGGCGCAGCATATATTTATACTGGATTTGGAAATAATTGGAATTACCAAAAATTAACTGGAGCAAATAATTCATATTTTGGTACTAGTGTTGCTTTAAATAAATCTGGAAATATAGCTTTAGTTGGTGGAGTAGGTGATAATAACGGCAAAGGCGCAGCTTGGATATTCACTGGAAATAATTTAAATTATACATTAAAGCAAAAATTAACTGGGAGTTATACAAATGGTTATTTTGGTCAAAGTATAGCTATAAATGATTCTGGTAATGTAATTGTAATTGGTGAAAATCTTTATAGTTCTGGACTAGCATATATATTCACGGGCAATGGAAATAATTGGGATTTATGTAAAAAAATTTATCCAGTTGGAAGTAATAAAATTTTCCCTCTAAGAATTGGTATAAATGGAGATGGAAATTCTATAATTGCAAATTGTTCTTATGGCGCTGGTAGTCTGGGTCATGCTTATTTATTTACAGGAAATGGTCAAGATTGGAATTTAGCAAATACATTTGTTGGAGGAGAAGGAGTCGCTGGTGCTCTTGCAATAAATTCAATAGGAAATAAAATTTTATTAACAAGTTCCAATACAAATAATAATTCTGGTAAAGCTTGGATTTATACTGGATATGGTAATAATTGGGAAAAAACTTTAAAATTTAGTGGAAGTGAAAATAATGAAAGAATGTCAAATGGTTATTGTTCATTTAATGAAAATGGAAATAGATATATAATTTCATCACCAGACGTTAAAAAAGTTTCAATGATTTTAGATGATATATCTTACAAAACTATAACTGGTCAAGTTTCTGGATTTGTAGAAAATGGGATATTATCTTATGAAGACTATATTACTCAAAATATTAATGGCTCTATTCATACTGGTTATGTAAGTTCAATAATTGCAACAGGAATAGCAAGTGGAAATTATAATTTATTATTAACTGGTTTAACAGATATAGCTTATGAAAAAACTTTCACTGGAACATTCAATATTATTACTGGGTATTCCCACCAAGATGTAAGCGGTAATTTAATTCCTACTGGAAATATTAATTTCAGAAGTGGTAATTATATAACTAATAATAAATATACCTCTGGATCTAATGTATCCTCAAATATAAATCAAATAAATATATCAATAGAAAAAACAAATTTTTATGATAATTATGCTATGTCTGGTAATCTTTATATAACTGGGAGAAATACAATTAATAATTTAGTTACTGGTATAAAAATACCTGTAATATCTAATGGAATAAGTCCAATTATTCCAAATTATATAATCGCTGTAATCAATTAATTATGAATTACAATTTTTATAAAATAAATCAAAAATTATGGACATCTTGTAAGATAGATGGAAAGCAAATATTTGTAAAATATTTCAATATAGGAGCTAGGCAATTTTTTAATAATCCTAATCTTCCAGATTTTGGATGGTTTATGTATGATATTGATGATTTAATATTAATTCCAGGTATTATAGGTTTCAATTCAGCAAATGATAATGAATTTCCTTTTTCTAATTGGGAGGGAGGTGTTAAATTTTATGAAAGAAAGTTTTTAACTTCTTGTGAAAATATTATAATTAATACACCAACGCCGACACCAACACTCACGCCAACGCTAACACCAACGCCAACATCAACGCTAACACCAACGCCAACACCAACGCCAACATCAACGCTAACACCCACTCGAACACCAACGCTAACACCCACTCCAACGCCAACAGAGAAAATTTTCAATGTTTCTACAGGTGGTTTGTTAAATGGCGTGGGGTATGTTTGGATAATTGATGATCAGGTAAATCCTACTCTTACACTAATTGAAGGTGAAACATATTGGTTTAATATAATCGCTAATTTAAGTTTAACATGGCCTCAATTTTATATTAAAACAATTGCGTCAACGGATCGTGAAAATTTATATAATAACGGAGTAACAAATAATGGTAGGCTTCAAGGTTTGATAAAATTTACTGTGCCATATGATGCACCATCTACTCTTTATTATTCTACTGCTAATTATCCAAATCAAAAAGGTACTATTAATATAGTAGACGTACCTTATACTCCAACACCTACTCCAACACCTACTTCGACACCTACTCCGACTCCTACGCCTACTCGAATTATTGTTGGAGTACAAAATTTTTATGTTAATTGTTCAACCTCTGTAGAAAATTTTACTATTATTGGAGGGCCCTTGGGTTATGACGTTTCCCCTGGCGCACAAAATCCTCCCCAAGTAAATCCCACGCTTACATTATTTGCAGGTATAAGATATTATTTTACATTGTTTGGATCTAATGCATCTAAACATCCTTTTTGGATTAAAACAATTTCATCAATAGGTACTGAAAATGCATACAATAAGGGGGTAACAAATAATGGTAGCTCTAATGTTATAAATTTCCTTGTTCCATATGATGCACCATCTACCCTTTACTATAATTGTGAAAACCATATTGATCATGCAGGTGTTATTAATATAATAGGTAGTACACCTAGTACGCCGACTCCTACGCCGACTCCGACTCCTACGCCAATTCCTTCTGATACAATTCCTTACGCTGATCATACAGATCTTTATTTAACTATAAATGGATATTTAGATCACGATATAATTACTAGAAATTCACCATTACAGCTTGTATCATGCGTAGCGGATTTAATAACGGAAGATATAATAGAGAATTCTCTTGGGAGATATTTTTTTATTCAAAATGTACGTCGTGGTGCGAGTTATATTGATATTATTCTAGCTTGGAGTGAAAATGATAATCAATGGCAAATAACATCTATTAGTAGTAGTAATTTTATAAATTGTAACGCACCAGGACCCATAAACATTATAAGGTTAGACTTTTCATCGTTACAAACACAATCAAAAAATTATATTCCCATAGATGGTTGGGGTGTAGCAAATATAGAAATAGTTCCTGAACCAACTCCTACTCCAACGCCGACACCAAATATTTTTAATGTAGGTCATGCTGGATCAAGTGCCTACTTGATTAACGGGCAACAGAATCCTACTCTTACACTAACTGAAGGCGTAACATATGTATTCAATGTGGATGCTGCAGGACATCCATTCTGGATCAAGACTGTAAACTCTATAAACACTAGCAATGCATATAATAATGGAGTGACCAACAATGGTACAGCTGAAGGCACTATAACATTTAATGTGCCATACGATGCACCATCCTCTCTGCACTACAATTGTCAATTTCACGGCGGCATGAATGGTCCTATTGACATTTTAAATGTACCCCCAACCCCTACACCCACACCAACTATCACACCCACACCAACTCCTACGCCAACTCCTACGCCAACACCTACGCCTACTCCAACACCTACGCCTACTCCAACACCTACGCCAACTCCAACACCTACGCCAACACCTACGCCAACACCTACGCCTACGCCAACACCAACGCCTACAGAAGTTTATTTAAGTTATACTTCTTCTCAACAAAATATTTTAATTGAAGATGGCGCTGCTTCTGTTTATCCAATAACTTTTAATGTAAATAACATTAACAGCAAGATATGGAAAGTAAGTTTAGAGTTAGAAGGTTATACTCACATGTATCCTGGAGACGTAGCAATGGTTTTAATTTCTCCATTGGGCGTTGGCGTTTTAATTGCTAGTTTCATAGGCGGTGGGACTTTTGCAGATAATATAAATGTAATTTTTGATAAAGACGCAGCTTCTTTGTGGGACGGACATAGTGCTGGCACTTATAGACCAAATTCTGCAGGAGGTGATTCAACTTTTACAGCACACGCTAATCTTCCAAATACTGCCATAAATTCTTATTCAACTAATTTATCTATATTTTCTAATATGGAAGCAAATGAAGCAAACGGAACTTGGAGGCTTTATATTCAAGATTTCGTTGAAGTAGATAATGGCTCTTTATCTAGAGCTAAATTAAGATTTTATACAGGTATAAATTGCTCATGTATGGAAGCCACAAATAGTAATATAAAAAGAGTTGGTACTTATTATAGAGATTTTATTGAAAATGCAAATGAATTATGCACTTATAATGTAATTAACTTGAGTGTTACAGATTCATCATGTTTAAATTTTGGACAAACTATAAAATGCATGTCATGCTATACTGAATGTGACAATATTTGTGCTCCAGAAGGCTCTATTCTAGCTAGCAAGGAATGTGACGATGCTTGTCCAGGATGTGAGTGTACTTATCCAGTACTTGGATGCAAATCTCATTTAACAATATTCGACAATCAAGCAGAAGTTGATAATTATTTTGCTAGTAGTGTCGGGGACGACAGAAAACAAAATTGCGCTGAAAGTTTTGGGCTTCATGGTGGTAATCCATTATCATGCTATGAAGGATATCAAGAATGTGGAGATGGCGTTGCAGTGACATTTGTTGGATCTGCCGCAGACGACTACATGTTAGCAGAATATGACGGCGTAATTTTATCTGGAGGTAATAGAACTACAATTGGAGGTATAGGGTATGCAGGTAGTACTACTTTTTATGTCGTCCCTGGAGGCACAGCGAAAATAACATATGGAAATAGCGTTACAAGTTGCGGAAGCTATGACTCGGCCTCCATATATTATGCAAGAGGAAGCGCTTCTAATTCTACGCCTTATAAATGCGGAAGCTGTCATAATCCTCCTGCTGGGGCCTGTCCTTTTGCACCGTACGAAATGACTGTGGTAACTTTGGCAATCTCTGCTCCAACCTAAAATAAAATTTATGGCAATAATTAAATTCATCCAAGATCTTAGCAATGAATGTTGGGCAAGTTACCAACAAAGTGGAAATGTTTTAAATTTAGGCACAGATAATTGCCCAGTAAACTTAGTAGAACTACAATACAAAGATAGTCCAAACTATATACAAGTATATACAGATTCAAATAAAAATGAAATATTTTTAAATAACGCAAGCGGAAACGCTGGTTACACAGCTGGATTAGCAACAGATAGTGCAACAGCTGTTTTAGAGTTATTAAATCCAAACGATCAAGGAATTCAATTATTAACAGAATCTAATAAATCATCTATTCTTATAAATAAAAACAATAAAACAATTTCAATTGATACAATTGATTTAAGTTCTGCTCAAAATGAAGCTCAATTTAGATTAGTTAATGATGGAACTGTAGATCCACCTTATGTAATGTCTACTAAATCTTTTACAATTCCAGGAGTTAATAACAATTTTAATCCAGTAGGTTCAGAAATAAATAGTTTATTTCAAGCTGTTGGCGCACCAGCAAATTTAGATTGCTTTGGCGCGACTGGAGCTACTGGGCCAGTAGGAGCAACTGGTGCAACTGGAGCTACTGGTGCGACTGGATTAACTGGCGCAACTGGCGCGACTGGATCTGGTGCTACTGGTGCAACTGGAGCGACTGGTGCAACTGGATTAACTGGCGCTACTGGATCTACTGGTGCGACTGGAGCTACTGGAGCAACTGGTGCGACTGGATCAACTGGCGCAACTGGTGCAACTGGAGTTGGTGCCACTGGAGCTACTGGTGCGACTGGTGCAAGAGGTTCTACTGGTGCGACTGGTGCGACTGGTTCAACTGGTGCAAGAGGTTCTACTGGAGCTACTGGTGCGACTGGACAAAAAGGAGCAACTGGTTCCACTGGAGCTACTGGCGCGACTGGTGCGACTGGTGCAACTGGACAAAAAGGATCAACAGGAGCAACTGGTCCAACTGGTGCTACTGGGGCAACTGGACAACAAGGAGTACCTACATTTTCAAAAGGTGCTACTGGTGCTACTGGAGCTACGGGTGCTACTGGTGCGACTGGTCCACAAGGAGCTACTGGAGTACCTATAAATGTTATTGGAACGACTGGGGCTACTGGAGCTACTGGATCTACTGGTGCGACTGGAGCTACTGGAGCAACTGGTGCGACTGGTGCAACAGGTCCAGCTGGCGCGACTGGCGCGACTGGCTCGACTGGTTCGACTGGCATTTTAATGCAAAGTACTTTCACCTATAACGGAGTAACATTTTCGCCCAGAAGAATGTATGTTTGTATAGGAGGTCAAATGAGATATGTATACATATTTGGAGGAATACAATAGTGCCAAATGTATTAAAACAAGTACAAGATCTAGGTGGAATATGTTGGGATAAATATATTAGCGGATCTGATCTTAATGCTCTATATATTAACAGTAAATTAGATGAATGCGCTGTAAAACAAATAAATTTTAACTCTAATTTTCCAATAGAGACTGGTATAGACGGATATTTTAATAATACAAAAATATTTACAGATTATAAAAATAATTATTTTGCTCAAAAAACAACAACTGCCGAAAATCAATTTTCAATTAATTTTAATACTTCTAGCAGATCTGGAGATTTTAAAATAGGAGATTTATTAAATACTAATAATAATATATTTAATGAAATTAATTTACATACAGATATAGATGAAAGCAATATAAACTTTTTAAATTCTAGTACAAAAAATATATTTATAGATACATCAGATATACCAAATAATTCAACAGCTAAATTTAGATGCATAAAATTCGATCCAAATGAAACAGAACGAACTTGCATTAAAATATTATCAACAAAAGAAATTTTATTAAAATGCTGTGGTAGTGGAGAGCAGGGAATTGGAGGCGGTGGCGGAGCAGCAGGAGGTGCTGGAGGTGGAGGTGGCGTAGGTGGTGGAGGTTTAATTGGAATAGGCGGACCTACAGCGTTTGGATCAAATGGAATCGCTGGTTTAGATGGAATAGCATTTATTGGGGTTGGTGGTTTAGATGGACAAACTGTTAGAGGAGATAACGGAAACGCTGGATTAGATGGGCCAGCCGTGCAAGGATCGCAAGGACAAAACGGAGACTCTAATAGTGCAGTTGGATCAGATGGAGTT
>Ga0181358_1000299_pt1 | contig 22091 bp, 31 predicted proteins | sample Fa13VDMM110SD_FD_130096 | JGI IMG/M metagenome (GOLD analysis project Ga0181358, IMG submission 130096) | Freshwater viral communities from Lake Michigan, USA - Fa13.VD.MM110.S.D | ecosystem: Environmental > Aquatic > Freshwater > Lake | place: USA: Michigan | collected 2013-09-24 | reverse complement strand
TGAATAAACGAGAACTATACGAGGCTAATATGAACCTACAATTAGAAGACCTTAAAAAGTCTGCAAAGATTGCATGGGACGAATTGGATAAGTCTCATGCTGCCCGTGCAAAGTTGCATGATGAATTGATTATTGCAGAAGGGCAACGAGATCAGGCGCGGGCCGAGCGTGATGCACTGAAGGCCGAAGTGGACACGCTTCGCGCTCAACACGCGCCGCCGCGAGTGTTGCCTGTTGTGTGTGCGGAGTGCAAAGGCATCGGGTACCTCACGGTGCATCAACCCAGCGCGAACGGGGGCACCGTGACAACTCATAGGTGTCCATGTAATGTTTCACCGTTTCTGATAAATGCCACCGCCGAATTCTGGTAAAAGGAGAAGAACTATGCAGAAGCGTGATAGGTTTTTACTAGAACAGATGATGATGAAATGTTGGCATGTTACTGATGATATGGACACAATTTCTGACTATGTGGCAAACCAGTATTCCGACATTCCTGCTAAACATGTGGATGTATTGTTGAACATGTTGGTTGGTATGCGAACATTATATGACCAGCGATTTAGTAATACAATGAATTTGTTTGCGGAACTCATTAGAAAAGGAGATGTTAAATAATATGTATGGAATTGACAAATACAAAGAATTGACCTTGACGGCAAGTGCATATAACAGAAAGGTGAATGTTGAACTTCCAAAGGACAGTGATGCTAATACAGTGTTTGAGGCATTTAAAACCTTGATGGTTGGTCTGACCTTTAGTGAACACATGTTTGACGATGCGGTAGCAACATATTTTTATGAACATGAATTAGACAGGGGTGTTGGGAGGGATTGTATTTAATGTCAGAATTTTATGGAACCGACGAAGATTCGGTAGAGGGCATATCTACTGTATCTTACAGATATCGTGAAGATATCGCACTTCGTGATATTGCAGAATATATTAATGCCACTTATGAACAACACTATTCCCAAAACAATATTCAAACCACCGAGTTTGTGATTGACGCTGGACATGGTGTTGGGTTTACAGTCGGCAACATTATGAAGTATGCACAACGCTACGGAAAAAAGAATGGTTATGATCGTAAAGATATTATGAAAATAATACATTATGCAATTATGCTATTGTATGTGCACGACACACAAATGGTAAATACAGATGAATAATGTAAAGTTTGTAAAAAAACCATGGGGGTCTGAAACGATTTGGGCTCATACTGATAGTTATGTTGGTAAGATACTGCATGTATATAGCGGAGAATCGCTTAGCGTGCAGTATCACAATTTAAAAGATGAAACCATGTATGTACTTACAGGAAAGGGTATTATCAAGTTTCACATCATGCAAAACGATGAACTGATATTGGATGGTGTACATTTCGTGAATCCTGGAGATTCCGTGCATATCCCACCAAAACAAATTCATTCAGTTGAAGCATTCGAAGATATGGATATTGTAGAAGTTTCCACCAATCATTTGGATGATTTGGTACGACTAAAAGACAGATACGGACGGTAATTATGATTTTAATCTTAAGTGACATTCATGGAGATTACAAAACTCTGCAACGGGCCATTGATAACGCTAACGAGGTTGGTGCAGCTGCACTGATTCAAATTGGCGACTTTGGATTGTTCCGTGGATTTGGCATGAACAACGAAGAGCAATTTAAAAATGTAGTGCATACATCAAACTGTCCAGTGTATTTTATTGACGGTAATCACGATGACTGCACACGGTGGACAACATATACGGAAGTATCACAGGTATATCCAGAACTTCCATTGTATTATGTTCCCCGTGGGACGGTTATGGACATTGATAATCGTACAGTTGCCTTCATGGGTGGTGCGGCAAGTATTGATAAGAATATACGATTGCAGGAAGGGTGGCACTGGGATGAAAACGAAAATATTAGTCCCTTTGAAGTATTACGCATGATGGATAATGCAAAGGACAAACACATTGATATGTTCATTACTCATTGTCCTCCACACAGTGTCATTGAAGAACATTTTGACCCCAGAGCAAAACTGCAATTCGGTGTAGGATTGGATTGGCATGACCATAACCAAGATATCATTGAAAACATTTGGCATGCACTTGGAACTCCTATGGTATATTCTGGACACATGCATAGAAAGGTGGAAGGAATGACATATAGAATTTTGGATATAAACGAACTTTTGGCAGTATGACCACTATTTATAGATGTCTATAGATGGAGTCGTTATGTCCAAGAAACACGAGTATACTACCATACAAATTACGAAGGAATTTAATGAACACATTAAATTGTTCTGTAAACTACATGCACACAATGCATCCAAATTAACAGAAAAGTTGTGGTCAAATTATATTTCTTCTAGTATGTCTGGTAGTATATCTTTTATGGGTGTATAATATGGGAACCAGCATCATACCAACAAATTCAACCTATGCGCATTATTACCATAATGTAACGCCAAATCCACACACGCACGAAATTACACCAAATCCACATAGACATACTATGAAGTTTATAGAATCAGGATCTATTGATGGTCGTCCACGCGTGTTTAATGATGGATGTAAATTGGAGTGTAATATACTAATTAAATTAATATACGATTCATTAAATACAGAATTAGCTGGTAGTAAGACTCGTGTCACAGCTGCAGCAAAAAAGGGTAATTGGATTACTGCAAATAAAATAGGTAAACCAATTTGTGATTATCTGGAAAATTACTATATTTATCGAGTAATTTGTTATTTACGATCCAGAGTATGGTATACGGAATACGAAGCATTAGCAAACATACCAACGGTATTGGATATACAATCAACAGGTGCAATGTTAACTAATGCTGGTAGACTACAAGGAACAGAACAACAGGATACACCATCACAGCAACCAATTTCACACGCGGATGTTCCTTTACAAATACAGCACTCAGATGTTCCAGTGCGTGTCGATACACCACACGCTGATGTACCACACAATGATACACCACCACCCCCACAAATAAGTTATATATATTGTAGACCACCTGGTGCTTCCTGTGGTTATTACCAAGTTACCGATACGGTAACAGATTGTAGTCAATTAGGCGCTACACCAGGATCATTTGAACAATGTTAAACATTCACGGAAAATAAGTTATGAAAAATGGTTATCTACCAAAAGATCAAAGAAAAAAAATATTATTTCTCGCAGATGATATGCGAGTAACCTCTGGTGTCGGTACAATGGCACGAGAAATTATCGAAGGAACGGCGCATCGATACAACTGGGTTCAAGTGGGTGCCGCGGTATCGCATCCCGAAGTGGGAAAACTTATCGATATGTCGGAAGCTATTAATAATGAAACAGGATTAACGGATGCTTCTGTTAGAATTGTTCCATATAATGGATACGGAGATAGTCGATTAATCCGACAATTACTGGAACTTGAAAAACCAGACGCAATCCTTCATTTCACCGATCCTCGATATTGGATTTGGTTGTATCAAATGGAACATGAAATTCGTCAAAATATTCCTATGTTCTTTTATGCAATTTGGGATGATCTTCCGTATCCATATTATAATGAAAATTTCTATCGGTCGGATGATTGGATAGGATGTATCAGTAAACAGACATACAACATTGTAAAACATGTATCCCGTAAGGAACCTCGTGCTCCGTGGTCATTGAGTTATGTACCACATGGTATTAACACCAGTAAATATCATCCACTACCAGATGATAATGAAGAATTAGTAGAACTTCGAAAGAAGTTATTTAATGGTGATGAGGTAGATTATGTAGTGTTTTATAACAGTCGTAACATTCGTCGTAAAATGACTTCGGATATTCTGTTAGCATTCGATGTACTCATGAAAAAATTACCAGAAGAACAACGCAAGAAATGTCGTATGGTGATGCATACACAAAAGATTGATGAGCATGGAACGGATTTACCTGTAGTTATTCGTGATGTAGTTCCTGATATCGAACCGTATGTTGTTTTCTCCGATGAACGCATTGATTCGAAGAATATTAATTTGTTGTATAATATCGCAGATGTAACCATCAACCTATCCAGTAACGAAGGATTTGGATTGGGTACATGTGAAAGTATGATGGCTGGCACCCCGATCATTGTAAATGTTACAGGTGGCTTGCAAGATCAGTGCGGATTCAAAAATGACGAAGGAGAATATCTCGACGCCGAACACGATTTTACTTACGAATGGGGTTCTAATCACGATGGTCGTTTCCGTAATCACGGTGAATGGGTATTCCCTGTATTCCCCGCGTCACGATCACTACAAGGATCACCACTAACACCATATATTTTTGATGATCGGTGCTCGTGGGAAGAAGCTGGGCAAAAGTTACTGGAAGTATATAATCTAGGAAGAACTGAACGCAAACGGTGTGGTGAATTAGGCCGTCAATACGGATTAGGACCAGGACAATTTACTGCAGATCGTATGTGTGAATTGTTCATTGAACATATGGAAAATGCGTGGGAGAACTGGACCCCGCGTGAACGATTTACTTTGGTGAAGGGATAAGGTTATGAATATTGAACGCAAACCATTATGTATAGTACGTGCTCCGTGTGCAACGCGTAGCGGATATGGCGACATGAGTCGTGATATTATTCGTCATCTTATTGAATATGATAAGTTTGATGTGAAGGTACACAGTGTAAATTGGGGTGACACGCCAATGAATGCGCTGGATAAAAATAATCCAAAAGATAAGATGATTTTGGATCGTATCATTCAGGGAGGACAATTGTCACAACCAGAATTATATGTCACCATCACCATTCCAGCAGAGTTCGAACCTATTGGTAAGTATAACATTGGTATCACGGCGGGAATCGAAACTAGTGTCGCGTCAGTTGAATGGGTACAAGCATGTAATAAAATGGATTTGATATTGACCATCTCAGAACATTCTAAGAATGTATTTAACTTTTCAAAGTATACACAACAAGACCAAAATGGAAATAAATTGGCCGAGATAAGTGTTACTAAACCTATGGAAGTTTTACATAATTGTATTGACACGAATATATTTAAGAAATTGGAATATGAGTTTAATCTAGAACAATCTATAAAAGATACACTTAATACCATTCCAGAAGATTTTTGTTATTTGTTTGTTGGTCATTGGCTTCGTGGAGAATTTGGTGAAGATAGAAAGAATGTTGCACTACTGGTTAAGATTTTCTTGGAGACATTCCGACAAGTACCAGGAAATACCAAACCTGCTTTGATTTTAAAAACTAGTTCTGCTGGATTTTCTATTTTGGATCGTGAAGAAATATTGAAAAAAATTGATCAGTTACGAGAAACTATTAAATTAGACGCTGGACAAGTTATGCCTAATATTTATTTACTACACGGTGAGTTGACTGACAAGGAAATGAATTCTTTGTACAATCATCCAAAAGTTAAGGCACATGTTTCTTTCACAAAGGGAGAAGGATTTGGTCGCCCATTACTAGAAGCTTCGATTAGTGGTAAACCTGTTATCGCTTCTGGATGGTCGGGTCAATTAGATTTCTTGGATAAAGAAAACTCTGTACTGGTTGGTGGTGAACTCAAACCGATTCACGAAAGTTCTGTTTGGGACACGGTATTGATTCGTGAATCTACATGGTTTGCACCAGATATGAATCAGTGTGCAAATGCAATGTACGCGGTGTATAAAAATTATGGAAACTTTAAAAAGAAAGCTTCTGTGTTGGCGAAGGACAATCGAAAGAAGTTTTCGTATGAAGTAATTCGTCAACGAACATTTGATTTGTTAAACAAGTATGTACCTGAATTTCCGAAAGAAACAAAATTAATTTTACCAACACTTAAGAAATTATAATTCATGGCGTTTTTTGATGATATTCGATCACAATTTGGTGTTCGTAGATTTACATCACAGAAAGGATTAACACCAGGCAAAGTAGTACAGTTCACATACGATGATGAACAAAAATATGCACTGGTGTTAAATCCTACGTGGGAGGGTAAGATGCACGCCCTGTCACTACGCTCTGTGAATGCGGGGTCTATGCAAGAAATTTTATCTTTGGTGGGAAGTAAACAAGATCCCGATCAAATATATTCGTTATTCAAAACATCTAAATTTGTAGCGGATAGACCCTATCGAACATATTTATTAAGTAAGATACAGGCTTTACGAGAAATTTATATAAAATCACCACTGATGGGAGAAGCAGATGCAAAACCCACTGACAGGGGAACTACAGAAGGAAAAGCCTAGATACACAAAACGATATATACAAGAAAAAGATTACTGGGCAGTTTGGAATTTTATCTTTACAGGTAAACTAGTAGATGCTGTTTGGTTGCAGGAACCACAATAATTTAAGTTAAGGAAGGGTTATATGACAGAAGAAGGTAATGTTAGTAAAAAACCACTGAGTGCAGCTAATAAAGTTGCAGTAGTTCTCGGTGGTTGTGGTTTTATAGGACATCATCTAGCTCGTCGATTACAAACCGAGGGATATTGGGTACGCGTGGCAGACATCAAAAAACAAGAATATTGTGATGTGTCTACATTTGCAGATGATGTAATGTATGGGGACTTGTCCGACTACCAAACATGTGTACAGGCATTGAGCCTCGGTCGTACCGATGTGGAAGTATACCAACTGGCCGCCGATATGGGTGGAGCCTCGTACATCTTCACTGGCGAGCATGATGCTAATGTGATGACCAACTCCGCGTTGATTAATTTACATACCTTAAAAGCAATGGTGGCACTGGGATTGAAGCGAGTATTTTATTCTTCATCTGCATGTATCTATCCAGAGCATAACCAGTTGAATCCCGACAATCCAAATTGCGAAGAAAGTTCTGCATATCCGGCAAATCCAGATTCGGAATATGGGTGGGAAAAGTTATTCAGCGAACGATTATATTTGTCCTATATGCGTAATTATGGTATTGAACCTCGTATTGCACGATTCCATAATGTATATGGTATAGAAGGTACATGGGACGGTGGTCGTGAGAAAGCGCCGGCGGCAATCTGTCGTAAAATCGCCATGATGCAAGATGGTGGTGAAATAGAAATATTTGGTGACGGAAAACAAACACGATCATTTTTATATGTCGATGAGTGTGTTGATGGAATTTTACGGTTAATGCATTCCGAATTTTCCGGACCTGTTAATGTAGGATCCGAAGAAATGGTATCTATCAATCAGTTGGCCGACTTGGTAATGCATATTGCAAATAAAAAACTTAGTATCAAACACATACCTGGTCCATTAGGTGTACGCGGAAGATCATCCGATAATCGTTTAATTCGTGAAAAACTTCAATGGGAACCAATTTCACCACTTGAGGTCGGAATGACTAAAACCTATAACTGGATTCTTCCGCAGGTACCAAAATGATTACTCATGTTTCACTAGGAAATGCTGGTCGGTTTGGTAATCAAATGTTTCAGTTGGCAGCACTAATTGGTATCGCTGAAAAGAACGGGTATGACATTAAAATTCCTGTTGAAAATACAGGCAATCCATTTACCTTTTATGATTTGTCTACGCAACAAGCAGAACCAACAGGAATGGAATTACGAAATCCGTTTGACATTCCCGATGAATATTTTGCACCGTTTGCTGACATATCGTCTGTGGTCGATAAACGATATCAAGAACCATTCTTTCATTTCAATAATCAAACACTTGATATCCCAGACAACTCTGATATTTCCGGATACTTTCAAAGTGAAAAGTATTTCAAACACGCCGAAGAAAAGGTACGCACACTCTTTACTTTTCGTCCCGAAATACAAGAATTAGCGAAGCAAGAATTAGCAAAGGTAAAGAACGATGCTCCACGAGTATCTATCCATGTACGCCGCGGGGATTATGTAGCCAATTCTGTGAACCATACGGTAACTGGAATGGAGTATTACACAGAAGTTATTAATAAATTTTTTAGTAAGGAACCCTATAGATTCGTAGTATTCTCCGATGATCCTGAATGGTGTAAAGAAATGTTTGAAGGTGGATATATCGTAGATATTAATAATTCGTATGTGGAAATGTGTATGATGAGTATGTGCGACCACCACATCATTGCTAACAGTTCATTTAGTTGGTGGGGAGCGTGGTTAAACTCCAACCCCAAAAAGATTGTTACCGCACCATCGCAGTGGTTTGGACCAAATCTCCGTCACAACAGTGTGATGGATTTATTACCGCATGAATGGTTTTGGGTATGAGATTAAAAGAATTTTATTATCAAATGGAAGATGTTGACGGAATTGGTTTATCCGACAAGGGTGACCGACATCCATCACACAAGCACTTTTACATAGATGCATATGACAATTTATTTTCCGCGTGGAAAGATGAACCTATTCAATTAATGGAATTGGGTATTGCGTCGGGGGCAAGTTTGTTATTGTGGTCGCAGTATTTTACTAAGGGGATTGTTACTGGGTTGGACATTGTAGAACCTGTACGAAAGGAGTATTTGCAGAGTTTGCCTAATACAAATATGATATTTGGTGATGCATACGATAACGATAATGCAAAATATTTAGTAGAAAATTTACCAAAGCAAGATGTATTCATTGAAGATGGTGCACATGATATTGATAATCAAATTTCTGCGTTGATGAAGTATCATTCACTGGTAAAACCAGGTGGGTATTATATCTGTGAAGATTTATTTGTTGCCAACCTTGCCAAATACTTGATCGACGGAGTATATCAAATTACAGACAGAAATTTCACCACTACTATATTAGATTATCACAATCGTCCAAATGGATTGGCAGATGATGTAATGGTTATTATTCAATTCTTAAACTAATATGAAAATAGCACTGTGTTTATCTGGTCAGCCCCGAGGATTACCGTTATCACTTAAAATGTTAAAGGCAAATCTGATAGGTATTGAAAACATGGATGTGTTTCTCCACGCGTGGTTTGATCCCGATACTATCGGTCAACCATATGATAGTGCTCAAGCGCATCAACAAGGTCGTGTGGGATTAGTACATCCACAAACCGAAGAATTGTTACTGAGTTTAAATCCCAAAGAACATTTGTTCGAACCGCAAAAAGATTTTCTATTTGCTAGACAGTTTATATCACCACCAGAAGCAAATCAAGAACGGATGGCTAGTATCTTCTATTCGATTTATACTGCAAATATGCTTAAAAAGAAATATGAGTTGGAGCATGGGTTTGAATATGATTTAGTTATTCGGGCACGATATGATTTGTTGTATGAGAGTCCAATCAATCCACTGGATTACTGGGAACCGTCACGAACACATATAGTAACTGCGGAAAAGTTTCAAGGAATTCGAAACGATCCCAACTTCCATCAGGGGGGATACACCTTAACAGATATTTTCGCATTTTCTACATCAAAGAACATGGATGTATTTTGCGACACCTACCCACATATGTCATTTATCCATACGCAAATTAATCCTCCGTATGGAGAAAATTATTTGGGATTCCGAGTTAGAGTTATGGGTGGGATCGGTACATATTGTGCTCCGTTTAATTATGAAATTATGCATCGGGTGGTAAATATTAACAATATAGATGAATTGGAAAAACTTTACTCATGAAAATAGCTGTGTGTTTGTCTGGTCATTATAGAACCCACGATACTACTTTTATCAATTGGTGTGAAAAATTATATTCCAAATATGATTGCGATGTATTTTTTCATACATGGGATGTTAATGGAACCAGAATAGGATTTCAAAATGATGAAGTGTCGGTAGAAGATTTAACTCCATTGAAATATACGGTTGATCAATTAAAAGAGAAGTTTAAATTTACTGATGTAATTGTTGAAAATTATAAAGATTTACATGAAACATTTTTACATGTAAGTGCCGTCGTCAGAGAACGAAGAAAACATATACCAGAGTTGGAAAATAGACGAGCCGTTCATTTGTATTCCATGTGGTATAAAGCATTACAATGTTTTGAGTTAATGGAAAATTACGCAAATCAAAATAATGTTAAGTATGATATAGTAATAAAGTCACGACCCGATTTGATTGTTTTTGATCCGACTATTCAAACCACATATCAATTTGAGCATCTGCCTCCGATTACTTTAAATGAATTGGAACTCGACAAAGTAACAATTCCACTGTTTAACAAATCAGATGAACTACACGATTATTTTGCAGTAGGTACTGTAGACTTGATGCGTAAATATCACCAGTTGTATAATCATATGTCATATTTGTTAGACAATATTAGTTTGGCAGATTTTTTAAATCCACATACATTATTGTACAACTACACGGAATTATTTGATATACCCGTAAAACCAGTACGAAACTTTATAACTATACAACGATAATATGAGAACAGATTTTACACCAGATAATGTTGAACTATGGATATCTAATTGGAAACGAAAGGATTTGATGGATGGATTCGCACGGCAATGGTTAGATACTTTTGATTTTGAACGAGTCAATATTATTACCAATAATTCATCGGTGACCATAGAAGATTTTGCTGATGATATCAAACCTAGGATAAAGATTTGGAATAATGTAATGCGACACGATTATGCTATCGGCCCCATGGTCGAGAATTATAATCAAGCATATGTTCACACCTTTCTCGCAGGTAAAAAATATTGTATTACGGCTCACGATAATATGAATATTCTTCCAGGATGGGTTGACATTATCAAGCAAACTGATTATGATTTATATATGGCACCGCAAGGTGATCAAGTTACATTAATAACCTTAGAAGGGTTGCGACGATTTGGTTGGTGGGACGAACGATACGCAACCAACGGTAATCATGAACTAGATTATTCGTCACGAGCATTACGAAAGGACTTAGGACACAATAAAGCGTCTATTGTAGATTATCATGGGTGGCATAATTGGCCTGAACAAGTTCAAGTAGAGGGACAGATTATTAGTCCAATTTGTAAAACAGGACATCTTGAATATGGTGATGGGTTTCCATATCTCAGATGGAATGATGTAGGATTGGACAAGTATTGGGTACGCGTATCGAAACACCAAGTACCACAGTGTGGACCAAAAACAGAAAAATTTGAGAAGTTAACGTGGAATGACAGGAAGTGGAGAGGTCAAGCACCAAACATCTTTGAAAATTTCGCACAAGGGCCAGCAGAGGAAGAAATTGATTGGTACCCGTGGTTAGACATAAATTCTTTAAATTTCGACATTTGCAAAATTACATAGGGGAAATATTAATGTTAACAGAAAAGATACAAGCAGCACTTGAAGACATCCGTAATGGTAAACCAATCATTGTCGTAGACAGTTATGATCGTGAAAACGAAGGTGACTTGATGATTGCTGCCGAAAAGGCAACACCTGAAACCTTGGCCTTCATTGCGAAAGAAGCACGAGGTATCATGTGTATTCCGACACCAAAGTTTATGTTGGATCGTTTGGGCATTCCCATGAGTCCGTCCAATAATAACGATAAGTTTTCTACACCATTCGCAGTAAGTATTGACGCTCGTGATGATGTCACAACCGGAGTCAGTGTAGAAGATCGTATGGTTACAATTGGATTGGTATTGGACGAAAATACCAAACCAGAGCAGTTAGCTTACCCAGGACATTTATTCCCACTTCGTCCACGATCAGGTCTCCTAAAAGATCGTCAAGGTCATACCGAAGCATCAGTACAGTTAGCAATGATGGCGGGTACGAAACCAGTGGCTATTATTTGTGAAATCATGAATGATGATGGTAGTATGTCCCGCATTCCAGATTTGGAGCCATATGCAAAGAAGTGGAATTTAAATATGATTTCTATCGATGAAGTCATTGAATATTGTAATGAAATTGGATGGGAACCTTCAATTCAAGTTGGGTAATATATGGCACATAGAGTATACAAGGGTGCGTCAATCGGTGGTAGTCCGATTGTAACAATGGTAGACAATCATGTATATAAAGGAATGGCTATCGAAGGAGCTCCGTTATACACGGTGAATGATAATCGTTTGTTTAGAGGGAGATCTTATTCAGGTTCTCCATTAGCTACATTACACGAGAATCGTATATTTTTGGGAATGTCCAAGCAAGGTGATCCATTAGCAACTATTGTGGATAATAAAAGTTATAAAGGAATGGCAGTATTTGGGTCGCCAATAGCAACATCACCTGATAACAATAAGTTGGCGATCTTTGCAGCAACATATCATATACTGAAAGGATAATATGTCCGAATTAGTTACACGGGCCTACAATCGATTTGATGTGGATGAGACACGGGGGATACTTAGAAAGATAAGTTCTACCGAACGACTGCGTGATGAAATTTTGTATTATAAAACCCTGCAGACAACCTTCCCCGACAAATCAATTTATTTTCCACGACTACTCGACAGCATTCATCATGTGAAAGATGATTACTGGATGGATCTGGAACTGTATGATTATCCCAATCTGGGTAGTTACTTATTGGCGGACAATATTATGCCGTCGTGGGATGATTTATTTTCTAAATTGTCAAACATATTAACGGAATGGTCAGAAGCACATCCGCATACAAAATGGACAGAGGATGAAATTCGTTCAGCTGCATATGACATGTATATAACAAAGACCGAACGAGAATACACTAATTTTTATAATGGTTGGCGAGATAAGTTTGAATCTTTATTTATTGATCAAATAAGAAATCATATATTATACATCAATAACAAAGAATACAAAACATTTGAAATGATATGGCCGCAGATAAAATCATATATCGAAAACAATATGTTACAATTTACACCATCAATGATTCATGGTGATTGTTGTTTCAGTAATATTTTATATGGGCAAGAGAAAAACATTATTCGATTCATTGATCCTCGTGGATCGTTTGGTAAAGTAGGAATATTTGGTGACATTAGATATGATGTTGCAAAATTACAACACTCGGTTGATGGATTATACGAAGCGTTTATAACTGATAAATTTACTGTCGATGCTCGTGGAAATGCATATGAACTGAATATTCGTACCGGCTCTATTGCACATACAGAAATCAATATTGCGTATGAAAAATTTCATAAAACATTTTTCCCACAATTTAAACTGAAAGATATCAAGATTATTCAGGGATGTATCTTTATTGGTATGTGTGCACGACACTATGATAGTATGGAAAGACAACGAGCAATGTACTTGACTGGCATTCGTTTATTGAATGAGGCATCACAATTATGAATGTACTTGTTTTGATGGCCGGTAAAGGTCAACGATTTGTAAAGGAAGGGTACGCAACTCCCAAACCACTCATAGAAGTAAATGGAAAAACTATACTACAATGGACTACCGAGTCCTGTCCATATATTAAACATGATGGTCGGAGTCAATATAATGATGTAAAATTACATTTCGCTGTGTTACAAGAACATTTGGAAACTGGATTGGATAGATTTTTATATTCCATATACGGTCGTAATATTGAAATTATTCCGTTTAGAAAAATTACTCGTGGTAATTTAGAAACTGCTCACATCGCATGTAAACGAATGTTAAACACCGGGGATGATTTGTTGGTGTTGGATTCCGACAATAAGTACAATGATAATAATATGTCACAGTTTATTGATCGTTTACCAAAACAAACACATACAATGGCAGTAATGTGTTTTGACAACCTTGACAAATCATTACCGAACAAATGGTCGAATGTAAGTATTGAAAACGGAGTTGCAACGGGTATACGAGAAAAAGATGATGCCTGGATAGAACATCCATCACTCATAGGTACTTTCTATTTTGCGAATACAGATTTCTTTATCAATTATTCATCGTATATTATTAATCACGAAAAACCTGTGATCTTCGGTGGTAACCGAGAATATTATATGAGTATGGTTCCTTCACACTTATTAAAAGTGCAACGGGTATATTCACATAAAATAACAGATGTAATACCGTTAGGTACACCGGAAGATGTCAAACAATTTGAGGGAATATATGATTATAGCGTTTGACCTGGACAACACTATCTGCGAAAATAAACTTGGTGATATGACGTACGCCGATGTGAAACCGTTTCCAGAAGCATTAGACACATTAAAATGGTTAAAGGCAGAAGGACATACTATTATTTTACACACCGCACGACACATGAAAACTTGTGGTGGGAATCAAGGAAAAGTATTGGCAAAACAAGGAAAAGTTTTATTCGATTGGTTAGATACATGGGAGATACCATACGATGAAATTTGGTGGAGCAAGCCACACGCCGATCTAATAGTAGATGATGCAGTACATAGACACACAGAGTGGTCTTCCACAGTGGAAGCCATTAAGAACCGAATACAAAAAGGTCCGCGGGGACCGGAGAATCCATAATTATGTCAGAACCTACTTTCTTTTTCGACACAGCAGACACAAACTATATTCGTAAGACATGGGATAAACTTGGTAAACACATCGACGGTGAATCGGTAATTGGTATTACGACGAATCCAAGTGCGTTGGCAAAAGTAAACTGTGATACTTTAAATAAGTTTGAAAAACTTGTTACTGAACTCTGTGAACTTGTTCACGACATTCGTGGACAAAATGCATTTGGGTTGGTATATGTGCAAGTTCCTAATTCATTGATGGACCCCGATGAAATTATTGAATGGGCCAAGTACATTAAACAATTCAATGGTAATGGAGCAGCAATCGCATTAAAAATTCCACATTTTAATTACGCGGTACAACTAACAGAAGACCCAGAATTCCATGAGTTATATGTGAATGTCACTGGTGTTGCTGATGCTGGAACGATTGCGAAATCTATGAGTTTTAATAATATATTTTTTGGTAGTATTATTCCAGGTCGTATGGAAGAAGTGGGTATCGATGCTAACTCTCATTTAGAATTTTTAGCAAATACACAATTCCACAAACATCAAAATATTATTGCGGGAAGTATGCGTACGATTGAAGGACTTCGCAATTCCATTTATTATCACACCGTTCCTACGATTGGTAGTCGTGTGTGGGATATCATTGACACTGAAAATGGATGGGAACAGTTCGCTTCATACTGGGAATATACCTATTCTGTACCTGAGTATCCTGTTGCGACCTATCCACCATTCACGACCGGAACAAATATTGACTTAAGTAAACAGTTCTTTGATCAAATGGATATATTAGGTGAAAGTATATACAGGGAGTTTACTGGTAAATGAACATAATCATTCCTATGGCTGGTGAGGGAACTCGTGTGAAAAGCACGGTTCCCAAACCACTGGTAGAAGTATTACCGGGTAAAACCATGATTGAAATGGCATTGGAATCATTAAATATTGATGGACATTATTGTTTTATTGTAAGACGATATCAAAATAATGATTGGAATGTGGCTCTTCGTGATTCGATTCGTAAAACCGTAGGGCAAGCAGTTGTTGTAGAAATTGATTATCTTACCGATGGTCCTGCTATATCCGCGTTACATGCACCTGAATTATTTTTCGGCAATACAGATTTGTTAGTTACAAATTGTGACCAAATTATGCATTGGGATGCTGATAAATTTATAGAATTTACCAAAACAACAGACGCAGTTGGTGCTGTGGTGACTTATGATACCAACACACCAAAGAACAGTTACGCATTGGTTACCAATACAGAACACACATATCCGATATTTACCCAAGTAAGAGAAAAGGAAGTGATTAGTAACTATTCCTTAAACGGTATTCACTGGTGGAAGTATGGTAACGATTTCGCATCTTCTGTGCATACGATGATGGAAAAGAAAAATACTGTTAATGGTGAATATTATGTAGGTCCGACATATAACTACTTGGAAGGCATTAAACGAGTATATGATATACCTCCGTCAGAACACTATGCCGTAGGAACCTTGGAAGATATTGAACAATATAGAGTATTGTATGGAAATAAAACGAATTGAGGATATGACCCGTGGATGGTTTATTGGAAACTTTAATCCATCCGTGTTAATGACCAGTGACTTTGAAGTAGGATATCTTTGTCATAAAAAAGGGGAAACTTGGGGTACGCATTATCACAAGAGAGCTGTAGAAATTAATTATTTAATTCGTGGAAAGATGCGAATTCAAGGACAACTATTGACAACAGGAGATATATTCACTATATTTCCGTATGAGATAGCAGATCCAGAATTCTTAGAAGATTGTGAATTAATTGTTGTTAAATTACCGTCTGTCATAGGCGACAAATATAATTTAGTAGAAGAGGTAAAAAAATAAAATGAGTGTGAATATTTTTACAAGAGATATTGATTTATCTAAATATTTTGTAGTTAAGTATTTTCTTTCGGGGAAAACTTCACTACGAGATGCCGCGTGGAATTTGGCAATTGGGCAAAGCATCGGCAATCCGAACAATCGTAGTGTGTGGGAAACGGACCAGATGTTTCGTGATCACAGTTGTTTTGTTCTCGCTGATGAAAATGAATTGAAGTCAAAGTTTTCCGGTGAAGTTGATATCGCATTTCCCTTAGAAAATCTCAACTTAGAAGAAGATGGTATCTCTCAAATTCTCTGTCATATCGCTGGTGGTCAAGTAGATATTCTGGAAATTGAACAATGCCATGTGTTAGATGTAACACTACCGGCACATATTGAACAACAGTTTACATTGAAACCAGCATATGGCATTGATGGATTCCGTAAATTTAATGGTGTTGAGGGCAAACCATTCTTTGGTGGTATTATCAAACCCAAGGTTGGAATGAGTCCCGAGGTATTGTTAGAAGCCGTGAAGGAAATGGTGTATGGTGGTGTAAACTTTATTAAAGAAGATGAACTCCTTGGTGACCCCGCACATTGTCCATTATCCAAACGAGTTCCACTAATTTCAAATTGGTTGGCACAGAATGCCCCGAATGTAATGTACACATTCTGTATTAATGGTGACAGTCCGTACGCATTACAACGAGCACAGTTCGTTTCAGATAAAGGTGGATTGGGTGTCCATATTAATGTGTGGAGTGGATTGGGTGTATATCGTGCAATCCGTAAACAGAATCCCAATCTGTGGATTCACTTCCAGAAATCTGGGGACAAGTTCTTTACTGACCGTCGTGCACCAAACCACATTTATTGGCCTGTCATTTGTAAGATTGCTGGTTGGTCTGGTGCAGATTCTATCCACGCAGGTATGATTGGTGGATACATGAATCAAGACGATACCGAACTTCAAGATGCATTGAAAGTGCTGTGGAATTATAATGTCATCCCCGCACTTAGTTGTGGAATGCATCCTGGATTGGTCCAACATATTAATGGACTACTTGATAGTCATGATTGGATGGCAAATGTTGGTGGTGCAATGCATGGGCATCCTATGGGTACTCTCGCTGGTGGGTTGGCGATGCGTCAAGCAATCGATGGTAATCACGGAATGGAATACGAAACAGCCATTACGAAATGGGGACATGCAGAAGTTAATTCCGATTTACAATATAGAATTTTTTAAGAGAATTACATGACATTAATTAATATAACCACTGATATCATTTCGAAGATTACTAAGTTACCTACTGACATATATGGACTAACGCATCGTCCATCGTTGGAACCACATATCTCCGATGACACGGATTGGCTTGGACCTCCTGATCCACACCCACCATTACATTTTACGCCGTTGAATCATGAGGCATTAACATATGCGTATAATAAACTTACCTCTCCACCAAAGTTAATTGTGGAAATTGGAGTCGATCGTTCCGAGAATTATGAAGTATCATCTACTTCTACACTCTTAAAATTAAAACCACAAGAGTGTATGTATATCGGCATAGATATTGTAAACAAGTCGGCAATCAATAGTATTGAACACAACATATTTACAATTCAAGATGATTCTGCTAATTATGAAAGTTTGTATCAATTGATGGAATGGTACGGACACGAACAAATTGATTTCATGTTTGTGGATGGGTATCATTCCGTTAATCAAGTATTACAGGAGTGGAAGTATTGGGAAAAGATGATTGCCAATGGGGTCATGGCATTCCACGATACCAATTATCATCCAGGTCCGGTGGCATTACTTGATGCCATTGACACGAGTATATTTTCCGTTGAATATTTTGGGCTAGGAGAAGCTGATTGGGGAGTAGGTGTGGTGCAACGATTCGAGGTGTGATATGATTAAAGGTTTAATTTCTATCTTTGTATTGCCCCACGAGATTGATAATTTACATTTAACATTATACAATCTTCGTCGTAATGCAGAATTTAATCAAGATGTGCAATATAAATTTGACATCACACTGTGTTTAAGTAATGAGATGATTGATTGGGAACAATCAAAACTTCCGCGTGAATATTTTGCTGACAAGTTTCATGCCACCGTCACAACATTATGTAAGTGGGCAGACGCAAATAGCACATTTAGAATAGAATACGAAGATAAAATATTGGGGTGTGTGTCGCAACGCCGACATACATTACAATATGTTGATGAATGTGATTTTACTTTGTGGTTGGATAATGACTTATTCTTCGGTGATAAGTTTCTTGGATATTTGGGAAGTGCAATCAACGCTATTCAAAAAAATGGAATTGAATATTATGTAGTAACCCCACAAATTACCAGACAATGGGATTCTACGTGGGATGTGCTCGTTAATGAAGATTTATTGAATAGACCATTCAATGATAATTTGGTGGCAAATGTATTTGATTTGGGGTTACGAGACAATGGTGTTGGTGTTGTTCCCATCCCCAACTTTAAGGCAGCCGGTGGATGGGGTACGGTACTTAGTAGTAAGTTATTAAAGATGGTTGGCATACCCGACTTGTTTGGACATTACGGTTTAGAAGATACATATGTATTAACATGTGCGCAAATGCTTCGTGAACACGGAGTACCGATACAACAATATGTACTCAACGGATTACTGGCATGCGAAAATCACAGTGGGCAAACTAATGAATATTTACGAAAGAATATTTATTTAAAAGATAGAAAAGATGAGTTTAGACAAATAGCAACACAGAATTACGGACAAGAACTTCAACGGTTTTATAATGAAAATATTCTACAGAATAAGTGAATCCAGTAATTCACAACATGCACAACAACGAACATGGCAAGTTAAGTTATCTAACGCCACGAAACAACGGTGTCTGTTAAATGTACTGAATTGTTTCCCCACGGCAGAGATTACCATATTTGTGGATTCAATTACCGATGAAACATGGAAGTGGTTAAATGAATTATCGGATGCAACAGAACGAGTTAATCTCGTCAAGATACAGGCAGGGTCCGATGCTAAGTCTATGCGAGTATTATTAGACGAAGTGCAACAGATTACAAATGATAAAGAAATTGTTTTGTTTCAAGAAGACGATTACCTATATCTTCCTGGTTCTGAACACAAAATTATCGAGGCATTAAATTATGCGCACTATGCAACTGGGTACTTACACCCTGATAAGTTCTGGGATCCTTCTCGTGGTGGGAATCCGTATACTCCTATGGACAATGTATCGGAACCTACGCAAGTTATTAAAACGACTGACCATTTTTGGATGATGACCAACTCCACTACCAATACCTTTGCAACAACTGTAGGTACTATCAAAGAAGATATGGATGTGTGGATGTGGGGAACCGACGATGGTATTAATACAAAAGATTTTGCAATCTTTCTTAAACTTCGTGAAAAGAATAGGGCATTAGTGCAACCATTACCGTCCTTAGCTACACACTGTTTAAAGGGATTTGAAGCACCTCTAGTTGGATTGAATGTCGAGTCATGGGAAGATATCTAACCCTTGACAATTAACAATAGAATTGTTATATTTATCAATGAACCTTAACGAATAGTTTATAATGAAACAAACTGTATTAATTACTGGCGTGGCGGGATTGTTGGGATCACGATTGGCTGATTGGATTATCAAAAATCACCCTGATGTAGAAGTTATCGGTGTTGATGATTTTAGTGGTGGGTATCAAGAAAATATAAACCCATCGGTTAAATTTTATAATATTGATTTAGGAACACAGAATTGTGGATATGTGTTTGACACACACCAGATTGATATCGTATATCACTTCGCTGCTTATGCAGCGGAAGCACTGTCTCCATTTATTCGTCAATACAATTATACCAACAATTTACTGGCAACAGCAGGTGTTATCAATCAGTGTATTAAACACGATGTGAAACGATTGGTATTTACTTCGTCGATGGGTGTGTATGGATTTGGTGCTGGTGAACCACCGTTTCATGAAGATATGGCACGAGCACCTATTGACTCATACGGTATCGCCAAAGCAGCATGTGAACAAGATATCGAAGTCGCCGGCGTACAACACGGATTGGATTGGTGTATTATTCGACCACACAATGTATTTGGCGCTAATCAGAACATTTGGGACAGTTATCGTAATGTGTTAGGTATTTGGATGTATAAACATTTAACCGACCAACCATTAACTATCTTCGGGGATGGTAATCAGATCCGTGCATTTAGTTGTATTGATGATTCACTTGAACCACTCTGGCGGGCAGGAACAGATCCTAAAGCATCAAAGCAAATTGTTAATCTTGGTGGTATTCACGAATACACTATCAACGAAGCTGCACATACTTTGATTGATGTAATGGGTAGTGGGGAAGTCAAATATCTTCCGCCGCGGCACGAAGTTAAGTATGCATACCCAACATGGCAGAAATCTGTAGATGTTCTTGGGTTTGAACATAAGACGGATTTGCATGAAGGATTAAAGAAAATGTGGGAGTGGGCAAAGGTACAACCAGAACGCCCACGACAGGTATGGAGTAAATATGAAGTAGAAAAAGGTATTTATCCTTTCTGGAAAACTGATGTGTTGGTGCACGAAGCAAAGACCGTTAAACTTAAAAACTAATATGATTTCAGTTATTATTCCATCATATCGTAATGCAAAATATTTGGATTTATGTTTGAAATCATTGATTGATGGCCAAGTCAACAAAAATCAAATCATTGTTATACTAGATGGATACGCAGAAGAAAGTTTACCTACGCTAGAAAAATATAAAGATATAGAAGTATTAGATTTAGAATCTAATCGGGGTATGCAGACCGCCATTAATATGGGTGTGTGGAATGCAACGAGTGAAAAGATTCTTATTATTAATGATGATAATGTATTTCCTCCCGAATGGGATGTTCGTATAGAAGAACAGTATCATCCAAACACAATCATTACTATCAATCAAATAGAACCTACGGGGCCTGGTATGTTCCAGTTCCCTGTAGGAGATTGCGGACACACGGTGGAAACCTTTGACATGGATAAGTTTATCCGTTTGGAGAAAGAAACATCTCACAATCGTATGACAAAAGATGGAAACATTTTTCCATTTTTGATTAACAAGAAATGGTTTATGGCGGTGGGTGGCTTTGATACTTTCTATAATTCTCCGAATTTGTGTGATTGGGATTTCTTTCTAAAATTGGAACTTATTCCCACGATAGGACACGCCAGAATTCATAATGTACATTTATATCATTTTGGTTCTGTAGCAACCAAAAAGAATGCTGAAAGTTTAAAATTTAAAGAAAAAGAACAGTTTGCTGTACAACAATATTTATATAAATGGAAGTTCACCCCTCATAATGGGAACAACAATACAAAAATTCCAGATGGACACTTTTACAAACAAGGAGAATTGGGAAATGCCAACGTGGCAAGGTGATATTGTGGTTGATGACGATGATGAATATGATAAATTCTATGACGACGAACTAGATTATTACGAGGAGGAATTTGGACTTGAGGATGGTTATGAAGGATTTGAAAAGATCCGTCATCCCCGACGTTCCGAAGAAGAATCCAAACATGGAAAGAAACGAAGTAGCGTCAAACACCAAAAGCGTCCAGATAAGGAATAACTTATTGTCGGTAACTATTTATCTAGTAGACCGTATTGTACGGCTAGTGGGAAAGAATGGTATACACCGAGATTCATATGGCAATACAGCTAGACGAACAGACAGCAGTAACATTACCCTTGAAAACAGCAATCATGCTAGCCTTTGCATTGGTTTCTGCAACATTATTTGTATTTCATATTGAAAGTAG
>Ga0181358_1000298_pt1 | contig 22117 bp, 48 predicted proteins | sample Fa13VDMM110SD_FD_130096 | JGI IMG/M metagenome (GOLD analysis project Ga0181358, IMG submission 130096) | Freshwater viral communities from Lake Michigan, USA - Fa13.VD.MM110.S.D | ecosystem: Environmental > Aquatic > Freshwater > Lake | place: USA: Michigan | collected 2013-09-24 | reverse complement strand
CCTGCATTCCATCTTCGTCTACTCTGCAATCAAATGCAGAAAAAATCCACTTGTAAGTAATCATAGTTTATTTATTTATTTAGTTATTTATTTTATACAAAAGCAACTCTCTGCCAATTTGTTCCATCAAACACTTCTATTGTTCTTATATCAGTATTCCATATTATTAATCCTTCAGCGGGGGAAGCTATGTTGTCTCTGCTGGTTCCATTCATTCTAGGAGGTAAGAAACCTTGTGTTGTTGACGAAACGTCTAAAGCAGCAGAAGCGTCAGGCGCAGATGTTCCAATACCTACATTGCCTGCTGTATCAACACGCATTCTTTCAGAACCATTTGTACTTACTATAAAATTTAAAGAAGTTGCAATTCCTTGCCAACCTATATTTAATGTTTGCGTTTGATTTAAAGGTCTTACTGCAATAGCATCAAAACTATCGTTAGTTGAAGAAACTACGTCTAATCTTTTTGCTGGACCTGTCGTTCCTATTCCTACATTACCTCCTGATGTAATCCGCATTCTTTCTCCAACACTATTGTTTGTAAAAAAGCACAAATTGCTTGTATAAGCAGAAATTGCCAAATCGTTATTTAAAGCACCACCAGTCCAAGCAGACCTATTTCCAAAAAAACCAACTATTGTACTTCCGTTTTCTGTGCTTCTTACTTGTGTTCCGTTAAATACAGATAAACCAGCGACATCAAGTTTATTTGAAGGACTTGTCGTTCCAATTCCAACGTTTCCATTTCCTTTTATAGTTAATCTATCAGCATAAATATAATTAGCACCATCATAATATCTTGATTGAAACTTTAAACCACCACCATATAAATCAGTAGAAGTATCATTGTAACCATATATTTTACCACCAATAGTAGGGTCTGCTTCTGTTAAAAATAACTTACCGTTTGCTATTGTTAATTTTTCAGTTGGACTTGTAGTTCCGATACCTACGTTTCCGCTTGAAGCAATACGCATTCTTTCACTATCCAAAGGCGAAAATATAAAGTCATTACCTCTAAAAAGTAAGTTTTTATAAACTCCAGCACTTCTATCAAAAGACAATAAATCAGATTGTGTATTATTACTTCCAATTTCTAATCCAACTGAACCACCACTAACAGTCAATTTACCTTGTGGACTTGTAGTTCCTATACCTACGTTTCCGCCTAATGATTGAAAATATATTGCAGTCGCACCATTTCCGTTTGTTTTACCTTGAAAACCTATTCCAAAAGGTGATATATCGTCTGTATTAATTGAAAGTTGTCTAATTGAACCGCCTATAATAAAACTTGCTGGTGCATTAAAAGTTAAAGAGTCATTAAATCTGTCTGAAAATATTTGTAGTTTTCCTTGCGGACTTGTAGTTCCAATACCTACGTTTGTACCATTATCAAATATGATACTATTACCTAATGTCGTAGAGCCTGTGAATTTAGAAACGTAATTAACTGTACCGCTTGCATTAGCTGGCGTATAACCTAACCAACCCGCAATTGTTTTATTAACCCATAGTGTTCCGTTATATCCTAATATATCTCCATTTATAGGCACTGTTGTTTTTAAGTCAACATCGTGGATTTCATTAAGTTCAAATCCGTTTTGTACCGTTATAAATATCTCACCATTACTAGCATTAACTCTAGTAACTACACCAATGAAAACTAAATGTGCTGGAGCATAAGGCTTGTTGGTTAATCCATAAATAAGATTACCATTTGTACCTAACCATACTGGATCGCCTACTACAGCTCCAATTGTATTAAGCCCAGCTAATCTACCTATCTGTACAACGTCAGCCTTACCATTGATAGCGACTGTTGCATTAAGTAAACCTAAAGTTTTTGATGAGGTAGCCTCAGATGTGTTAGATGCTAACCCTACAATTATATTTGTTCCGTCAGCTCCTGTTACATATACAGCCTGCCCTTTGTTTATAGCTACACCTGCCTTAACTTCATTCTGAACGTCTCTAGCAACCGTATTTACTGTAGGCGTTACCCAACTAACATTGCCACTAGTTGAAGATAGTATTTGCCCTGATAACCCAAGAGCACCTGAAGAATCCTTCAGACCCGCTTGGACCTCTATATCGCTTTTAAATTTCATATAATTATTTTTGAACCACTACTCTTATAGGGTTTGTTGGTGTTGATGCGAATGTTATTGTAGCTGTATTTACTGTTGTTCTTACGTTATCAGAATATACAGTCTCATAAGTTACAGTATCATATAATTGAATTATTACGTCTCTTGTACCTAAATTATGTGTAATTGTAGCTGTTGCGCTAATTGTAGTAGAGAAAGAAGTTGCTTGAGCACTTACCGTCGCAGTACCTGCTGAATAAGACACGTCAATACCTATTCCTGCATTTACGTTACCAATACCTACTTGTGTTAAACTAGCTAAGTCAATGTTGTTTTGAACAGTAGTCCAATTCGCTAATGTAGTAGGACCATCAATCTCTGCAATCAAAACATCTCCTACTCTTACTTGCTCAGTAAAGAATGTACCTTCTACTGTAACAGTATATGTCCAACCTCTTTTAATTCCTGCAATTGTAGGAGGAGAGTCTAAGTTTGGAGTATTCGTTGCTGCATCATATCCACCTTGATATATTAATCCACCGGCTACTGAAGCGTCAACATAAGCTTTAACTGCCGCACTTGTTGGCAATGTTATATCGTTGTCATTACTAGGAATACCTTCAGATGAAGTTACTATAGCTACCGGATCCATCATAGAAAACTCAACAGCTCCTGAAGCTATTGTTGTAGATATAGAAGTTGTGCCCGATCCGGTTACATCTCCTATTAATGTTATATTGGCATTACTAGAGTTTATCGTTAAAGTATTACCTACCAATGCAGTCGTTACGTTAGTTCCACCTGCAAAAGTTATATTTGTTCCTGAATTTACAGTTGTAGGTCCACCTGTTCCACCTTGTATTGACCAAGTATATGTACCTGGTATCGCAGATATAGGCGACCAAACATTATCTCCTCTTAAAAAAGTTGTATTATTAGGAGTACCTGTTGCGCTAAAATCAGCTAATAAAGTAGCTACTCCACTTTGAGTAGTATTAGGTGTTAAATTTATAAATGTACCATCTGTTGCTGTAAAAGAAGTTACTCCTCCACCTACTTCAACCCAAGCACCATTTGCCCACACCTTTAATACATCTAATGTTGTATCGTAATAAAGTTGTCCTTCTACTCCTGTTCCTGCCGCTGCGTTGTTTGGTTGATTCTCAATCCTGGCTTTTATAAGCTCATTCTGACTAAGATTAACGCTATTTAAAAATTGAATTGCCATAGTTTATTATTATTGTTAGTTCATATATGCTTTACCGGAAAAACCAGCTGAAAATGCTATTGTTAAATTATTTGAATCAATATAAGTTACTTCTCCATACAAAAGTACATTATTTATATTTACCACAGAAACTGAAGGAAACTTTCCTAAGTTATGATTAATATTCCAAGTAGTACTTGGAACTGACTGTACGTATATATAAGTTTTATCTGAAGGGGAATCAACCCACTGAGTCTCTGTTCCGGTAGAAGATAAAATTTGACCTGCTGTTCCAACAGAATCATTTGAATCATATAAAGCACCTGATATATGTGCGTCAATAACAGTAATATCTCCTGTTAATATTATATCATTTGTAGCTGTATTACCAACTAACAATACATCATTTAAACCTGCTGTAACTGGTATAGGAGAATACTCCCAAGCCACACCTGTTGCAGTTTTAGTAAGAATTTGAGTAGGGATACCTAAGTTTCCGTCTTCATCTTCTATGTTCCTTGGTATAATTAAAGTAGAAGATATATTTCCTGTAAGTATAATATTCTGAGTAGCAGTATTTCCTCGATTAAGAATTTGCTGAAGATTACTAATAGGTAAATCAACCCAATTTATACCGTTTGTAGCTTTGCTTAGAAATTGAAAAGTAGTTCCTTCATTTCCAAATATGTCTTTTATATTGTTAGGCTCTATAGACGTTGAGTCTATATTACCAACTAATGTAATATTTTGAGTAGCAGTATTACCTGTATCCAATACAGCTTGCAAAGAAGCAGCTGGAAAATTTTGAGAAAACAACTGCAACAACTCTCCTAAAGAAAAATTCCTAGTAGCAAGTGGTGTTGTAGATGGTACAGGGCGAGGAGCCTCTGTACCTATTAGCCTATCGCTTAATTGTAACGGCTCATCAGCTAATGAGTAAGTAGATATTTTTGCCATTACGCTTTTTTATTAATTAAACAACAACTCTAACTTCTCCTGTAGCAGTTTTATATAAAGCGCCAACAGTTAAGCCTCCTGACAATGCAGCAGCATTATTAGCATAAGTCATAAGAGTACTTCCTATAAGAGAAATTACATCTGATAACTTAAAGTTTTTTGTTGCATTATTACTTCCTATATCTGTACCTATCAAGACATCATCAAGAGCAGGAACAGAAATTGCAGGATATGAACTAATTTTTGCCATTATTATTGTTCTTTTTGAGTAACCTCACCTGTCTGCATATTAATCACAGCATTAGCTCCGTATTTCTCTATTAATATTTTTTCGTTTTCATTAAAAGAACTAACAATTAATTGTGCTTGTTCTATTAATCCTTGTTTTTGTAACTCAAGTTCTCCAAGAGCTACTTTCAATTTTGTGTAATTAGCAGAACCTTCTTTAATAAAGTTATGCTCTTCTTCTGTTAATTGATAATTTTTCATTTTAATTGAATTTAATTGTTAGATTACAAAGATATAAAAATTAAGGTAACATTTTATTTAATTTATTTTTGGCATAAAAAAATAATATTGCCAATATTATAACCAAAAGAAGCCACCAATAAATAGTACGACTTTCTTTTTTATCTACATCTTTTTTAAATACGTTTTCTTTCTTATTCTTTATTAGTTTTACCTCTTGAGACTCTTTCTTAGACTCTAAAACTTTTGTGGTATCGACTAACACTACTTTTATTTTTTTGTATCTTATTTTAGCGTTATAGTACTTTTTCTCTCCTACTATAAATGGTTTTGTTGAATCTATTGGAGTAATCTCCATTTCATCTGTATCTGTATTTACAAACACATTATTCTGAGTTACAACAACCTCTTCTTTTTTAATAGTTGATATACTATCTATTTTAACAACAGTATCGTTTTTAACAACAGCTGCTTTTCTTGATCCACAACCAATAAATAATATTGCTAATAATATAAATATTAAATTTCTCATAATTATTCTTTTATTTCAAAATGCATCCAGTCGTAATCTTTTTCTCTTCCTAATGATATAAATCCGTGTTTGTAAAATATATCAATCATTTTTTCATATTCAGGTCTTGCAAATCTTGCAGTCTTTGATGTTTCTTTTAATGTATTTCTTGCAGGGTCTAAATCAATTGCTATTCCCCAAGAATGCATTGACCAAGCAGAACCTCCTCGCATTTTTCTGTAGTTAAAACAACCACCAAATAAGTCGATTCCTAGTTCTTTTATTTTTTCGTAACCGTAAACTCTATGAATTTCATTGAACACAGCTAAAAATCTTCCTGAAACTAATTTATGACACCTCATTTTTGTAACAACAGACCCAGTATCCCAGGCCAATTTCATAGGATAAGGCAATAGTATAGTAACTAAATAACCTTCTCCTATTATGTTAGGAGGCCCGTACTTACTCGTCGCCTGTTTTGTTGTCATTTTTCTTTTTTATTGTTTCAACTGTTTTTAATATTGTGTAAAAAATAGAAGCTATTAACAAAACTATTTTTAAGGTGCTTTCTATATTAGAAAAACTTAATAACATACTAATGCTGTTAAAAAAATAAAGTTTCAAATCGTTATGCGACATTTTTAGCTTTCATTAGACGTTCAACAATATTAGTAAACCCTTCAATAGATATATAAGCAGTTGCTACAATAGTCCAATTATCGCCATCAAGCTTAGCTAAAAACAAACCAATCGATGCTATAACAAAAACTGTTAACTTTCTGCTTAACCATTTATTCAAATAAAGATCTAATTTTTCTTTATTACTCATTACCAAAGAGCTATAATAGATGTTACAGTAGTTCCTTCTTCTGAAGAATGAACCTTAACAACTTGAACAGGCAATACTGTACCTGCAATAACACTGAAAAAAGTAACAATATCTTGCCCAATTGTAGTAACAGTTACATTACCAGCTGTTCCAATATATAAATAACAACCCGGATTTCCGTTAGAAGTTTGAGAAGAGGCATTATAAATGTAATAAAAAACTCCTAAAGAAGGACTTATATTAGCATTTAAAATCAAAGTATTTGCATCTACTACCTTAACAACAGTTGCTGCTGTATTCGTAAGAGTATAAATAATATCTCCGGCAGCAATATTGTCCCTAACAAAATCAGCATTTGCATCTATAAGATAGTTAGTTACGCCACCATCTGTAGTGGTTCCTGAACCTATAAGGTTTGGTGTTGGTATATTCGCATTATCAGAAGGAATAACCTTTAAGGCTCTTGTGTATTGTGATTGGAATACTGACATAGTTTTTAAATTTTATAAAATGTTTTGTTTATTAATAATTTTGGATTGTTAAGAGCAGCTTTTCTTCCACTGCAACCACAATCTTTTCCTGTTTTTTCTGAAATCGTATCTACTACTTTTTTTATTCCTGTTACTTTTGTAAATTTCTCAACAGTATCTCCAAATCCTTTTGATTTCATTTTGTAAAGGTATTAAATTTTTGAAACTTTTTTCCCCATACCCACTCTTGACTTTTCAGCTTTCTTTAAAGCAAGTTTAGACTTACTTATCTCAGATATAGTCTTAGGTGTTTTTGAAGACACTTTTATTTTTGGTCTACAATACTCATTTTTTCCTCCTGCACCACAAGCTTTTCCGCTTTTAGTATCAGTCCATTTCTCTTTATCCCATCTTTTTAAAGATGTACCTGCTTCAGTTTTTCTCACAACTCCTGAACCCTTGCGACATTTTGCAATTGCTTGAGAAGCTCTCGCTGATGGAAAGACATTATATTGTGCTTTTACTTTTTTATAACACGCATCTTTTGGCATTACTTTTTCTTTTTACCAGGTATTACTCCTTTTAAAATAAGAATATCTTTCTTAGTAACTTTACCATCTCCGCTTGCATCAGGAAATTTCTTTCCTTTACTTACGTTACCTTTTAACATTTTCATTTTTCCGTCTAATGATTTCTTAGACTCGTACTGTTTAGCTTTTGCGATTACTTTTTTCATAATTATTTTTTTGATGACTTTTCAGCTCTTTTATTAATTCTATATTCTTTCATAGCCTCTTTTCTAGCTTCGCCTTTTTTCCAAGCTCCAGCAGCTAGCTTTTCAGCTCTTCTTTTTGAATTTACTTTAATTAACTCTCCTTTGGCAGCTGCCTCTTTTGCTGTTTGAGTTTTCCAATCTTTAGGGTCAGATGATTTTTCCTTTCCTTTAATAGGAGTAATTGAAGGATAGACAGCAAAATTACCTCTTTTCTTTGTTGGATCTCCAGTCCATTCCATTTTATGAGACTCAGTTGTTCCGTCAGGATTCTTTTTAGCAACAGGCCTCATATCTCTAATTGCCTTTTTTTTATTAAAAAAAATTCCTCTTTTTTCTTCAACTACTGTTGGCGCTAATGGAAAGTCTCTATTCATAATTTAATATTTTCCTTTACGATTACTCGGGTTTGATGTTGTTGAGCCTCCCGGACCTGCCCATAAATTTTTACACGCCCAATATCTTGGGGTTAGTTTATCAGATGCACTACTGCATTTGTGTCTTGCTTTGAAACTTCTACGAGCCGCAGGCGAATAGTTATTCCCATAACCTTTTGCCCCAAAATGGAGAATTTTTTCTTCCCCATTGGAGCAGGCTTTCACCATCTTTTTCTTCCCGGGTCTATCAGAAGACACGGGCTGATTACATTTCATTTTGGATTTGTCAGCCATAGGTTTTTTAATTAAGCTCTAAAAGCTCTTGTTCCGTGTCCAGGAGTTCCTTCTTCAGAAACAACTTCTACCTCAATTTTTTGAGTAGGAAGATTATCAACAGTAGTAGCATCTATTACCTCTACTTCATCAACCAAACCATTTTTTACTTTTTTTGACATCTTGTTTTTTTTTAAAATTAACAGTAAGGATTTTTGCCTTTCATTCCTTTTCCTTTTGCAGAAGCCATAACTTTATTAGTTACATTCTTCTTACCACCTAATTTTTTAGGAGCAGCTGTACCTGTCATTGGTGCTGTTAAACGAGCAGACCCAGGTAAGTTCGGAGTGTTTTTAGAATTAGCCATTACTTCTTTTTCATTGCTTTTTTAACCATAGTTTTAGCTGCAACTTTTACTGCGCCTTTCATTGCACCTTTCATTGCTGCTTTAGCAATTGTTTTCTTTGCACCTTTTGGAGGCATCAATTTTGATGACATAGGTAAGTTCGGAGTGTTTTTCATTTTGTTTTTGTTTTAATATTTAGTTTACTATTTTACCACCAAGCGAAGTGTTTAGACCTTGAAGTCCTCCTCCAGCTTGTCTTCCTTTAGAGTTCATAGACTCTCTTCTTTTATCGCTTTTTGCTTTTCTTTCAGTATAAGCTGTTGCTCTTCTCGCAGCAGAATCAGCTTGAATCTTTCTTAAATTATCAACTAATGTTGAAGCATCAGAATCATATTTAGGACTCTCAGCTAAAGGTTTAGATTCTCTTACCTCTGATTTTTTTTTATCTTTATCCATAATAATTATTTTTTACAAACATTCCCTGGACAAGGATTTCTTCCTCCACCTCTTTGCTTATAGTCAGGTATAGAAGAAGGAATGTCAGGTTTTCTTTTGTCTTTTTCTAATTTTCTAGAGTACTGCTTAGGAGTCATACCTAAACTTTCTGCTCTCGCATTAAATCTTTTTTGAAGACCTTCCATTTTTACTTTTGATACTGAATCTTTTTGCTTAGTCAATATAGCCGTTTCTTTTCTTTTTTCAGCTAAAATAGAGTCTAACTTAGCTTTTTTTGTAGCAAGTTCATTTTTTTTTGAAGAAGTAATAGCCTCAAGTTTTGCTTTTCTTACAGCAATAAGAGAGTCTCTTTTTTGTTGAGGTGTTTTCTGCGGCTCTTGTGCATTATTAAATACTGTAGCAGCCAACGGAGTGTCAGGTCTTCTAATTGCCATAATTATTTCTTTTTAGACGTTAAACCTCTTTCTTTTGCTTCGTTGTATCCTTTAACAGAAACTCTTGAAGGAAAAGCTTTCTTTTTACCTGTTAGCCCTCTTTCAAAACCTTCTTGGTATTGAATACTGTCTTTTGCAGTTGGAGTATATGGTTTATCTTTAAAACCACTTCTCTTTGTCTGAATATTTCTATAGTCAGGTTTTGGCGTATCCGCTAACGGAGTATCCGGTCTTTTTAATGCCATAATTATTTATTTTTTTTGTTACTACCTATTTTTACTTTAATTGTAGGGAAATAAGTTTTATCATTTTTTTTTACATTTTGACCTTCCCATCTTCCTTTTTCTACGTATTGGTTTTTACCTTGGTATTTATTTTCAATAGCTGAAACTTTTTTTCCATCTAATCCCATTGCATATCCTTTTCTATAATCAGCGCTATCCTTTTTTGTAGCAGGAGCATTTGTATCTCTACCTGCTGCATTGTTAGTAGCAGTTCTAGCCAAGCCTAAATTCACATAAGTAGGTTTAGGAGTAGTAGCTAATGGTGTATCAGGTCTTTTAATTGCCATAATTGTTATTTTAAGTTTTTAATTAATAACTTTGTACAAATATATAAAAAATAATTAAATGAAATCAGATACAGACGATTACCTAAAATATTGGAGAGTAATTCGCCAATGGATAAAAGTAAAATACAACCTAACTCAATGCGACCTTGACGTGCTATTGTTTCTATACTCAGAAACATACTTTGGTAAAGACAAGTTCGACGACTATAACGATCTTCTTGGGTGGGATATGAATAGATTCTTTAGACTACAACAAGAAGGTTGGATTGAAAAATTCAGAAATAGAGTAGGAAAAAGCAAGGCAATATATAAACTACCAATCAAAACCACAAGAATGATTCAGTTGATATATAGAAAGCTAAGCGGGGAAGAAATCCCCGTTAGCCAATCACAAAACAGAATGTTTGCGAAAAATGTGTCATATACAGATAAAAGATATCGCGATATGATAATTGAAATGAATGCTCTTATAAAACAACAACGACATCGCGCTCCTGAATAATAGTGTGAGGCTTGTCCTCTATTAGCATTGTAAATCCGTGTGTCTTGTCATAATAAATGACATTGTCTTTTTTAATAAAGTCAACCTCTGTGCCTGGCTCAATTACTAAAGCTTTTTGGTAACGCATTGCATCAACATCTTTTCCTGACAATACTATTCCTGAATCAGTAGTTATTTCTTCAGTAATGTTTTTAACGATTAAATTTTTTCCGATCGGTTTCATTCTCTAGTTTATTAAATTTATAAATATTATTTTCCCATTATGGGAATCTTCAAGAATATTGAAGAAGTAAAAAGTAGCATCATCGTGAGACCAACCATTTCTTTTCATAAGCGTCTCAATGATAATGTCAATAGAATACACAAAACAATTTGTTGTGCTTATTCCAATTATTGCGGAATCAAATCCGTCTAACTTAACATATCCTTCGTCAGGATACTTTTTTAAAATTTTACTCAGTATGTCCAAAGCCCCACTTTTTTACATCGTTAATAAATTTTCTCTTATCTCCATTCTTAGGATACAAAGCCACATCAATATAGCCAGTACCTTTTCTGTGCTGAAGGACCTCAAAGTCAAAGTCTTTTAAGATGCCATTCTCTTCCAACAATTCTTGACACTTATATGTCTCGTCTAGAAATCCTTGGTTCAATCCAAAAATCTCTATTGTAACAAAATCAATCCCTCTTATTTTCTCTGTCTGACTCATCTTTCCAATTTAACCAAAATCCAACTGCAACAATTATATTCATACCAAACGATGATAAAACCTCAATAATATCTTCGTATATATTTAAGCTTAGATGAACGTGCCCTACCATCCAAAATGGTATTGATAGGTTGCACGCTATCCAAACTATTGTGAACTTTATAAAATTCTTAGCCTTCGCTTTGTCCATAACTACGAGCCATCGTGATTATAGCATCAGTACTTAATATCGTAACTGCCACACTGACAGCGTTTTGCAAAGCTGACCTTGTAACTTTCAAAGGATCAATAACACCCATCTTAATTAAGTCTCCCATCTGAGCTGTTTTCAAGTTATACCCTTGACCGTTCTCAATCCCTTCAGGATAGATGTCTTCAGCTTTCAGTCCGGCATTGGCAAGTATCTGTAAAAAAGGAGCCATAAGTGCTGCACCTAATATGTTTATTGCAATCCCGCGCTCCTCAGTTATTTTATCAGAAACAGATAACAAAGCACTTTCTTCTAATAAAGCTTTACCTGCACCTGGTAAAATCCCTTCCTCTAAAGCTGACCTTACCGCACAAACAGCATCATCAACTCTATCGTACAACTCTTTCTGCTCTAAGTCAGTTTGTCCACCAACATAAATCACACCTATTCCACCAGTAAGTGAAGCAATTCTCTCTAACAAGAAGTCCTTCTCAGCTTTCTTAGTAGCAATAGCGTGAGCGTCCCATAATTGTTTTACTCTCTCCTGAGTTGCTTCTTCATTAGTACGAGCATCTGACTTAATAATCACAGTCTTATCTCTGCCAACAATTACTTTAGCCGCGTGGCCTAAATCACCGAAGTTCAATATACTTAAATCATCTCCTGTCTTCTCACTAAAATAAGTAGCGCCAACACTAAGAGCAATATCTTGCATCAACTCGTTCTGCTTGTAACCAAATGCCGGAGGCGATACAGCACATACTTTTAAATTACCCTTCACAGTATTTGCCGCCAATGTGTTTATCACATTAATCGAACACGGAGAAATAATCAACAACTTCTTACCATCTGTAATAATTGGTTTCAATATGTTCTCAATCTGTAATATATTCGATATCTCCATATCAGCAACCAAAACCATAACGTCCTCGAACACACACTCGTCTTTCTTTTGATCGTTTACAAAAAGATTACTCAAGTATCCTCTGTCAAATTTTAAGCCCTTAGTCGTCTCCGCATACGTTTCTTCGTTTTGACTTCTCTCAACGGTAACAATACCTGTTTTTCCAACGTCTTTGTAAACCTCTGAGATTATTTTCCCAATCTCTCTGTCATTATTCGCAGAAATACTAGCTACGTCTATCAACATTGAAGTAGATAACCTCTTACTCTTACGTCTTAAGTTGTCCACAACCTTGTCGCTTAAGTCCACAAGCGATCTCAATACCTCAGTTCGGTTGTGATTGTCTTTAATTTGGTTTAATCCTCCCAATACTAAAGCTTCAGTTAAAACAATTGCAGTAGTTGTTCCATCACCCGCATTAGTAGCGGTACGCTCAGCAGCTTCCTTCATCATTCTAACAGCTAAGTTCTCAGTAGGATCTAACAAATCAATACTCTTAGCAACAGTTACACCATCTTTAGTAACAGTAATCCCGTGAGTGTGATGAATAGACTCAATAAGTACAGTATTCCCTCCTGGGCCCAATGTACTCTTTACAGCCTTAGCCATTTTTGCTACTCCACTAGCTAATTTCTTTCTTCCTTCTACACCAAAGTGCAAATCTTTAGGAGAATAACCTTCATTTTGTGTCATTTGATTATATTTTAAATTGATATATGCAAATATAGTATATTTTTTATATAATAACACACATAATTTATTTATTTTTATTAACACCAACAGAAAATGGTGTAGAATATAGTTAGAATAGTGTAGAATATATCTAATCGGGTTTAGAATCACTATGTGATCCTATGTCGGAATGTCGAAACGTACTTTCCCTATATATATATATATAATTTCCCTTTCTTATATTTTTTTTTCCACTATATTTAGACTTCTTTTTCGACATTTTCGACATAAAAGAAATAAAGTATTGATAATCAAATAGTTACAAAAAATAAAACGTCGCAAAAATGACATAAAATATACCTATTTGTGTCGATTATCGACATAAAAATAAAAAATGCGAGATTCTTTTGAAACCTCGCACTCTTTAATAATAAGGATTTGACTAATCACAATCAGAACACTCTCCCATTTCTGACATCATCTCTCCCATTGCAGTTCCTTTTGCAACAACCATAATCTTCTCAGCGCGCTTCATAGACTTTCTAATTTCCGCAGCTTGTGCAATACCCGTTTGGCCGTCAGAACGATTATTAATTAATCTACCGCCTTTAATAGTTAAACCATCAAAAGAACCCGATGTCTTTGATTGGTATACACTATTGCCAAAATTTAATTTACCTGATTTCATCTTTTCAATTTTAAAAGTTTAGACAAAGATATAAAAATTATCAGATAATAGTAGTAGTTGGGCTCTACCCCATTTTACGAGCGAGCCCCCGCTGACGGAAACGATATTTTTTTAATGGGGTGGGGTGTCCGTTTCAAAAAAGCCGTCACGATTTTTTGGCTTTTCCATAGCCGACAACAAACGCTTACAAACGCTTATCTCTTACGCGCGTACACATACACGCGCATACACACGCGTACGCACACACGCACATACACGCACACATACACGCACACGCCTTACATTATTAACCAAAAGAATATAAAAACAAAAACCTTGTCAAGCCCTTGTATAGTTGACTTTACCACCCTCGACAAATTTTAACATAAAATTAACACATTTTTTTTTCCTCGTGAAGCCCAATAAAATAAGGACTTTACAAATTATTTTCGATAAAAACGAAAAAAAGATTAAAAAAATAGTTGTATATTAAAAATTTAGTATATATTTGTAAAAGATTTAGACGGGTAATGTACATAAATATAGTGTTTTTATCATCTAACTATCTAAAAATCAAGTAATTAACAATTAAATTTTATTATTATGAAAACAAATGCACAAACACAAAAAACAAATGATTACAAATTACAAGTTTTAGAAGTAAACAAAAATTTTAAAAACGCCTTAAGAAGTACGGGCAAAGTAATTAAAATTTTATTATCATCTGAAATTTTAACGCCAAAACAAACTACAATATTAAAATCGTTACAAAGTAAAGGAAACGAGGCAAAATATACAAAGTTTGATAATATGGTACGCCGTACCAAAAATAATGAAATAACGGCGTTTTATGTACTTCAGGCACTATATAAGTATATGAAATAATAAGCCATACTGAAGAGCCGTAAACGGCGAAATATGGGCAAAATTATGCCCGTATATATGGATAATATCGAACCAATACGATACATAAACGTGTTATTGGTATAAATATATAGATTTTTAGTTTTATGCTTTGTGCCTTAATGCAAGGGTAAAATTTACAAATGTACGATTAGTGTACATAAGTGAAGTTATAAAACGAAAAAATTGATAAGCGAGGAAATTGGAAAATTTCGAGTAAGTAAGACAAAAAAAATTTTTTTTTGCTTTGCGAGTTTATATTTAGACATAGTACTTTGACATATTGACAACAAACCACTAACAAAATATATCAAAATTTTGTTTATTGCAAAGGTAGTTTAAGCCTTGTATGTGCATACATACTAAAATTACGTATTGATTTATTGGTATTCAATACAGGACTAAATAGGTATAATGTACCGAAGTTAGTACACAAGGGTACGTGGGACAATTTTGTCTATACGTGGGCGACCTTTGTGTAAAAATGCCAAACGTTGAACGGGGCAAAAAATGTATGTTTACAAATGTAAATTACAAATGTAAATTAAGAAACTAAATAGCCATCAATATATATGTATATGTTGGTGGACTATTATATTGGCATAGCTTGTGGACAAGTTTATAAGGTTCAATTCCTTACTATGCACTAACTTTAAATTAATTCAAATGCGATTATTATTTTTTATTTTCAGTGGTATTTTGATAAGTATCACTTTTGGTCTAACGAGTGGAGAATTACAGAAGTATGTAAAATTCAATTCAATAGATAGCGAGATTTTTATGGCTGTGTTATGTGGAGTAGCGGGATTGTTCTTTTTAATTTATTCAGTAGAGAGAGATGAGACCGAGGATAAGTAACAGGGTTGATGTACAGAGTGTAGTCAATCAAATTGAGTATAGAATAAAAGTATATACTGAATGTATTAAGGACGTTATGCGTACTGAACAAGTGAACTACCAACAAGCGAAAAAGATGTTGGAAATGAGAACATTAAACAAAATAATATTTAAAACCAATTAAAGATGAAAACATTTTATGAGCAAACAATTATCGACAACATAGAATTCAGTGGCTATGGAGATGATGTAGAAAAGTTTATAGACTATCCATTGTACAACAAAATTGCAGTAGTATATTCAATATTCAAAAAAGAATATATACACGACAATAATAAATTTATGAATGAGGAAATACTATTCAAGGAATGGTTACAAGGATTACCAAGCGTATTGACTGTACCATTCTACAACTATAGGATATTAGAGAATGCAAAGAAGGCAGGATTTTCATTTGAAACAGAGCAGCAAGAGAATAGATTTTTAGATGCGTATTGGAGTAGATTGTCAAATGCGTTTTTCACATTAAAAAATAACTTATGAGAACTGAACTAACAGATATACAGATGTGGTGGAGAATGTACACCAATCCAAAGACTACTGCTGAATTTTACAGAGCAGAGGCAGAGCTACTAAAAGTACAGGAGAAGTACGGCACAATAGATATAAACATTATTAAACAATTAATCAATTAAAATTATGGAAGATTTTTTAAACCGATTAGATAAGTTAACTTATATTAAATGCGAAGACAATACCCTATATACGAAAGAGGGGTTTCAAATTAATCACTCACTTAAATTAGATAATTCAATAATCCCTGACCGTTCAATAATATTTACATTCAGAGTATGGAAAGGGGATATTTATATTAACACTTGGAGTTGCTTGTCAGCTGACGACAAAAAAATTGCTATCGACTGGTGGTTTAAGAAGTGTCGTGCAATCAACTATATAGATTATGAAGAGAAATACGCAGATGAAATACGAGCTAAAAAAGAATTTGAAACCTTAACTAAAATCAATTAATATTATGAATTATTCAGAACTAAAAATCCTATTCGAGGTATTAGAAGACAAAGAGAGAGTAAGTATTGCTATCAAGAGTATACGAGGTGGCTATGTATCATTACAAGAGTTTGAGAGAGATGAGTATTTCGGTCACGACGGATTTTACTACTCAAACGAGGACTATTGTGTAACAAGCGACGGAGATGTATTAGACGTGTGCGATGCTTGGTGGTGCGAAGGACTTGAGGAGTATGTACACTTCGATGAGACGCATACTTGTTACGAGGGTAGAGAAGAGAATCGTTATAGTAGAGCGTACTTAGAAAGAAATTATAGTAAGTTTATTTATTTTGATGGAGACTACTACGATAATGACGCAGCTGAACGCAAAGAGATTGTATGGATATGCGACTTACAAGAGTATGGGTACTCAGATGACAACTACTACGATGATGATGAGGGAGAGTGGTACTCTTATAACAGAGAGGACTATGTACGTGGGTATCACAATGGTTCGTATCATTCATTCGACTTCAATGGTAAGAGCAAGTATCGTATTGGCTACGAGATTGAGAAGGAAGACGAAGATGTACGGAACTCAATTGACATAGAGGAGTTTGAGAGTGTTACTGGCGAGGTATGGCGTAAAGAGAAAGACGGAAGTCTTAACGATGAGTCGGGATATGAGTTAATCAGTCCTACATTTGAGTTTGATATCGACAAAATATTCGAGCATATCGAGAGCAACGAGCAGTTGGTAGCACACATCAACGCAGATACGAGTTATAGTTGTGGTGGGCACATTCATTTGTCAGAGCAAGGACTTGAAGGAGAGGAATTGTTCGACAAAATTAAAGGGTACACACCACTATTCTATGCACTATACTATGGTAGGGTAGATAAGAACTACTCTAAAGGTAAGAGCAACGAGGACTTGAAGGGGCAGAACGAGAAGTATCAAGCCATCAAGATACACCACGACAGAGTAGAGTTTCGTATCATCAGTGCAGTACCTAACGTTAAGACATTGAAGTGGCGTACTAAGTTATTGAGAATGATATTAGAGCACCCGACTGACGATGTTATCAAAGCATACTACAATGTGGACACCAAGTTCACAAAGTTACTCAAGCAAACCTATACAGACGAGAAACTTGTCAAGGTAAAAGAAAGGTTTGTAGAGTATACAAGACAATTCGAGAAATTAGAAATTAAATAACAATTAAATTTTATTATTATGTGTATAGCAATTTTAAACACCAAGAAAGCAGGTAGATTACCTAAATCACAAATCAAGAACTCGTGGGATAATAACGATATGGGGTCGGGACTATTGTGGAATGAGAACAATAAACTTGAGGTATTCAAGACGTATGAGTACGATGAGTACATAGCCAAGTACAATGAGTTACGAGACAATCCGAATGTAGGCAATATAGTATTGCACTTCCGTATTGCTACGAGTGGCTACAAGGGAGAGCATAACTTACACCCATTCTTAACCAATGACAAGCTAGGCTTTGTACACAATGGAGTTATCAGAGGACTGGGCAACAAGCAATTCTCAGATACGTATGAGTTCAATGATATGCTTAAGAAATTCAAGCACAACTTCTTATCTTGTGAGATGAGTAAGTACTTCATATCAGAGTACATTGGGTATAGTAAACTAATCTTCTTAGATATTGACGATAAGTACACTATCATAAATGAGGAATTGGGCAAATGGACTGACGGCAATTGGTACTCAAACGACTCGTACAAGCAGTACAATGACTACAAATACTATGGTAACACTAAGGTATCAAACACCACAACAACAAAAGCCACCACTAAAGTACAGGACGACTTCAATACTTGGGACGGCACTAAAGGTTGGGACGCACCCTCAGTTATAGAGGACGATTATGTATTGGACGAGTGGGAAATGTATGAGGCACTTTGTGATATATACGCACTTGACCCTGACCAGGACGCAACGTGGGATCAAATACAGACCTATATGGAGATTAACGAAGTAGACGACATAGCAGAGTTGTATGACTTAGTATTAAATTATTATAATTAGAAATTATGGGACAATTACTTAGATTAACAAGCACAGATGGAGAAACTATTCTTATAGGAGTAGATAGTATCATTTCAGTAGAGAAAGCAAAAATCACTAGCACACAAGGTAAGGTAACAGAGTGTACAAAAGTATATAGCCGATCAGCAATGGCATCAAGTTATTGGGTTACTGAGAGTGTAGAAGAAATTTATGAACAATATAAAAACAATTAATTATGGAAGAAGCAAACAAATTTTACGAGTGGTTATTAAAGATGAAGAACATTCATTTAGCAAATAACGAGAGTATGGCTAAGGCATACGGAATAGTAATACAAAATAGTAACAAATTTAAAAACAAATAATTATGGAAAACTTTTTATCAAAGTTTGCTAATGCAGACACACAAGTACAATCAAGCAACGCTAACCTATCAGTTAGCGCTGAGTTTCACGGCACAATAGACATATCTAAGGGTGCATTAAAGATGAGTATAAACTTCTTCGCAAGACTATATAAATCAAGATATGAAAACTTCGTATCAATAGATGATTGGGAAATACAAGAAACCAAAAACATAGAGTTTGATAGCATACCAGTAGATGACCTTAATGCTTTAAAAGTTAGTATGCGAAATAGTGGTTTATCTACATTAGCTAAGGGATTAGAGATTGAGGACAAGGAAATTAAAAAAGAGATAGCAATTCAGATAGGTCAATCAAAACTATTCAAATCTATATATGGAAAGACAGCAATGATGTTTGAAACGCTATCTGAGGAACATAAAAAGAAAGTGTTTTTGAGGTTTGCGATAGACAACTATGAAAATGAAGCTATAAGAATTAATCACGAGATTAGTATGTTTTTAGTTGAAGATGAGCAAGGTGCAAAAGTAAATCCATCACGCGAACAATTAGTTGAAATGTATAAACAATTAAACCAATAAGATTATGGAAGAGATTAAAATTTTTAGGATTAGATATTACGATGACAACACACAATACTTTTTTAAAGGTATTGAAAAACTGAGAGAGTTTGCTAAAGACAGAATAGCAGATGGTTGGGATACCGATGTAATCGATAAAGATTTAGATGATGATATAAAATTATTTGACTTTATCAACGATGATTATGGCGAAGAATTAACTGAAATTATGAGTGTAACATTAAACGATTTTAATAAATTAAACCAATAAGATTATGGGAAGATATTATTCAGGCGACATAGAAGGGAAGTTTATGTTCGCAGTACAATCAAGTGATGCAGCAGATAGGTTTGGCTCAGTAGGTTGTGAGCCAAACTACATAGAGTATTACTTTGACGAAGAGCAGTTAGATGAAATCAAAGAGCAGTTAGATATACTAAGACCTGCCTATGAGAAGGTTGTGAAATTCTTTGCAGAAAGAACAGGGTACACAGATGAGCAGTTAAAAGAGAACAACGTTACAGAGGCAGAGTTAAGCGACTATGCTGACTATGTATTGGGAGAAAAAATAAGAGATTGTGTGGAAACCAATGGAGAGTGTAACTTTACAGCAGAGATATAGCTATGGAAGAGATTTATTACTTTGAGGACTGGGTATCTTATATGCTCAGCTCTTACGACTACTCAGGCAGACAACTATTTGACTACGAGGAGTATTACGAGAACTTATTACCTTATGAAGAAAATTTAGAAAACTTTTTACTATGGCAGCGTACATAACAAATAACTTTATATATCTTTTAGTAGAAGATAGAAAGGCAAAAAAAATATTTAAGGCAGGACTATTTGACTTATTTATACTACACCACGACGATAGCGAAAGCTTAATAGAGAGTGTTGAAGATATAGATATGGCTATCAATTCAGATTTAGCAATAGGAATAGAAGTAGGAAATTTAACAATAAAATAATTATGAAAATATATAAAGTAAACACCACAGCATACGAGGAAGAAGACTTCTTATTGCTGACAGACTTAAATGAAGATGACATAACAGAGGTAGTCAATCCTATTGTTGCGTCAGAGAGAGACGGATACGAGGACTATGACAATGACACTATCATCTCTGCTTTGCGTAAACGCTATCCTCACAACAAAATCGAATTGCTCGATCAAATTGAGCAACTAACGTATTAATATGGGCAATAATAACAATCCTTACTTGTCGGTAATGTAGGCCGTTGTAATGCCAAAGGTTAAACAGTAATTGCCCGGGCGGCTGACGCTTATCATAATACTGAAATTACAATTAGACTGACGACTCGGAAAGACGAGTTTTTTATTAACTTTAATTAAACACAAATGACAGACACCTGGAACAACCCTCCTGAGGAGAAAGAGAACGAGTGCAATTATTGTGGAGAGCCTTGCGATGGACGTTATTGCTCAACAGATTGCAGAAAAGGATATGAATCAGATAATTAAATAAGATATGAAGCTATATAAATCATACCAGTTTAGAAAAATACAAGAAAAAGAAGTTCATCATTTTGACTCAACAACAATTAGTTATTGGCTATCTTCAAAACACCCTTACTATAAAAGACACATAGAAAAAGATAGGCTTATTACAACAGAAAGATTTGGTAAAGGAGGAAACTACTTTGAAGAACTTAAAGAAGCTGAAGAATTTACAATAAATTCATTAGAACAAAAAATAATAAAATTAGAAATTGATTTACTAAAGTATCGTAATCTATTAGAAACATTTAAAAACAAATAAGATATGAAACAAACAGCAGTAGAATGGTTAGAAGAAAAATTTAAAAATAGTCACGCAAATTTTATTAATTGGTCTTTAGAAAATTTTGAACAAGCCAAAGAAATAGAAAGGCAACAGATTATTGATTTTGCTGAAAGCTATGTATTTGAATGTGTAACTTGCAGTTATGAAGGAGAATCTATTTCATTAAAAGATACAGAACAACATTACAACGAAACATTTAACAAATAAGATATGACAGAGTATAGTAATTGTTGTGGTGCCGGAAGACATCACATTTGGGAAGATTTATGCTCAGATTGTTTAGAGCATTGTGAGTTTGAAGAAGAATAACCAAACCAATAACATATAAAAACAAATAAAAAAACAGACCTATGAAAACAATAATCCACGTTAATCAACACGTTATAAAATCAAATAGAAAAAACGGAGTAAACGATCCTGTGCTTACTGTTAAGACCTATAAAGACAATAGGTATGCACACGAAGTTGATATTAAAGGAGATAGTAAGATATGTTATTCTCCTGACAAACCTCTTAGTTGTGGAGCTCACGTTTGGATTGAGACATTTAGTGAAGTAACAATAGTAAAATAAATAAGATATGAAAAAAGCATTTAATATAATATTAGTAGTGATTTACTTTTCAGTAATAGCTTTAATACTAGCGTTTTTACTTTAAAAAATAATTACTATCTTAGTGGCGCTAAAAAAAAATGCAAAACTGGAGAGAGCCTGACCTGTTTAATTGGTTAAAAGAAAATGTTTATCCTGACTTAGTAAAAGCAAAGAAACAAATGTCAAGGTGGGACTGCTATAGCCCAGGTACAGGACACAGATTAGAACTAAAGTGTAGACGAAAGCACTACGACACACTACTTATTGAGAAAAAGAAATACGATGCGATGATTAAAAAATGCGATGAGCATTTAGATACACCAATGTATTTCAACTCTACACCCAAAGGTATATATAGTTTCAACTTAAACTTAGTACAACCCGATTGGGAAATCAACGACAAGAACCCCGCCACTACATACTTCGGTAACAATCAAAAGATTGAGAAGGAAGTGGCTTATTTAAAAATCTCAGAGGCTTATGAACATTAAAGACCCAATAGTCGAGCAGGTTAAAGAAAGTTTTGACCAACGCTCACAAACAGGAATTGAAAAGTATGGTAAAACATTAGGTAAACAAGAACT
>Ga0181358_1000297_pt1 | contig 22135 bp, 26 predicted proteins | sample Fa13VDMM110SD_FD_130096 | JGI IMG/M metagenome (GOLD analysis project Ga0181358, IMG submission 130096) | Freshwater viral communities from Lake Michigan, USA - Fa13.VD.MM110.S.D | ecosystem: Environmental > Aquatic > Freshwater > Lake | place: USA: Michigan | collected 2013-09-24 | reverse complement strand
TCGGGTCAACAGAGGTATCGCGTCTTGCGTTCTGCCCGATGTTGTTCGAGCAAACTGACCGGGGCCTTTGTGGCAACCCTGACTGTGGAGGCTGCCGCTTCGCTCCGGAAGGGCGGGGTTGGCTGTGCTCCACTTGTGCAAAAGGCGAGGAAACCTTGTCCTACTACACGGATGGAGCATGCACGAAATGCGGGGAGGAAAGCCCGGTACTGAGCATTTGGAAGAAGTAGACTATCGTTGTGACTGGTGCGCAACGGCAATCTACCGACAGGAAGACACGATAAATATTGCAGCGTTTGAGATGGGGGTTGGCGCAAGGACAAGAAACCTGTGCCTTGTCGAGAGTCAGCTGGAGAACGGCTCTCACGAAATGCTGATGCACCGCTGGTGTTTACACGCGGCGGTAGGCAACAACCTGCTGGACCACTCTTCCAAAATGAACGGGAACTGCGCTTGGTGCGCAAACCCGTTTCAGTTTGAGGAGGCGGTCGTGTCCTTGACGCCTCACCGAGTAGCCGTGAGCAAAAGGCATGGGGGGCTATTCCTGGCCCCTTCTACCTTTCCTCACGGAGATGATGAGCGGTTGTTTCACAGCAACTGCTTCTTTGCGCACGCCGACTCCTGCTTCTTTCCAAGGAGAGCAGCAGGCTAGCCGATTTGACGGCCAGCTGCCCGCTGGGTTCCACCAGCGGGCACTGGCGCCTTCATGGCGTTGAGAGGGTTTACCTGAGACCCTGCGGTTTCATTCATTAGCTGGATAACCAGCTGATAGAGCGCGGGATTATCAACTCGCATCTTCATCAGCTCTTGCTGCTTCTGCGCTTCGCCTTGCTCATCCCCAATCGTATCAAGGAAGGCCTTGGCTCGCTGCGCTACGTAGCGTAGGTCGATGCCGCCTGCGCCTGCCGAGAGGGGAGAGGTCATTCCCGCCATGGCTACTGGAAGAGCACCGTTGGGAGTTTGGGCATTCTCGTCGTATGCAGTTGCGCCTTGCGGCATACCTGGGGTTTGCTGCGCCTGCTGCTCGGGCGGGGCTTCTTGCTCTTGCTCTGCGGGCTGCTGCGCGGCTTGGTTCTGCTGCGCTGCCTCGGGAGTCTGCGCGTTGGGAGCACGCTGGGCAGGAGTAAGCGGAGACTGAGGCTGGCCACCCTGAGCAGCCGCCTGCTCCTGTGCTTGCTGCTGCTGCACCTGCGCCATCTCTTGCTGCTGCGCCATCTGCGCTTTGCCCTGAAGCTCTTGCGCCTTGATGGAGTAGCGTGAGGAGCGAAGTTGAGCCTCGCCCTGAATGTCCGCAGTAGCAACCTGCATCTTGCGCTGTACGTCGAGCTGGATCTTCATCTCGTCGCGCATACGGCGCACCTCCGTTTCCGTGTCCTCGCCCAGCTCCTCGTGAAGACGCTTGTCGGAGATCTTGAGCGCCTGATTGAGCTGGAGGTAAAACATGGACCGCTGAAGGTCGTCCGCCATCTTGAAACGGTCAAAGCGACAAGAGACCGTAGGCCACCGCATGAACGCCGCGATGTTGCCAAAGATGAACTCGTTCACCATGTGGTGACGCGCGCGGTTGTACCCGAGGAACATGTTCTCCAGGGCGCGTAGCGAGGTATTGCTACCGCTCCAAGACAGACCGCCGAATACGAACTCAATCGGGATGCCTGCGCCGACAAGCATCTGCTCCGCGACAAGGCGGAACTCTTGGTGCAGCATCAGCGCACGTGCGTCGCCGCCAAACTGCTGGAATCCGATATTCACGGGCAGGATGGGGATGTAGTTGTTGTCGCGCTTCCAGATCGAGAGTTCTGTCTCGATCTTGGACTTCCAGTTTGTAAGGTTGTAGGAACCGTACGGCTGGTCGTTTCCGCCTGTGGAGGGCCCAGGGAAGATCATGCGTAGCGGAACGATGTGTTCCATCGCGATGCTCTCTTGCGCCTTCTTCAACGTCTGAAGGTAGAACGCATCCTTGAGCAGCGGGTAGATGAGCGGGGATCCCCAACCCTGATCTTTCTGCGCGAGTGTCGGGCGCTTCAGGTGGAAGAAGTTGTCCGTGCTGAACCGAAGGGCTTTGTTCTTGCGCGCTGCTTCAAGGAACTCGATAGGGAGCTTCTCGATAGTATCGGGGTCGCCCATCGTAATGTCGTTGATAATTGCGCGGGAAAGCTTGTAGTAGTAGCGGCTTTGGCCTGTAACTTCGTTGTGCTTGATTTGGATATTCTCGGGATTCCAACGCACAAGACGAATGTCACGGACAGAGCGGATGTAAACGTCACGCTCCTCGGCGTAGTCCGCCTTGTGGCAGCCGGGACAGTTTAGGAAGAACCGATTGTTACGCCACTTGTAGATCGAACGATTTGTCTCCGCGCGATAGCGTTCCTTGCAGTGCCGACAGGCAAGGTACTTAACAAATGGGTAGTAGACGGAAACAAACGCATTTCCGTAGGCAAAGTAATCTAACCCCGCCTCTACCTGAAACTGGCGAAGGTTGAGCTGCTCTTCAAGATCCTGGTACAGCTTCTTCTTACCCGCGTCATCGGTGTCAAAGATGATGGGAGTAACGGGGTACTCTGCCATCTTTGAGCAAGCGACGTTGATGATGGGGTTCGACAGGAAGTAGAACCGACACCACGTAAGAAGCTGGTGGACGTTGTCCGGTAGGAATTGCTGCGCGACATCAAAGAATGGCGAGGGATAGCGTACGCCAAAGCTGCGCTGTCCGCTTGATTGTAGATTGCGGGTATTAAACCGGTCGCCCGAGTCTACGGCACCGCTAAAGGTATTCATCCGGTCCCCTGCTCAGGAGGAGCGCTTGGCTTGAAACCGCGCGCCTCGTCAATCTTACGGCCAAGGTAACCACCGCCCATGCTCCCGCCGATACCAAGAACAGCGGAGCCAATTAGCCCGCCGGCCATGCCCTTTATGCCGCCTCGCGACATAGCGCGGACAGCGCCCGGCGCGCTTGCGCCAAGACTTCCAGCAACCCCACCCGTAGCCGACAACCCACGCTCAGCAGCCCCACGTTCGCGGCCCGTTACGGGATCAATCTTTTGCAAATCGGAGTGCACTCCCATTGCTGTGCCACCTAAGAGTAGTGTGCGCTGCCCGGGTAAGTGACGAGTTACCGCGTTAACGCCCTTGCGCCATGTGCTGGGGCCCTCGTACTTTGCCATATTTGCCAACCAGCCACCACGCCGTAAGCCGGAGCGGACACCTTTACCATGCGCGATGTCGTCAAGGTAGGTGCCCTTGCCCTTGAGTCCTGCTATTGCTCCGCCCTCTCTGACACCGGTTTTAGGATCCACAGTGCCATGCAGCTCCTCGTGTAGGAACTCTTTGTTCAGCGGATGCTCGTTAGAAGAGCCATGCCATAAATCTTTCCAGGCACCCTTTGCCGTGCTTGGCCGGACGAGCTTGGCGGTTTCGGTAAAGGGAGCTTTAGCCGCCGACCAGAACCCTGGCTCGCCCTCACTCATAAGTGCAATTTTTTCTAGCTCCGCCCGGAAAGCGCGCATTGTGCCTATATCCATCACAGCCCTCGCATTTCAAGATCGCGCTGAACGCGGCGATGGTTCATGTAGTCGAGGGCCTCTAACAACTTTGCCGCGCAGACATCGTCCTGTGTACCGTTAAACGACGCGGAATTTTGTTGGAGAGCGCGTAGCCGTACCCTCACGCCGTCTTGTGGGTTCTTGAAAAAGATCTGCGTGTTTCGGCCTATGCCCCGTACTGCCGTATTTGTACTCGGCTTGAACTCACGCAGACTGTCCGTATCGAACCGCTCCGTGCATACGTCGCAGAGTCCGTCATTTGTAAAGATCTCACCCTCGTGCGCACAGTCACGGCAGCGGTACCGCTTCATACCTGCGTGGTCGCTTGCAAAGTCGAGAGGAGCGGGAAGGTACCAGACGCCCTGATTTAGAGCCTGCGCAGCAACGTAACGGGCGACAGTATCCGAGAAAGAAGGGCGCGCAACAAGCTTACCGATGTGGTCTCTGATGTAGATCGCGTCGTCTATCGCGGCCATCATCTCGCCGACAGAGTGCTCCTGCATCGTGTCTGCTGTGGGCGTGCCAAGAACCAGAGCCTGAGTCAGAAAGTGAAATGGCTCCCAGTCCTCAAAAAAGGAATCTGTTGTGGCAATCACCGCAGAGGCGAGTGACCGGTTGAGCACTTTTTTAGACAGCACAACGCCCGGATGGTCCATTTCAAGCGTGCGCTTGAGGACTTCCGGTGCCCACTTCATCCATTCGTGTCCGTACTTCTTTGTGCAGTAGAAGAACAGGACGACTGGTGAGGTTGAATCGTCAGACAGCAACCTCACGAACGGAAGCCCCCATCGTTACGCAGCTGAGACTGCGAGGCCATATTCGAAATGATGATCTGCGCCTCAGGCGCAAGGCCCTGGAACATGCCAAGCGGATCCTTGCGGAACTCCGTTACGAAATCGGAATCAAACAGCTTCTCCATCTGTAGGCGGGTTGGTCCCGTGGCAAGCCGCCGCAGCTGATCTTCGTTTACGTAGTGCCCACCGTGAATCCAAGACCAGGAGGCTTCCTTCGTACGGTCAAACACGCAGAGATGCGGATCCGGCAAAGTCTTGCCGTAGCGATGGAGTAGGCCCGCATCGTCATCCAGTTTGTAGATAAGGCCGACCAGCTCATCGGGGTTGATGGCTGACGCAACCTTCACCAGGCGTTCGTACGCACCTTGGAGTTCCGTGTTTGCCGTAAACTCCTGACGCTGCTTCATGTACGCGCCAATGTTCGAGCTGACTTTCTCACCGCTGTAGCGGTAGATCTCGTCCGGAATTTGCGCCCCGTGCGCCGACGCCAACTTCGTAGCGGCAACAGCAAGGTCGTGCCGGTCGTAAGAGTCGAGGTCGTGCCACCGGTGCTTTAGGTCTTCGATGAGGTCAAATGCGTTCACGGCGGATTCTCCTAAGCGTGCCTATCATACTATCCCCCGAAGAAGAAGGGTACGAAGTATAACGCCAACTCGGGCATAAGAAGTTGCTACAACGGAGGTAGCTATTGTCGGATGGTCTTTACGGAAGGAGTTTTGGAGCGACGGGGACAATCAACAAACCGCCCTGCTACGCAGATGTTACGAAGTACGATGATTCAGATGCTGAATGCCGCGCTTGCCCTTTCAAGGGCACGTGCAGGTACCAGGTAGAGCAGAAGATTAACCGGGCCGGGTCAGCCTACTCGGGTGCAGCGCCAACGGCAATTCGGCCGACTACGACAACGCACCCGACAACAGTACACGGAAGTGTCTCTGTTCCGGCCCCGGTTGCAGACCATTTGCGCATAGCGGTGCAGTCCGAAGACACGTTCATGGGGGCGCTTTCCCACAACAGTTTTCTCAGCGCGCTTGAAGCAGTCATGCACGAGGCGGTTCACAGCGTCCGGTCGATACCGCGCCGCAAGTATCCCAACCCGTTCAAGTAGGTACACGATGAAGTTGCCTCGACTAAGCCCGGACACGGCGTACATCGGGGCTTCCTTGTTCCTTCCGTTGTCGAAAGTTTCAGAGGGCCCCATTCGTGGGGCCCTCACTTTCGGCCTTGGAAAAGACAATGAGCCCAGAGTTTTAGTCAAAAACCACCCCACGCACTTAGAAGTGCCGCGCGGTTTTCTGACTCCGCAGCAATTACAAGAAGATCTTGGGCTTGAGGTTGTAGACCTCCGCCCTAAGAAGTTCCCGCGTTCAAGCTTACGTCCTAAGCCGGGGTTTGCCCTGCGGGATCGGCAACTTGAACCGTGGAGTGCCTTCAAGGACAGCAAGGGCAGCGTTCTTCATTTACCGTGTGGTGCCGGTAAGACCGTGATGGGTCTTTACAAGGCGGCGCACGAGGGGTTGGCGACGCTCATTGTTTCTCCGCAAGCAGCGCATCTCGACAACTGGCTGTCAGAGATGCAGCAGTTCTTTGACCTTGACTCGGAGCCTGGGCGCGTCGGAGATGGAAAGATGGAGTACGACCGCGAGGTAGTTCTCTGCACCGTCCAGACCCTTGCGACTCGCGCAGAAGACGGGAAGCTACCCATCGACTTCGCGCACCGCTTTGGGACGATCATCTTTGACGAGTGTCATCACATGAGCGCGGAGTGGTTTGCCCGCAGCATCGACCTGTGCATCGGAAATCGGTACGGCCTCACCGCTACCCCGAAGCGCACAGATCGGAATGAGGGCGTGTTCCTCTCGCACATCGGACCTATCGTCTATAGCGACGACACGCAGGAGATGATCCCAGAGATCGAAGTCATTGAGCTGGACACGGAGTTGACGGACGCGGACGAGAAGCTGATTCAGGACCGCAGTAACCAGCGGAACCTCGCGATGCTGAAGTCCTGGCTGGCGCAGAATACGGAGCGGAATACGGCTATAAGCCGAAGGCTGACCAAAGCCGTAGCTGATGGGCGTACGATCTACGCGCTCAGCCACAGCGTTGAGCACGTGAAGACTTTGTCGGCGATGTTCCCCGGTAGTGGCCTCATCACGGGGGAGACGCCAAGCGAGGACCGGCTGAAGGAGTTGAACAAGAGCAAGATTGTCTTTGCGACGTTCGGGGTTGCGACCGAGAACTACAACCGCAAAGACCTTGACTGCCTCTTCATCCTTACGCCCCTTGCGGCAGACGGTTATGCGGAGGCCCCGCAACTGCGTCAGGCTATCGGCCGAGTGCAGCGAGCGGCGCAGGGAAAGAAGACGCCCGAGGTCATCATCTTCCTCGACCGGAACATTGATGAGTGCAAGGGGCTTACCTACAGCGTCTTGAACTACTTGAAATCGAAGAACTACCCGTTCAGGAACTCTACATGGAACCAAAAGCGACGCAGTCCGATGGGGCGTACCTGAAGAACCTGACGGTCTTCATGTACAACAGCCGCTGTTTTCTCGGGCTTTGGTGCGACGAGCACAGCACCGAAAGTGTGATGAAGAAGGGCATCAACGTCCTTGACGCGGTTGAGCTGCGGATCCAAATGGCTGGCGATCCGCAGCGGCCGGTGATGCAGGTCGCTCCGAGTACTGTCGTGCCGGCAAACAAGCCGATCACGCTGTGGCTTCCTCCGTGCGCGTACTTTTCGGTTGAGGACCACAAGGACTTCATCGACATCTACCGTACGATGACAGGGCGCTCTGCGCTGATCCTGCCGACGCCCGGTGTGGCGTATCGATGAGCGGCATAGCCGCGCTTGAAGACACCTTTGAGAAGTACGCGGACTGTACGGCCTGTGGTCTTTGCGAGAAGAGACTCCAGGTCGTGTTTGGGAGCGGAAGCGCTTCTGCGGACATCCTTGTAATAGGGGAGGCTCCGTCCGAAGAGGATGAGCGCCAAGGCATCCCGTTTCTCGGGAAGCCCGGAAGGCTCCTCATGGACATGCTTGCGATGGTGTGGCCGGATACCGAGGAGATGATCCGGTTTCGTTCGTACGACACAGAGGACAACGAAGGCTACTTCCTTGACCTCCGCGAGTACCTTGACCGCTACATCTTCTGGACAAACGTTGTCGGGTGCCGCACTCCCGAGGGCAGAACGCCGTCAAACGTGGAGATGGAAGCGTGTAGTGATCGCCTTCAGCGCATCATCTACTCCGTAGACCCGCTTCTCATCATCACTCTCGGCAAGACGGCATCCTCCGCCGTTCTGGGCAAGATGGTGCAGATTACGGACAAAAGAGGCACCATCTTTGATGTCACCGTTGGTAGTCCCGTCACTGGGACGTCCGTGCGGTACCCGATGATGGCTCTTCTTGCTCCGGGTTTTCTGCTGAAGAAAGGCGACCAGTCCCTTGTCGCAGAGAAGAAAGGGGACACCTACAAGACGTTGCAGGACTTGAAGCAGGCGCTGACTCTGCTTGACGCAGAGTACAAGGACGCATTTGGACAGTCTTTTCCACACCGCCCAGAGGGGTATCAAAAATGACCGATGAAATGGCCGAGGCCATCGCGAAGCTGGTCGAGTTCACCCAAGAAAAAGAACTGCTCCTTGCCGAAATCCGTGAGAGCCACCCAGAGGATTTTGATCGCATCGACTTCCTCAACGCGGAACTCGGACGTGAACGGAAGACGGTTGAGGACCTGCTGCGTCAGGGTAAGAAGACGGTTGAGGCATCGGGTTTCACGTTCCAGGTGAAGCCGTACAAGAAGACGGTTGTTGATCGGGCAAACCTGATCCAGAAAGCCCGCGAACGCGGCGAACTAACGCGCCTTGTTGAAGACTTTGGGCTGCTGTACTTCGAGGTCAACACGGACCAGTTTGCCCGTCTGCCCTCGGACCTGAAGGCCGAGTACGCCGAGTTTGTCCGCGTCGAGGAGGACACTCCTCGCGTCTACATGCCGTCGCGGCTCAAGTGATTGTAGGGAAGACCCGGCACGACGTGCGCGTGCCGGGTCAGCCTGATCGAATTGCCGAACGCGATCTACATGTGGGGGATATCAACATGCCGAAGGATTCTCTGAAGGGTCTTGATGATACCGGAGCTGCCCGGGTGACGATCTCTATGGAGATGAAGGACAACGACTACGGTCGTGGGTTTGGCGCGTTTGCTTCGGTGTCTCTTGCCTGTCGGCAGGACGAGGCGACGGTCGGACAGGCCTACGCGGAGGCGACTGCATTAGCTGCCGAGTTTGTGCAGGAAGCGTTTGGAATTGCCGGTGAGCGGTACCAGCAGCTGAAGTCCCGATGAAGCCTATTCCGAAAGATACGCCTGTAACCTTGGTTCTCAACGAAGTTACAGTACACCGCAACGCAAACGGCCTCGTCGCCATTCGGGTAGGATACACTGTGGACCTCGCCACCGAGGAGTTCTCGGGCTCCGTCGGTGGGGGCACAACAAGCGTCACCGACGAGGACCTTCTTCGTCTGGCGGACAGCTTGGCAGTGGCAATTCAGGACAGAATCAACTCTGCGGTTGGCCTGTCGTCTTCGCCTATCCCCGCTGAGCCTGCGCAAACCGAACCTGACTGGGAGCTATGAGTGAACGTCGAACTCGAGCTGATTTCAAACATTGTCGACCGCGCTGATTTCAGTACGGTACGAAAGAAGGGCATCAACCAGGAGACGTTCTCCACGGAAGAGGCCAAGACGGTTTTTCGGTGGCTGTGGGAGGAGTTCCACGCACCGGCACACCCCGGTGAGGTTCCCGACAAGGAGCGGCTCCGTCGCAAGTTTCCAAACTTCGACTACCGCCCGAGCCGGAACAGCATCGAGGCACTGACGCAGGAAATCCTCTCCAATAAGATGCGAGAGGAACTGACGATGGTCCACCTTGAGCTTCAAGAGTTGCTGGATGCTGGCGAGGATCCCTTCCTCGTCCTTACGGCGTTCTTGCCGCGTATGCGCGATCTGAACGCGCAGTCCGCAGACACGGACGGCTTGCTCATGGCGGGCTCCGCAGCGTTTCTCCGGCAGGAGTACGAGACGAAGCACCTTGCTGGCGGCATCACGGGCGTTCCGTACCCGTGGGACCCGCTGAACGTTGCGACGTGTGGTATGCAGCCTGAAGAGCTGCTGATCCTCTACGGTCGCCCGAAGAACATGAAGTCGTGGCTCGCGCTGGCAATGGCTGTCCATGCGTACCAAAGCAACCGCCGTGTCCTCGTCTACTCGAAAGAGATGTCGAGGGAGCAGACGCTTCGCCGCTCGGCATCCATCCTTTGCGGGGTTGACTACGAGTTGCTCCGCACGGCAAAGCTGAGCGCACAAAAGCAGTTGGAGTTCTTCGAGCTGCTTGAGGAGCTGGCAAACCTTGAGACCGCTGCGCAGAACGGGACGCGCAAACGGTCGTTGATGTTTATAGGGGACTCGGACAAGAAGGGCGGCACCGTTGACGCTTTGGCGGCACAGGCAGAGCGTTTTGGTGCTGACCTTGTGATTGCCGACGCGTTCTACCTCATGCGAGACGGCCGTACGAATACCCGTACAGCAGACTGGAAGAACATCGCGCACATCAGCCAGGACCTAAAGCTGATGGCACGTGCTCTGAAGGTCCCTGTCTTGGGGACGACGCAGGCAAATCGCACCGCAAACCAGTCGCACGGAGATGACCTCTCCGAGTTGGCTGGCTCCGATGCAATTGGGCAGGACGCTGACCTCATCATGAGGTGCTTCCGTGGGAGAGGCCCAAACGGGCGAAACGCGGTCATGCTTACCTTTCCGGGTATGCGTGAGTCGCACCTCAACCCGTTCCTCATCAACGCAGTTCCCGGCACCGACTTCTCCCTGCTACAGACCAGCGTTGACGTTGCGGCGTTTCTCCGTGACAAGCGTGCAATGGATCAGGAAGAGGACAAGAGTGCGCCCGGCGCAGCATCTCACGGCGGCGGTAGTCGGCTCGCACCTGGGCAGAAGCGTCCCCCAAGGACGCCCATGTTCCGAGTATGAACCAAGGCCCGGTCGTTGACGAGATTTCGAAGTACGTACCGGGGCTAAAGAAAGGGGCCGGCAATAACTGGATCGGGTTCTGCCCGATCCACGGCGAGCAGGTAGGCAAGAGTAAGCCCTCCTTCAGCTTCAACGCGACCACAGGACTGTGGTACTGCTTTGCAGGTTGTGGCGGAGGAGGGCTTCCTACCTTCCTAAAACTGCTTGACGTTCCGCGACCACGCGTCGACTCTTTGATGGAGCGGCTACGGCCACATCTGGCACCGGTTGAGAAGAAGCAAGATCTCACACAGGCAAAGGGGCTTTTCCAAACGCCCTACCCCCTGCCTGAGAAGATCCTTGGTTTGTACGAGGAGTGCCCTATAGGGCTCATCGAAGCTGGGTTCACAGAAGAGATGCTGTGGACGCACGACGTTGGGTTTGACGAGGAGCAGCAGAGAATCACCTTCCCGATCCGCGACCTTAGCGGAACGCTGGCAGGTATCTCTGGCAGAGATGTTACAGGGCGTGCCCCCGAGAAATACAAGGTCTACCAGCGCGAGCTGCAAGACCTTGGCTTTCGGGACTACCGACTGGAGAAGGGGCAATATCTCTGGCGGTGGGAGCGCGTGTACCCCAACGTCTACGGCAATCCTGAACGTCCACCTGTCTACGTGACAGAGGGATTCAAGGCTTGCCTCTGGATGGTGCAGCATGGGTTTCCCAACACAGTGGCACTTATGGGCTCCAGCATGACTGCCGTACAGAAGATGTTTCTTGAACGACTTGGCGGACCTATCGTCCTATGCCTCGATAACAATCCCGCAGGGATCAAAGGTACGGCGCGAATCGGTTATAGGCTTAATGGAGCCCGCGTATTAGTTATGCGGTATCCGCCTGAAGTACAACAGCCCGATGGGCTATCTATTGAAGCTTTGCAGGACGCTGTACACAGGGCTTTGTCCCTATCAATCTGGAGTAGTCAAAATGCGCAGTACGTTTCGAAATTCAGTAATGGGCGAACGCAAGGAGAAGGGCGGCAAGGGGTGGCGCGGATCTTACCGCGACCGCCTCGATATCCCCAAGGATGAGGCCACTCCCATCCTTCTTCTCCGTGGCAAGTACGAGGATCCCCGTGGCAAGCAGCCGGGCGAGTTGGCCTACTACCCTCACGTAGTTCACTCGCTGAAGCTGGCGGCCGCTGGTCCCGGTTCCTACCGTGAGATTCCGTGTGCGGGTAAGGATTGCGTAGGCTGCTACGCGAAGGACGGGGGCGACCCCCGTGTGACGACGCGCGACAAGTTCGCGTTGAACGTTCTGCACCTTTCGATCTATCGGAAGGAGCCGATCAAGGACAAGGACGGGAAGGCAGTGACCTACTCCGAAGATGGCAAGGATCACCGTCGTGGTGACGTTGTCATGGGCTGGAACGAGGTCACGGGCCGCAAGGACCGTAAGGACATCGCGGCAAACCCGGCGGCGGCAATTGCCTCCGGTGACGTGTCGCTGTACCGTCGGAAGTACCTTGACCTGGGTCGCAACCACCTTGAAGCGTTGATGGCGGTTGATGAGCTGGCGTCGAAACTTTGCTTCTGCGGTGGGAACCTTGCCCCGACGGCGTTCCACTGTGAGAGCTGCGACGACCTGTTGTGCGACGTAGAGAACTCGAACATGACCGCCAAGCAGGTCAACGAGTACTCTGGCAGTCGCCAGCGTTGCGCGTCGTGTGGCCACCTCGGCTTCACGAAGATCATCACGATCTGCGACAGCTGCGAGGAGCCTTCGCCGATGAGCGTGTTTGACGTTGTGGCCTACGTGCGCAAGCACGGTGAGAACACCGCGTCGACCATCATGGTTGAGAAGATCGTCCCGTTGACCGAGTTCGTGCTCGCCGACGACAACGCGCTTGTGAAGGATTGGGAAGTGGGTGCTGAGGGCGTGACCCCCGTATGGGCGGACAACGTCTCCAGCTCGATGACGCAGTTTGACTTCGAGCAGGTCTTCGCGGCCTCCGACAGTCAGTACGTGTCGTCGCTCCTCGGGATCAACAATCCTTTCGGCGGCCCTGCCCCTCAGCAGACGCGTGCCTACGGCGCTGGCACTCCGCCCGCAACGGGCCCGAAGCGTTTCGGACGCTGATTAGACACCCGCACGGTTAGTGCTGACAGCCGGGAAAGACCGGCATTTTTTTAACCTCGGAGGGTAGGTATGAGCACGCACGGCTATCAGTTCGTTCGCACGCCGGACCCTGTGTACGTCTCTACGGTTGAAGAGGCAAATAGGTGGGCGGCACGCTACGCCGCTTGCGAATCTGTCGCCTTCGACACAGAGACTACGGGTCTGAGCAAGACCAATGCGCGGGTCAAGTTCTTTTCGTTTTCGGACGGGACGAGCCGCATCGCAGCGCCTGTAGAGTTCTTGGACGTTTTTGCGCCGATCTTGCAGAATCCAGAAATTGAAAAGCGTATGTCGAACGCGAAATTCGACATGCACATGGTGGCCAACCACGGCATCCTCATCCAGGGACACATCGTAGATACGGTTCACATGAGCTGGCACTACGACGAAAACCGGATGGGACAGCATGGCTTGAAGGAGTGCTCAAAGGAATTCCTCGGCCTCCGTATGGCTCCGTTTACCGAAGTATTCGGCAAGCTGGGCCGGAAGAATGACGAGGTCGCCGCTGTCTGCTTGTTCCACGATGTAATCTGGGAGCAAGACCACGAGAAGGCCGCGGAGATTCTGGTCACGCTGAAACGCGCGGCTGGGGACGAAGGTGTAATGGACAGCCTAAAGAAGCTGGCCCTTGCTCGTATGGGTGGGAACCCACTGACCGTAAAGAAGATGCTTGCGATGGCCCGCCTTCATGGGCTGATCGAGAAGAGCACCGTAAAGAAGTATGCCTACGTAGTAGAGGCGTTTGATTTACTGGGTGTTCCCATCGAGGCGGCTGACTACGCTCGTGCAGAAAAGGAACTTGAGGCGAATGAGTCGGCAATCGCCTCAGAAATGGCGCACGTCCTTCAGTACGCGCTGATGAAGAATATCCAGGTGGACAACGACCCACTGGACATGCTCACGCTGTCTGTTGCGGACTACGCATCACTCGATGCGTGGGCCTCCTTCGAGCTGTCAAACATACTGCGCGAAGAGCTTGCCGCAATTGATGAGGGAGAGGGTAGAAATACCCTTGAACGGTACGAGCTTGTTGCTGCGCCGTTTTTGCGCGTCCTCTGGAACTGCGAGCGTCGCGGCTTTGCCGTAGACCTCGACCAGATCAACGCACACGCGGTGCAGATGAAGAAGGACATTGAGGGTATCGAGCGGAAGGTCGTCAAGCTGACGAAGGATCCAAACGTCAACCTCAGCAGTCCTATCCAGCTTCGCAAGTTGTTCTACACACAGAACAGCACGGGTTGGTTTGATCCTTTTGGGGAAGCACCTACGCGGTGGACAAGCGGTGGAGAGTCTGGCGAGAAGCTTCCGTCTACGGATGCAGAGACGCTAGAGGGATGGGCCGAGCGAGGGAACTTCCTTGCAAAAGAGATCATCGCCCACCGAGAGTTGAGCAAGCTGGAGGGTACGTACTTCTCTGGCTTGCCGCAGTGGGTCGACTTCCGCAATCGCATCCACACGGACTTGAAGGCTCACGGCGCACGTACTGGGCGTCTTTCTTCGGGTGACCCGAACCTACAGAACATCCCCGCAAAAGGAGACTGGGGCCGAGTCATTCGTAAGCTCTTCATCGCCGGCAAGTGGGGCGACTGCGATCCGGCGTGGTGTATGCCAGAAGTTGCAGATATCCCCGTACCCGTTCTTCCCGATGACACGCCCATGACGTTGATTGTGGCTGACTACGATCAGCTTGAGGTCAAGATTGCGGCGCATGTCAGCGGGGATGAGGTGCTTATTGAGACGCTGCGACAAGGCTTGGACGTCCACTCCAAGACTTCGGCCAGCCTGACGGGAATTCCTTACGAGGACTTCATTGCGGCAAAGAAGGCGGATAACCCAACTCCCGCGCAGGAACAGCTGATCGACATCCGCTCTGGCAACAAGAGCGCGCTGTTCGGCATCTTCTACGGCATCGGGGCAGGGAAGCTGGGCACCCAGCTTGGCAAGCCAATTATCCGCACGAAGCAACGCAACGGAAAGATCCGCGAGACCTGTCCCGAGGCGCAGGCAATTATTGATGGCGTGTTTGCGGTTTACCCAGGCCTCAAACAGGCAATTGACACCACCCACGATGAGTGCGCCGAGAAGCTGTACGTACAGACGATCACGGGGCGGTTTCGTAGACTGCCTGACATTATCTCTGACGACCGGGGCGTTGCCTCGCAAGCGGAGCGTCAGGCGTTCAACTCCCGCATCCAGGGTTCTGCTGCGGACGTTGCACAGGCTGCGATGCTCAAGTGCGAGCGCGACCCTTACCTCCGTGAAGTAGGTGCGCGCATGCTCTTGCAGATTCATGACGAGCTGGTTTTTGAGGTGCCGGACATTCCCGAGTACGTGTCTGCTGCAAAGGAACGCATCAAGTTCCTGATGGAGCACCCGTTCGACGAGGAGTTGTCAGTACCTCTGACCGTCTCGCTCCACGCTGCAAAGACCTGGGGTGAGGCAAAATGACGCACGAGGATCTCGTGCGTCGTACTGTGAAGGAGTCGGGGTACCCGGAACGCGTGGTTCGGCATCTGCTTCAGGCGCAGAACCGCGTGCTCCGGGATGCCCTTGTTGCCCAAGAAGAAATTGTTTTCCGCACACTCTTCCGTGTTCACACGGAAGAGCGAACCTTGTCCGTCGCTGCTCCCGGAAAGCCTCGCCGAAAGGTAAAACGGTTAGTACTCTATGTACGGCCCTACGTGAGCTTGCGAAAGCTCCTAAACCAGTGGGGCTCCGAGGTAACCGATGGACAAGTTCGCAGTAGTGATTGACGAAGAGGCCACCAAGATTGCTTCCACAGCCGGGCGTCCCTGTCCGTCCTGTGGGAGCAAGAGCGTGGACTACCGCTACCAGACACCCCACTGTCCCACCTGCGGGACGGCTCCGTGGGAACCGCGCAAGGCCCAAAAGGACTTTCGACGGTAGGAGCCGTCCCTCCCTCCGGAGGAAATGTGCCCCCTCGTAAGAAAGCAGAGTCCGTACGTGCAGAGCAGCCAATTCGCGGCTCGGACAACACAGGCTTCCTAAGCCTGATGAGCACCTTGAAGACGAAGTACCCCGGACGTATTTTCCGGGGTGATGAGTACACGATGCCGTGGGCGATGCGTCGCTTGCCCACGGGTATCATGAAGCTGGATATTGACCTGCGTGGCGGGCTTCCCGCCGGCGGCATGACCATGCTTGTTGCACAGGAAGGTATTGGCAAGAACTGGCTCTGCAATCAGGTCATCAAGAACCAGCAGATCCTCTTTGGCGACCGTTGCCGTATTGGTGTCGTCTCGCTTGAGATGCCGTACGACAAACTTTTTGCCCGGGACTGTGGCGCACGCATCGCGCTGTCCTCGCAGGAGATTCGCTCGATTGAGCGTGCAGAGGCGGCATCCCGCCAAGACGATTCTTTCCGGTTCACGCCGGAGGAGAGAGCTGCGTACTCCGATCAGATTGGGGAGTTTGTTGTGTGTCCCCCGGACACGGCAGAGCGCGCGTTGACCATCGCTACGGAGATGGTCGCCTCGCGCGAGTTCAACGTAGTGATGATCGACTCCTTCGGCTCCATGCTGACGGAGCTTGAGGACCAGAACACGTTGGAAGACAACGTTCGCCCTGGCGGTGCCTCCATCGTAAACAGCCAGTTTGCGAAGCGCATCAACGCGGCGACCGCCCCGGACAAGCACGGGATGCCTAATCTCACGTGCATCCTCGGGATCAATCAGGTTCGAGACAACATGAAGAAGGCCACCCCGTTCTCTCCGGACACGATTGAAGCAGGCGGTCACGCGCTCAAGCACGCTCGCTGGGTCACCATCCAGCTACGGCGTCTTGCCTTCGTGAACGTGAAGATCGGGGACAAGCAGGTACGCGTTGGAAAGACCATCGAGTACGAGATCATGAAGCAGAAGGCCGGCGGCCACGAAGGCGGCAAGGGCGACTACGACTTCATCTACTCGCTCGACGGCTTTGACCGTGTGAAGGAAGCGATCCGTGTTGCCGCGGACTACGACGTTATCTCGAAGAACGGAGCGATGTACGAGTTTGGCGACCTCAAGGTACGCGGGCTTGACGCGTTTACGGAGGAGCTGCGCAAGCTCGGCCCTGAGCTAATCGGGGAGATTGAGCGTCTCACCCTGCATGAAGCAGGCGTCAAGTGCAACTACACGGACGAGGACGGGAGATAGTGGCGCAGAAGTGCTGTCCCTATTGTGGGGATACGGACCTCCGTAACTGGGCTGGGAGCAGCTACACCTGTGCCGGGTGCAGCCGTATCCTTCGGGAATACCAGCTTGTGGCCGTTGCCCCTCCGCCTCTTACACGCCCGACGCGTACGATTTCGGACAGGCAGGAGAAGATAAATGCGAAGCGGTATGACGGCCGCCGCACTATCGCCTCCGGGGCAACCCCAGTCGACAAGGCGGATGTTAAAGGGGCGGGGTTCCGAATGGAGTGCAAAAGCACCGAGAAGAAGTCCTTCTCATTGAAGCTTGAAGAATTGCATAAGCTCATCGCGCAGGCAAAGGACGGCGAGATCCCTGCATTTACTATCGAATTCCGGCCACAAGACCGTGCCGGGAAATACGAACAGTATGTGGTACTCCCGGACGCCTGGTTCAAAGAGCTACTTGAAACCTACACACAGGTAATGGGAAAGACGTGAACATTCACACAATTGCTGACCTTGAGCACGCGACGCCAGCAGATGTCGACAACGTGCTCAACCGTATTGACCTGAAGGGGCTGGTCTACCGCCAACTGGCGCGGGACGGGCGGCGGCGGAGCATGACCCGCGACGTGTTTGATGCTGTCGTAGCAAACGCCCGCCCACATGAGTGCAAGGCGTGCGACGGGCAGGGAGAAATCCAGCCCCACTTCCGCAGCATTGGGACGGTTCATCCGTCGTCGGCACACCGCTGCCGGCTGAAGCTTTACTACGACGTTGTTGCAGAGATGGAAGGAGAGGAGGAGATTTCTCCCGAACTCCAGTTCATCTTCGACATTGGCCACGCACTCCACGCCACAATTCAGAAAGCGCTTCACCGCGCTCTCCCGGATAGCTTTGTGGATGAGGTGACCGTTAATTTGCCGGAGTCGTTAATCGAGAACGGCCACGCAGACGGTGTTGTAGAGCAGCCGGACCACACCTACGTCATCGAAATCAAGACCATCGGCGCAGACGGCTACGACAAGCTGTCTAAGCCAAAAGAGGAGCACATCCTCCAGGCCTCGATTTACTGCCGTGCGCTGAATGTCCCGTTCATGTGCTTCTTGTACGTGAACAAGGGTACCGGCTCAATGAAGCAGTACCCGATGGTCTATGACGAGCGGGTGTACCAGAACTGGCGGCGCGACAAGATTGAGCCGCTGGAGAAGGCACTTGAGACTGGCATTGAGCCGATTGCCGACGCCGGTAAGTACGAGTGCGGGCAGTGCGCGTACAAGAACGGATGTGAGCAGCGCCTCGGTGGTGGAACTCGCAACCCGTTTTCGAGGTAGCCATGCCACCACGCGGACCACGATCAATTGTTGTAGACGAGCCTGGAAAGGCAGACCTCTACGACACGCCGCTTGATGAGGGGTTGAACCGATACCATGAGGCGTCGGAAAGGGCACTCGCGCGCGTCATGGATGAGGGCTTGCGCCCGCACGACACTCGTCCAATGCGCGGCAGCCAGTACTTTGACGGCCGACTCCCAACCAGCTGGGCAAGCCTAAACAACCAGCAGATCGGTGAGCTGTTCGAGATGATGACAGCTCACGCAGACTTCCTGGGTGCGAAGGCCACGCTTGCCAAGGCAGAGAAGACAAATGCCGAGGAGCGTCTGCGTCTTGTGAAGGCCAAGGTTCGCAGGTCGAAGGTTGGCAATAACGACGACAAAGACGACTCGACGCTTTGCGACAACCGGTACATCGAGGCCAATGCCCAGTGGCTTGAGGCAACGGAGTACTACGAAATCATCAACGGAATGGTTGAGGCGGCCAGCCGAGATCTCAGAATTCTTTCGCGTCACCTTGAGACGAAGAAGATGGAGATGGAGGGTGGTCGTCGTGTGACGGGGATGAACAATGGGCGCAATCCCTTTGCCCGCCCGTAGCCTTGAGATTCACTTTCCCAAACTGCCGCCGAGTGACAACCACATCCGGGTTCACCGGCGGCAGGGCGGGGAGGTTTACAGCAAGGAAGCGGAGGAGTACCGCTCGAATTTCCGGGCTCACGCGCACAGGCAGTATTTCCTGCCCATTCAGAAGTTCGTGCAGGGGCATTTACCTACCTCGGCCTACCGGCTGACCCTCGTGTTCTACTTTGAGACCCTCGTAAATGAGGGGTGGCTCAAGGTAGGACGCGACGGTAAAAGGGGAGCGAAAACCGTCTATAAGAAGATGGACGCAGGAAACCGGCGTAAGCTCATAGAAGACTGTCTTGCGGATGCACTGGGCCTGGACGATTCCCTCACCATGGAACTCACCTTGGTGAAGGCGATGGACCCGGTAAATCCTCGAGTCATTCTCTACCTTGAGGAAGTAAACCCTGCTGACTTCGGCATACCTGCCGCGTTCTTAGTGAGGCCGTAATGGGTGACATCGACGACCTGAACCGCACGGAACTTGTGGAGACGTGCCGCGCTGCCGGTATCGGGAGCGTCGGACGTACTCAACCCCGTGAGCAGATTTACGAAGTACTTGAAGGGATAACTGCACCGTCGGAAATAGAGTGCCCTCTTGAGGGCAAAAGAAAAATGATGCAGCAGCATATCGAGAAGAACTGGAGAAGGTTACGTACGCAGCTACCGGGTTGCACCGGGAAATGTGTCTCGTACGGATGCCCCAACATCATCGTCCAACGCTGTTGGAAGGGTTTTGACGGAGACATCCTTTGAGCTGCGTTGAGTGCTCCCGACTCCGTAAGTGTGAAACGGTCAACACCGAGATGGTCTTCTATGGCCCTATCTGTGCGCTGTTCACGCTGACGGATGTCGGGACTCTCTACGCACGCGAGAGAGCGATTTGTGACTTTGGGCCAAGTGCCCTGCTTACCCACACTCAGGAGAAAAATAAGCCTATGGCTGACGCAACCGAAACCTTCAAGTTCCGCCTTCCCCTCCGTCAAATTGCCAAAGCCCTTGGCAAGGTCGAGAAGGAGTTGGACGCGATTCGCATGACTGTCCCGCAGCTTCAAGAGCTGATCAAGCAGGACGTGCCGAACATCGCAGAGATGTCTTACGACGAAGTGCAGTCCCTTGCCGCTACGTTCATCGGCGGCGGTAATCGCCCCTCGGCGACCCCCGCTCCCGCCGCTGTCCGGCCGGCGCAGAAGACCGCAGCGGAACCCGCAGCCGAGCCGGCTTCAGAAACGCCTGTGAAGCGCGGTCCTGGTCGTCCGCCGAAGCCCAAGACCCCCGGTTCTGCGGCCCCGACGCCCGCACCCGTTGAAGAAGTTGTTGAAGAGACCCCTGTTGCGGCGGCCGTTGAAGAGCCGGTAGTCCACAAGGCTCCTCCCAAGGCCGGCCCGAAGGTTCCGCTCCGTCGCGGTTCCGTTACCGTGGTGGAGACTCCGGTTTCCGCTGTCGAGACGCACTTTGCCGCCCCGGCGGCATCTGCGGTGGTTGCAGACCTCGGCCCCGTGCTTGCTGCGCTGGAGGATATCCGCAAGCGCATCGATGTGATCGGTCAGCAGAGCGACCTGATCAACACGGCGGTCAAGGACCTCAACACGCGCGTCAAGCGCGTCGAGGATGCCTTCGGCACGCAGGACGACCGCATCTCCGCGATCGTCGGTGCGCTGAGCTTCCTCTACGCTACGGCCAGCGGCGACGAGGACGGCGACAGCATCGAGAACATCGACTGGACCACGTTCTTGGGGCAGGGTTGAACAGGCGAAAGCCTAACTAATGCCCCGGAGGCCCCTGAGAAATCAGAAACCTCCGGGGCCTTTGTGTATCTGGAGACGTCGGATCTGACGGAGATGAGCAAGGAAGACATTGTCGACTTTGCTTACCGTGAGCTGAGTATCTCCCTCGATGCAGACAAATCGAAGGAGTGGATGATCCAGCAGGTCTACCGGCTGAGCATCATTGAAGAGGCCGCAGGGCGTCGTTAAAGCTGAAGCCCCTTCTCGGAGGGGCTTCTTTTTTAGCTCTGTATCCAGACGACAACTAGCTTTGTCGGGGCAGCCGGCTTTAGCTCCTTACTCCACGCGTAGGCCTTCCAGCCGTTGGCGGGAGAGAGCCAGGACAGTTCCGTAAGCTCCGTGCCCGCTGGAATCACAATCGGTGCGGCATTGTGGTCAGGGTACTGAATACCGTAGTGACCGGCGATGGAGGAAAGGCCTGTTATTTCTTGCGTCGTTATCATGTCAATCAACCGGTGGGGAGTTCTTTGCTTTACGACGCTCTTCGCGCTGAATGATGATCGCGTCGTTTTCCCCACCTAACTTCTCCGGCCGGTACCGCTTTACGGTGTTGTAAACCTGCGCAGAAAATAGGGATGCAATTAGGCCAACAACGATGTTGGTTGCCACGCTGTCGGAGTATTTCACCAGCAGCGACACCACGATCCCGACTATGAGATTTAGGATATCGATGGATAGTTTCGCCCAGCGTCGGTTCTCGACAGAGAAGACCGACGTGTTTGCGCGAGCAACGTGGACAACGGCATAGGTAGCAAGGCAGTTCATGAGAAACTGCTCGCTACCTAAAAGAGACAGTAGTCCGTCAATCCCACCCATTACCAACCTCCGTCGCCTGCGCGGTCTGTTACCCAGCCCAAACGAGCCCCACGGAATCTGACAGCACCAGGAACCACCTCTGACTGTGTCCCCAGCCCACCTGTGCGAAGAGCACCGGGCAGGGAGACACTCGCGTCGGCTGCTACCCACACACCTCCGACTTCTACCGCCGCTCCCCATGTGGTTGCGGTACCTGCGCCGGAGGAGCTAGACCCCGAGAGCATAAGAACGGGCTCTGTGATGTCTACAGTAGTGCCGTCTGAATCTCGAATTCCTATGTAGAACTCGATTGCCGCAAAGTAAGCGTAGTGCCTCCTGTCTACTACAAAGCCAGCAGCGTCCCGGTCAGACGACCCGTAAGACGGGTCGTTTACCCCAAATGACTCGTTTACAGATACGGTCAGTTCTTGTCCAAATGAGTCCGATGCCCCAGGCACGGCTACAAGCCCCGAGGCATCAATCTGAATTGGCGCACTGTACACCACTTCAGGGTAGCCGGCGGACGCAGTCACGCCGGCCGCTGTGCGGGCGCTGTCTTCTACCTCAAAGTCAATACAGTTTTGGCGGTAGATAACTAAACGCATGCCGATGTTGGCGTCCCACCGCGATTCCAACACCCAATTTGTCGTATTTGTTTCTCCGTACCCAAACGCGCCTAACAGCGGGGCACCATACTGCCACACCTGCACTTTGGGGTTCCAGTTACCGCCGTAGGACACGTAAGTGGGGCGAATGCTTAGTGTTGCACTAAAGTTTGTAAGGGTTGCGCCGTGTGGGGGGTCTAGTGGGAGTAGAAATCCGGTGACTCCGGGGGGAATAAATTCCGAACCTACCAGACTTGGGTTCTGGGAGGGCGCCGCAAGTACGTAAAAGAGCGGGTCGTAAAAAGGGTGAAACGC
>Ga0181358_1000296_pt1 | contig 22218 bp, 31 predicted proteins | sample Fa13VDMM110SD_FD_130096 | JGI IMG/M metagenome (GOLD analysis project Ga0181358, IMG submission 130096) | Freshwater viral communities from Lake Michigan, USA - Fa13.VD.MM110.S.D | ecosystem: Environmental > Aquatic > Freshwater > Lake | place: USA: Michigan | collected 2013-09-24 | reverse complement strand
GGCTTGTAGACGCAATTGCCCCAGTATTCCGCTTGATCAAAGACGGCGGCAGCACAGCAGAGCTGGGGCAGTCGCTTGAAAACTTGCGCTTCAGGGCCAAGCAAGTGGCGGCCAATTCCTTGTCTGATGCGATGGGGATCGGCCGAGCTGTCGCCGCTGGTGACACTCGGATGCTTGGTGAAGTCTTCCAGCCTGCCGGTACGCCGCGCAGCTTGGGGGCGGCTGGTGTAAATGATGCTACAATGCAGAGCGCGCCTCTTGCCCCAATTCCTTTGATCACGCCGCGTGACCTTGAAGGCGCGCGCATCATCCCGACTGTTGCTGACTTGATGCGAACTGGTGGCTATTACACAGGCATTGATGCTTCAAAGGTTGACGTTCCTGAGCCAATGATGGGCGGCCCAGGCTATCCTCTCTTGCAATCTAGCCAGCAAGCTGGCCTTGCATGGGCAATTCAGGGCAAAAGCATCGGGACAAAAAAGGCTGGTTCGGGCGCTGACTTGATCGCCGTCACAGCGATGAACCCAACAAGCCATCAATCAAACATCAGTTTCATCAATTCACTGATCAAGACAACATCAGCATACGTCAGGGATGGACGCATTCAACCCGAAATATTGGGCGAACTTGACGCAAGAGTAAGAACCTCTGCCACGGGTGGCGACCCATCTCTGGCTCGTCTTGCTCGCTTTCCAGGCTTTAACAGTCCAAACCTGCAAGAGTTTATCAACAGCGCAAGCTTCCAAGAGCGCAGCAGAATCGCCGACATTATTGGGAGCAAAGGCATGCAGGAGCAAGGCCTTCCAAGCGTAGCCCGTGTTCTGCAGGAGACAGTTGATCCTCGGTATGCGGGAGCAAACCCGCGCGACACGCTTTTGTTTATTGAACCAGACTTCAGTGCGCCACCCGTTGACCTATTTGCCGCCGGCTTGCCTGTCCATCCGAGCTACCGGTACGGCATCAGGGGGCGCGTCTTCGGCGCGCTTGATCAAAATATCTCAACCTTTGAAATGTTCCCAGACTTTTGGGGCGAAAAGAACGTCAATGCCTTTGGCCCAGCGTTTAATACGGGGGGCCGTCGTGCGTTTGACATGGCCTTGCCAATCCAAAAAGTGACAGGCAAGCAAGTTGATGACTTGGAGCGTATCTTGCAGACTACATCTGGGTCTGGACCACGATTGTCTCCAATCGACACTCGCATTGTTGTCAACTCCATGTTGGATAAATGGAAGCCCACCACCAAGGCAATAACCGCTGGTGGAGCTTCTCCACAAGCTTTTGTTGATGCCATAACAAACAGCAAGTATCGGCCTGCTTTGACAAGCTACAGTGCCGATGACATTAAGGCTGGTGCAAAGTCTGGCGATCTTGTGGCATATCAACTTGGTGACGATGATGTGTTCTTTGCTATTGATGCCAAGCCAGACTATTCGTGGGCTGGCGTTGATATGATGCCAGGGGATAAGGCATTGGTCGGCGTTGTCAGCAATGCGCCTGGGGCAAAAGGCACAGCGGTCCCAAGCGTTATGGCAAAGGCAATCGAGAGTGGAATTACAGTCCTTGACGCCTTTGCTGTGCCATCAAAAAGGTTCCCTGATGGCTATCTGCCAGAATATTATGGAGAATTTGGCTTTCAAGAGGTTGGACGTGTGCCGTTCAACAAAGAAATGTATATTGCTGATCATGGTGAGCAGGACTATAAAGACCTTCTGGAAGCTTGGAAGTCAGATGGCTGGGACGAAAGCATGGGCATGCCGCCCGTTATCGTCATGAGATGGAGCGGTAGTGATGCAGACAGAGCAGCAACGGCGGCAGGAATTCGTGGCGCAGGTGCGCCAAGCCATAGGGCCGAAACTCAAGGATTTGTCGCAGAGACAGAAGGACTTGCTGGACGCGTCTCTGACTCGACTGTTCAACAAGAAGCGCCCAATATCGGAAGTGGAAATCGAGGGGAGGCTGGAACTGATAACAGAACAAATCTCTCCAGCAGGGCAAGAGAAGCTGCAAAAAGCTTATTGGGATCTACGCCTGAACAACTCAGGAACAGAGGCATCCCCGAAAGCCAAATCCAGCAACTGATGCAGCGCCGTCAATAGGCAAAGTGAAAAGAGCATCTAATGGCATTTGACCCCAACCAACTAGCGACCGAGCAATCGCAGCGCGCCGCAATGGACGCCGCTGGTTCTCCAACTGAAGCCGCTGGTGCGCCTGAACGGTTGACGCAAGTCGCTTTTGGTGGGGCATTTAAGCAATTGCTAGACGCGCTTGGCGGTGCGGTTAAAGCCCCGCCACCGGCAGCAGTTTTGCCGGCAAGCCCCTTGACCGACCCGCGCTTTGTCCCAGCCCCTGGGGAAGCTGCAGCAGGGGTCGACCCCGCAGCCGTTGCAATAGAAGCCGCGCCACCTGCGTCGGTCATTCCAGTACAGCGCATCCCGACACCGCAAGAGCGCCGCCTGTTGGCCGACAATGGGCAATACTCTGAGCGGGCAGCCAAGGAAGCTTTGGCGCCGCAGGTGCTGTCGCCGGAAGGCGTGCAGCGCTTTCGGGAGCGCGGCCTAGAAGCACCTGGCGTCAATGCCCCACTTGCCCAGCCGGTGGAAGATGTCACGCAGCTCGGCCTTAATGCGCTAGACCAGCAAGCAGCCGACGCTGCCGCTGGCGCTGAAGGCATTCGCACTGACGCCGGAAAAGCTTTGAATGCCGAGGCCCAAGGCTTTCGGGCAGAAGCAGGTGTTGCGCCAGAGGCCATGGCCGATCCGGTCCTAGACGCCTTGGCACAGCGCGATCTGGAAATCAAAAGCCTGAAAGAAGGCGGCGACTTTAACTTTGACTACCTGACCACCACCGACGATGTGAAGGCGGCAATAACGGCTGTCGGCGAAGCTCTGTCCAGCGAGCAGGCTGCTATCACGCGCGGCGTTATCTCAAACAGAGTAACGATTGAAGAAGCTGCTAAGATTGCGGCTGACGAAACTGGCCTGACGCGACAGCTGCTAAAGCGCCGTGTCGGCGAAGGCTCGTTGAACGCTGCGCAGATGCTTGCTGCCCGTGATCTATTGGTGCGCAGCGCAAACAAATTGTCAGCCCTAGCGGAGACTGTACGCAGCGGCCAAGGCACAGCTGTAGACCGCCTAGCATTCCGCCGGCAATTGGCGATCCACGCCGGCATCCAGCTGCAGCTCAAGGGCGCGCAGACCGAGGCCGCGCGTGCGCTGCAATCGTTCCGCATCCCTGTAAAAGGTGAACTAAGCGCACAACGTATGAGCGAAGAAGCTCTGCGCGCGTTGACCGATTCTGGAGCTGACACCGCAACCGACGCTTTGGCCCGCGCAATTCTTGATACTGGACGCTTACCGGAAGGCGCTCGAATTGCTGCGCTAAACAAGCTTACAGAGCGTGGGTGGTTTCTCAAGGCAACAGATGCTGTCAGCGAAGCATATTTGGCCGGCTTGCTTTCCAGCCCCGCAACGCAAGCAAAAAATATTGTCGGCACAAGCACCTTTATGGCCTATCAGCTGCCAGAGGAAATGATAGCCGGCGCATGGGGTGCGATCATTCGCAAGGTTAAAGGCAAAGACGCCCCATACAATTTGCGCGAAGACCAAGTCTATATCGCAGATGCAATGTACCGAGCGAAAGGTTGGATCGACAGCGTCGGCGACGCATTCCGAATCGCATCAATCGCCTTCAAAACTGAAATACCCACAGACCAAATGACCAAACTTGATTACCATGTTGGGTCTATCAAATGGGCCGGCGACAATATTTTTTCGCGTGGCATCAATGAATTCGGCAAACGTGCGCGCCTACCTTTCCGGTTTCTTTTGGCTGGCGATGAATTCTTCAAGACGATTTCGCAGCGCGGCGAACTGTATGTCGCTGCGCACCGTCGCTATCAGGCAGGCTTGCGGGCTGGTGAAACTCCACAGCGTGCATTGGACGAGGCAGGCATGGTGCTGCTTGATCCTCGATCGGTTACCGATGAAATGGTCAACAAAGCACGTTATGATACGATGACCATAGACACAGGTTTTCTTGGCAAAGTGGCTGGGCAACTTCAAAGCATTCCAGTACTTGGCCGCATCATCCTGCCGTTTTCCACAGCGCCTACAAACGACATGTTGCGCACGCTAGAGCGGCTGCCAATCCCGATCGGCGGCAAGCGCCTGTATCAAGATTTGCTTGGGCAGAACGGCCCACAGGCGCAGCAGCTTGCCTTGGGCCGCTGGTCTATGGGGTCGATGACCTTTGCCTATGCCGCACACCTTACAGCTCAGGGCCGCCTTACAGGCGCCATGCCTGACGATGCCAAAGAGCGCCAAGCGCTTCCGCCAGGCTGGCAGCCTTACAGCATCGTGCTGCGCGGCGAAGGGTTTCCCAAGGATGCAGACGGTGAAGACATGCCGCTGTATGACGAGTACGGCCGGCCCAATGGCCCGCTGACCTACGTCAACTATGCGGGCTATGGGCCGGTGTCTGCGGTTGTCGGCCTTGGCGCGTCTATTCCGCAAAAGATGGCGATGTCGCGCGATCCGCAAAAGTCGCAATCAATGGCGGCTGCAGCGCTTGGCGCTGTTGTCAATTACTACAAAGAATTGCCAATGCTGCAAGGCATTGCTCAAATTATGGATTTTGCCGACACAACTAGCGTAGAGCCGATTTTGCGCAGCCCAGCTGTGGCAGCCACGCCAATCGGCTTGCCAAACATCTTCAACTCTTTGCAACGTGCTATTCAGCGTGGGATTGACCCAACCCGCATTAGACGGCGCGGTGATGTCGAATACTACACGATGCAGGACGCCGAGGTTGGCTTTGCTTCCGAAGACCCGCTGTTTAGCAACCCGAATGGTACGATCAGCTACCGTCTTGTCGGATCGCCAAAAGCTGACGCCGGTCAACAAATGCGCGAAACGTGGACGATGATGCGCGCGTATCAGCAGCAGGACAGCATGTTCGCTGACGAGCGTGATCTGAACGCGGTGATGTACGACACGCTCGGCAATGTCATGGGTGCAGAAGATGTCAGCTTCTCCACCCGCCCAGGTCTTGCGCTGTGGAACATGACAACCGGCATGGTCATTAAGCCTGGTCGTGAATTGACTGCGGCTGAAAGCGAGATGATGCGGTTGGCAAAAGATGCTGGCGGCTGGCCGATCACCAACCCAGAAAGCATTGAAAGCATCAAGCTCGGCGCTGGCGCACAATCTGACCTGACGCGGATCGCCAAGAATGAAGTGACGCTTAACCTTTACGGCCAAGGTTTTGTAGACTTCCGAGGCGCTTTGGAGCAGTTGATCTTTACGCCGCAATACATGTCATCTAAAACTAGCGACAAGGAAAGGCAAAACCTTGTGCGCAACCTGAATAGCAAGTTTGTTGACGCCGGAATAGAGACTTTGCTGATGTTGCCAGAGTATGCTAACTTGGCGCAAGCCTATCAGGACGTGCAGTCTCTTAAGAAGAAAGGTTTGCAATGACCGTCAGTAGCGCCACACAAAAAGTCCAGTACAACGGCAATGGCTCGACCACTGTCTTTGCGTACACCTTCAAGATCTTCAACCAGAACGACCTGACCGTCATCGTGCGATCGGCCACTGGCACTGAGACGGTCAAGACGATCACCACGCACTACACCGTCAGCGGTGTCGGCGGATCTGGTGGCGGCAACGTCACGATGCTGACGGCGCCGTCAGCTACCGAGACGCTGACCATCCTGCGCGAGCAGGATTTGGTGCAAGAGTTGGACCTGGTCGAGAATGACCCGTTCCCCGCGCAGTCGCTGGAAGATTCGCTCGATAAGCTGACCTTCATTGTGCAGCAACAGGGCGAAGAACTTGACCGATCAATCAAGGCATCGCGCACCAACACAATCACATCCACCGAATTCACGGTGTCGGCTGCAACGCGCGCCAACAAGATCTTCGCCTTTGACAGCGCCGGCGAGCTGGCCGTCACGCAAGAGCTTGGCACCTATCGCGGCAACTGGGCAACCGCCACGGCCTTTGCCCAGCGCGACCTGGTCAAGGACACATCCGACGGCAACATCTACATTGTTGTCACGGCCCACACGTCCACCGGCTCTCAGCCGATCAGCAGCAACGTTGACGTGGCCAAGTGGGCGTTGATTGTGGATGCAGCCTCGGCCACCACATCAGCCTCGGCTGCGGCCGGCTCTGCGGCTGCGGCTGCATCGTCAGCCTCGGCGGCCGCAACATCGGCAACCAACGCGGCCAACTCTGCCACCTCTGCGACAACCTCGGCCAGCTCGGCTACGGCCTCAGCCACCTCAGCCACCGCCTCAGCCACCTCGGCCACGTCTTCAGCATCGTCTGCGTCTGCGTCTGCAACGGCCGCAGCGGCGTCGGCAGCGGCGGCGGCGACTAAGGTTGCCAAAACATCTGACACCGGAGCCGCTGTGATTCCGGCTGGCACTCAAGCCCAGCGCGATGTTTCTCCGGCTACAGGTTACTTCCGCTTCAACAGCGACGTAACCAAGTTTGAAGGATACAATGGCACAGCTTGGGGTTCTGTTGGCGGCGGCGCTACGGGCGGCGGATCAGATTCTGTTTTCTTTGAAAACGACGTGACTGTAACGACAAGTTACACTATTACCACTAGCAGGAACGCCATGACCGCCGGACCTGTGACGATCAACGGCGGTGTTGTTGTAACCATCCCCAGCGGATCAGTTTGGACAATTGTGTAATGTCAAAGATCACCCTAGCACCCAACGCATCCGGCACTGGAACGCTTACTGTAGCGGCTCCTAATACCAACACGGACCGCACGATCACGCTGCCTGATGCTACTGGGACCATGAACATTTCTGGCTTGGCTAACGAAGTCCCAGCAGGAAGTGCTGGCTCCCCTTCGATCTACTCTACTGGTGACAGCAACACGGGTATCTTCTTTCCTGCCGCTGACACCATTGCCTTTGCTGAAGGTGGCGCAGAGGCCATGCGTATCGACTCCTCTGGCAACGTGGGGATTGGCACGAGTTCGCCAGCGTATAGGGTAGATGTGGCTTCGGCAGACACAACGGCTGGCGCTGGCTATGCCGTCCGCATTAGGGCAAATGCCACTGCCGCTGCTGGCGCAATCCAATTTACAGACTCAACTGCTGCTACGCAGAACGGAATTATTGCAGTAGATACATCTTCAAACATGAAGTTTACCACAAGTTTGACAGAACGTATGCGTATCGACGCCTCTGGCAACGTATCCATCACCCAGACGCCCGGCAAATACACAGTAGACGTCAGTGGGGGTGCAACAGCCATTGCCAATGGTGGCACAGTTGATTTTGCCAATGCGTCAGGAATGCTTGTCGTGAATAACCATAATAGCGGGGCGGTTACAATCTATCTGTGCGGCGGAGGAACAGTTAACGTAATTGGAAGTGTTGGGACGCAAGTTGGAACTTTTGCCTACGTTGCGGGCATCGGTGGTTACCGCTGGACGAACAATTTTGGAAGCACCATTTCAGTTGGTTTCTTCTTTGTCCGAACCCGCACTACAGGATAAGGTGATCAAATGACATACACATCCAACAAGGTTGACGGGCAGAACCTGATGTTTGCCATTACAACCACCCATAATGGCGCTGAGATCACATTCAACGTGGTATGTGCCAATGACGAGGCAGAAGTCCCAGACTTGGTAGCCCACTACCTAGACTTCCTTGACGCGCCTCCTGTTGTAACGCCACAGCCGACAGCCGAAAGCGCCGTGGATCAGCAAGCCATCATCACCGCCCTAGAGGCCCGCATCGCCGCACTGGAGGCTAAGTAATGTCAACAATTCGCGCTAATACAGTTACTGACGCTGCGGGCACAGGTTCACCTAGCTTTCCCAATGGTCTTTCCGTGGCATCCGCTGCGCTGACAGGTGTGCCTACTGCGCCGACTGCTGCGGTTGCGACTAATACAACGCAGATTGCTACGACTGCTTTTGTGCTGGCTAATGCTCCTGCGGCTGGCGGCATGACGCTACTTGGAACGCTTACCACAACAAGTGGAACATCTCAGACGCTTTCTGGTCTGACGCTAACATCGTATAAGCAGTTGCTGGCAGTGTTTAAACTTGTAGGTTCAAACGCAACTTCTGGTATAATTCTTAGTAGTGGTATTGGCCTAACCATCACTGATAATGCAGGCACTAGTGCTGGAATATGTGGAACTATGTTATATGATTTAACAAATGGGATACTTGTAACAAACGCTTCTGCTGGCATAGGAGGGACCTCTACAAATCAAGCAGTTATAGGAAGTGCATACGCAGCGGTTACAAACAGCAGCATTACAACTGCGTCTACTAGCATAACTTTTAGTTCCGCAGGAACCTTTAACAAGGGTTCTATCCTTATCTACGGGGTGAAATAATGGACTACTTCGAAGTCATCACTGACGCTTCCACGGGTGAGCAGACTATTCGACCCTATACACCCGAAGAGATAGCTGCGGCTATAGCTGCAAGCATCCCTACGTTTGCACAACAGCAAGCAGCCCGTGCCGCAGCCTACCGCGCAGAAGCCGACCCACTGTTCTTTAAGGCGCAGCGCGGTGAAACAACTCTTGAGGAATGGCAAGCCAAAGTCGCAGAGATCAAGGCCCGTTTTCCGTATCCAAGTGAGTGATTGATATGCAGCAGGAGATTTCCATGCTTGAGCTAGGGCGGATGATTCTCCAGTTTGCCGTGCTGCCGATCGGCGCGTTCGCGTGGATGCATTATAAGATGACTCAAGGCCATGCTGTAGAGATCGCTGTCATAAAAACTGAGTTTGCTCTGACTAAAGAATCTCACGATAGGGAGCTGAAAGAGATCAAGGATGGGCTGTCCAACATCTTTAAAAAGCTAGATGAAATCCAGAAGGATATGCACAAGTGAGCGTCAATCAGGCAACCATTGATTTGATCAAGCGCTTTGAGGGCTGCAAGCTGACGGCCTATCAAGACATCGTGGGCATCTGGACGATCGGCTACGGCACAACCGCAATGGCGGGCCTTGGCATCGAGCCGGCCAAGGGCATGACCATCACGCACGAACGTGCTGAGGATTTGTTGCGTCAGGGTGTTGAGAAATTCGCAACCACGGTTGATGCGATGATCACAACCAAGGTCAACGCAAATGAATTCGGGGCCTGTGTGTCACTGGCGTATAACATCGGCCCGACAGCCTTTGCCAAAAGCACTGTGCTGCGTGAGTTAAATGTTGGTCACAAGGACAAGGCTGCTGCTGCTTTTAGAATGTGGAACAAAGCTGGGGGGGAGGTGATCCAAGGTCTGGTCAATCGCCGTGAGGCGGAGATCAAGCTGTTTCTAACGCCTGTCACTGCTGACATGCACACCGTTGCCTTGACCGAAAAGGAACAGGCCGAATCTACTTTAGCTGCAATTTTTCATGCCATCGTGGCGATGTTTCAAGGAGTGAAGAAATGATCAGTGCAACCGAAATCGGCGGCATCGCCCGCGCACTTGCATCTGCACTTGGCGGCTATCTAGTCGGCAAGGGATTGATCGACAGCGAGACGGCCACCACAGTCGGTGGCGCGGCCGCCACGATCATTGTCGCTGTTTGGTCTGTGATTGCCAAACGCAAGGCATGACATCCCTGCTTGCCTCTCTGCTGAAACCTCTGCTGACACTGCTTGCAGCATGGTTCGGGGGCAAGGCGGCTGGGCGCCAGGCTGCCAAGATCGAGGAGCTGCAAAGCTATGCCGACACTTCCAAACGGATCGACGAGGTTGGGCCTGTGCCTGACGCTCACGCTGCTGGTGAGTGGCTGCGCAACCGCGCCAAGCACTAGCGCCATTTGCGATGGCACGGTGCAGAGCAGGACGGATCATGCGGCGGCACTGGTTGCGGATGGTGGTGCGCAGTCGCTGGTTACGGGCGCGCTACTGATCAGGCAGATCGACGCAGGGTGTAGCAAGTGACGCCGCGTCAGCAGCAAATCTACGACGCTGTGCAACGGCTCGGCAGCAAGAACGCTGCGGCAAGGGAATTGGGAATCGATACAAAGACGGTGCGCTATGCCTGTGCAATGGCAGAGGCGTGGTTAGGCGCCGACGAGGGGATCAAGGCCGCCTTGGAAAGCACCGGCCTGTCGACCGATACAGGCAAGCACGGCTGGCGCCGCGTGCAGAACAAAGAGACGGGCAGCTGGGATTCGGTTTTTTGGAAGACCGACACGACGCAGGAAGACATCACGTCTTGGGCCGATCTGTTTCGTGAGGCGCTCGGTGCTGTGCCAGATCCGCTGCCCGCGCCAATGCCTGACGATGTCTCGCATGACCTGCTGCCGCGCTACATCATCGCCGACGTACACTTCGGGATGCGCGCTTGGGCTGACGAGACGGGTGCGGAGTATAACATCGCAATCGCCGCACAACGCCTGGCAGAGGCGTCGGCCACGTTGATCGGCGCAGCGCCGTACACCGATCGGGCGGTCATACTAAATTTGGGCGATTCTGGGCATATGAATTCCAGCTCTAACGTAACCCCTACCAGCGGCCACCTGTTGGACGTGGACGGTCGGTTCGCCCAAGCGGCAATGGCTGCTGTGCGCGCGCACGTCAATCTGATCGAGGCGGCCAAGGCCAAGCACCGGCAGATCGACGTTGTGATCCTCGCCGGCAACCATGATCCAGACTTCTCGTCGATGCTCTCGATCGCGCTGGTCTTTAAGTATGAAGGCGACGAGCGCGTGACCGTACACTTCAACCCGTCTAAAATGTGGGTCATGGAGTTTGGGACCACTATGCTTTGCGCCCATCATGGCGACAAGACCAAGCCAGAGCGGCTGGTGCAGCAGGCGGCCGATGTTCACGCCCCAATCTGGGGACGTACATACTGGCGGTATCTAGATACGGGCCACATCCATCAGGATTCTGGCAGAGACATTGGCGGGATGTCGTGGGAAAGCCACCGAGCCATCACCACCCGTGACGCAGCTGCGGCAGCATTCGGATATACTGGACGCTCGACCATGAAATGCATTACAGTGCATCGTGAGCGCGGTGAGGTTATGCGCCACACAGCAGCGATAGGGTGATGAGATGAAGAAGCCTGGACTGTACGCAAACATCAACGCACGCAAGGAAGCCGGCACGTCTCGGCCGAAAGAAGAAAGCACGATCGACAAGAAGACCTACTCGCTGATGACCCGCAAGGCTGGGCCATTTAAAGAGAGCAAGAAGAATGCCTAAGTCTGCAGCATGGCAGCGCAAGGAAGGCCAAGCAGAGAGCGGCGGCCTGAATGAAAAGGGCCGGCAGTCCTATGAGCGCGCCAACCCTGGCTCTGATCTGAAGGCGCCGGTGAAGTCGGGCGACAACCCGCGCCGCGCATCCTTCCTAGCGCGCATGGGCGGCACGGCTGGGCCGGAGCGCGATAAGGACGGCGAGCCGACGCGGTTGCTCAAGTCTCTCATGGCTTGGGGCGCAAGCAGCAAGGCCGATGCCAAGAAGAAGGCCGCGGCGATCAGCGCAAGGAATAAAGCATGAGCAAGTCAGCCAAACACTACCTAGAAAGCGGCAAGGCTTACACCGGCCCCGTCCACAAGATGGGCGGAGAGCTGCACACCGGAGCAGAGCATAGCGACAAAAGCCAAAAGCTTACCCACAGCAAGGGTGATGCGAAGAAAAGCCTTATGACGCGATCGGCTGAAAAGAAGAAGTGAAGCGGGGGTGTTCTGCACCCAGAGCGCATGGGCCTTTGTGCCCTGCTATTCTACCCCACACTGGGCGTGATCCTGTTATTGTATCACCCCCATGTTTTGTTTGTAAACCAATGCCGCTGCACGAAACCGCTTCATGCCGGTGGGGCTATCGGTCGAGATCACCTTTCGAACATACTTCTCGCTCAAGCCCAGCGCACGGGCGGCCGATGCGATCGAGGGGAACGACAGCCCCTCAACCTCGACAGGCTTTCGCTTGGTATTGCCAAGACCAAGCAAATCCATCTTGCCGCGCCACAGCGCCGAGTAGACCGCAGCCTCGCTGACATCCAGGCTTAAAGCTGTCTGCCTGACGCTGGGGTAGGTCACGCCCCTGACTTTGGTGATCATAGGCCTACCCCCCAATAGCCAGCCAGCACTTGCTCTGGCGTCTCGACGCCCTGCTTCTTGCTGGCGCGGATGTCATCAACGACTACGCGGTTGCACATGGTGCGCACCCGCTCGCTCTTCAGGCCAAGCATCTTGGCCACCGTGACAGCTTGGTGGTGCATCCGCAGAGCCATCATGCGCAGCAGGTACTCGTCATCCTGCCGCGTCGTGTGCTTGCCCCCGCTCATTCGTCACCCCCATCAAAGTCGGCAGGGTCGACGGCGTAGTAGGTGCGCTGGTGGATCAGCCCATGTCGGGCCATCTCTTGCATCTTGGCCATGACGCTGAGGTGGGGATAGTCGATGCCGTCGGATACGGTTTCCGCGGTGGCCATGCCGCCTTCGCGCAGATCTGCCAGGATCATGTCGGTCAGCGTGTCGGACGTGGGCATCTGCATTTGCTTGCCACCTCGGTCAAGCTTGATGGCCACCCATGGTGTCTTATCGGGATGCGCCAAATTCGGGATGATGATGGCGCCGACCGTCATGGACTGCTGCAGGCCGGCCATAAGCGCGAGCTTCGACGGGATGAAGACGGCTTGCGTCATGTCGTCGGCCAAGACCGCGAAGGTCGTGCCGGTCGGCAGGATGTGGGTGATGATTAGGTCAGTGAGTTGCATTGGGTTCCTCTAATATTTCCGCGATCAGTTTGGCTTTCATCTGCTGTGCGTAGATCATCCTTGATCTCAGCATGTCGATCTCCTCACCGACCCAGGCCTTGTCGGCCTGCTCGCCGTAGCGCGCGTACAGCTGGTCGATCTCGGCCTGCTTGGTGCGGATCACCGCGTTCCAATCTGCCACCGTGTAACGAGTTTGTACTGTCATACTGCGCACCACAGTTGTGCGGCGTAGGACCGCTTGTAGGATTTGATCAGCCGCTCCACGTCAACGACGTGGTGGCCGAGGTCTTCGTCCTGCCAGTGCGGCGGCAGCTCTAGCAGCATCTCGCGGTACTCTTGCAAGGCTGACAGGACGATCACCGTGTCGGCGCTGTTGAGTTTGATTGCCATGATTATTCTCCCATCACACTTTCGATGAACGCTTGCGCTGCTTGGGCAACGATTGCATTGCCGTAACCGCGCAGGCGTCCCACTCTGGCGGCAGACCCATGAGCCAACGGGGATGTGCCGGGTTCAACTGGCCGCCACTTTCCATCGCGGCAAAAGAGCCAATCAGCATCTCGCCAGTGGCCGTTAGTCGGGCTGGGCCGACCGTCAGTGCCTGAAGAGCCAAACTGCCATTTACTCCCCTGCCATCCCGCTGCATCTCCCGTTCCATTGCGTTGACCCCCGACCGTTTCAAGTCCTGAACCGCTGGTGTCGGCCAGCCCGCTAACTGCGCCGCCACGTCCACCGTGTCCAAGCTGATCTTCCCGTCCCTGATCCGCCCGCCCAAGTAGCCGCCCTTGTGATCCCGTGACGCTGGCGTCGGCCATGCTGCCATCGCTTGTGCCGTCTGTGCTAGATTGCTGCACTTGTTGTCTCTCGCTAGACGCTTCTCCGCGTATTCCTGCGGGTTTTGCATTCGTGAGCAATTGTCGTCTTGCGTTGTCGGCGTCGGCCAGCCCGCCAGCTTCGAGTCCAACACTAGACATGCGCAACCGTGCCTCGTCCCGTGCAAATCCTTCTGCGTCTCTGATCGCCCCGAAACGTCGTGCGCCTGTGGTGTTGTCCAGCCTTTCTCCAACCCACCAGAGCCGCTGTCTGATGTGCGGCGCACCGACGCCCGCAGCGCAGAGATCGACCGCCCCGCCGGCGTAGCCCGTTGCTTCCAAGTCAGATTGTACAAGGTCGAGCCAACCAAGGCCGTCTTTGCTTGCAACCTGTTCACCAAAGACAACGTCAGGTCGGCACTGGCTGATGAGGTGGTGGAATGCCGGCCACAAGTGCCGCTCATCATCAAACCCTGCTCCTTTGCCTGCCGCGCTGAAAGGCTGGCACGGGCATGATCCTGTCCATACAGGACGATCATCGGCCCATCCTGCTTGGCGCAGGGCGTAGGACCAGACGCCAATCCCTGCGAAGAAGTGGCACTGAGTAAATCCAGCAAGCTCAGTTGGTGTGACATCTTCGATGCTCCTATCGTCAACTTCGCCGTCTGCGATGTGACCTTGTTTGATTAATTCGCGCAGCCACGCCGCTGCCTTGGGATCGTACTCGTTGTAATAAGCAGCCATCGTCACCACCCAAAGCCATAGAGTAGAAACCACAAGCCGGGGATCATGGCGAAGAGGCAGAGGCAGCCGATCAGGTCTTCGAGAAATTCACGCATTTGGTTTTCCTTTGTTGGGGTTGGTGGGGGCCGAAGCCCCCCGTTGTTGGATCAAAAGGGGATAAAATCGTCGTTGATGTAGGCATCCTTGCGGGCCTGCCTGGCGCAGTCGCACCATTCAACTTCAACCGGACGGGTAAGATTTTCAATCTCATTCAGCATGGCGTACCATGCGTCCTCGGCTGCTAGTTGGGCGGGAGTGTCAATGCCAGCAACGATGCAGGCTTCTTCGTAGGTTCCGCACATTGCGCCATAAACGTCGTACATGATTTTGTTTCCTTGTTTGCTTGTTGTTCGTTTCGTCTACGCAATTGATATGGCCATTCGTCAGCCGTTGTCAAGGCCACCGCAATTGCGTTAGCGAAATATTTTTCACTTGCCATGTGCCGTGCAAAAGGCGCATAGATTGCGTCTGCGAAACGAGGTGCTGCGATGGTCTACACAATCAAAGAGCTGCGGATGATGCTGGCCGGACAGCCGCTCAAGTCGATCTCGACTGGGTCTGGCGTGCATCACGTTACGCTGTGGCGTCTGGTCAATGGCCGGCAGGAGGCCAAGGAAGGCACGCTGATCAAGCTCACCGACTATGTGCGAAAGGCGATGCAAGATGCCTAACGGACGCAACAAGGGCGCCGCGTTTGAGCGCAGCATCGCACAGGATTTGTTTCTAGAGCTGGGCATCAAGTTCGCGCGCGACCTGCGGCAATACCAGGAATCCGAATTCGGTGATCTGATCACCGACGATCCGGCTTGGCCCTACATGCTGGAACTCAAGCGCTACGCCGCCGGCCCGATCGGTGGATCGGAAGCTTGGTGGAAGCAGGCCTGTGCTGCAGCCGACAAGGCGCACAAGCAGCCGGTGCTGATCTACAAGTATGATCGGCAACCGATCCGCTGCGTGCTGATGCTGCAGGGCGTGCGGGCCGACATGACGTTTCAAGATTTCTGTTACCTAGCAAGAGAGAGAATGGCACATGACGCAAGCCTCTGACGGATTTACCAAGCACGGCATTGATCACCTGTCGGCATCCAGCATCAACCTGTGGGCCAATGCGCCCGACGTGTGGGTCATGCAGTACCTGCACTTCAAGCGCACGCCCATGGGTCCAGCCGCATGGCGTGGCATCTGCACCGAGGATGCGGTGGCAGCCACGCTGCTTGGCGGTGCGATCACCGAGTGCATTGACAAGGCCATCGAAAAGTTTGACGGCAAGTACCGGATCGGCGACGAAGCCACCACCCGTGAGCGCGACCGTATCAAGCCGATGACCGAGCTGGCGGTGGCCGAGCTGGAACAGTACGGAAAGCCTTTCTTTCCTGAAGTCGAAGAGGGCGACCACCCCCAGAACAAGATCGAGATCATCGCTAAGGGCGAGGGCTGGACGATCCCAGTGATCGGATACCTCGACCTGGTCTATCCAGACCATGGCGTCGTGATCGATCTCAAGACCACCGGCCGCATCCCGACACAGATGTCGGCAGAGCATCAGCTGCAGCGCGCCATTTACGCCAAGGCCAACGGCAACATGGCCGTGAAATTCCTGTACGTCTCAGAAAAGAAAACCTCGCTGCTTGAAGACGGCGACCCGACAGAGTTGCTGGCCAAGGCCAAGGTGCAGATCGGCCGCATGGAAGCTTTCCTGCGGCATGTCGACAAGGACATCGCGCGCGAGATCGTGCCGCTCAACACGTCCAGCTTCTACTGGACCGGCAACGAAGCCCTGCGCAAAGAATTCTACGGGGTCTGACCCTGTGATCCGAGCCTGCCGGCCGCAGGTATTCCTCGGCGCACATGCGCCCGACAAGAGAAAGACTGAAAATGTTTGCACTAGACACAGGCAACAACGGCGGCGGCAACGGACCCTTCCTGCAGTGGTCCGCGCGCGGCACGCAAGACGGCGTGATCAACCCCAAGTCCTTTTACATCCGCGCGTCCGATGGCAAGACGGTGTACGATGCAACCAAGGGCATGGTGCTGGACATCGAGAAGATGCGCACCGGCTGGCAGAAGTCGGAAGGCGTGGCCGGCGTGGCGCCCGAATGGAAGTGGAACCCCAGCCCGTCGCAGATGATGGCCCAGCCCAGCGAGGATTGGAAGAAAGGCTTTTCAATCGTCGTGGCGATCGGCGGCGGCGATGTAGCAACGTGGGAACAAGCTGGCACGGCTGCGTGGCAGTGCTTGGTGGATCTCTCCGCAGCGCTGCAGCAGCAGCCGGCCGCCAACATGTTGCCGCTGGTGCGCCTGGCCGACGTGAAGCCCATGCAGTTCAAGCGTGGCAGCACGATCAGCCCAGTGCTTGAGATCATCAAGTGGGTGCCGCGTCCTGATTGCCTGAAGGAAGGTGCTGCGGCTGGCATTGCCACCGCACCTGTCGCAGCTGCGGCACCTGCACCGAAGCCGGCGCCCAAGCCTGCGCCGGTTGCAGCGCCAACACCTGCGGCCGTCTACGACGATATGGAATTTTAAAAAGAAAAGGCCCACCCATCGGATATGATGGGTGGGCTAGTTCAAACAACAGAGAGGAAGAGGCGTGACCCTCATGGCGGATAATAAGACGCAAGACCAGAAAACGCAATCAAATCCTGAGCAAATCAGGTCGTTCTTTGAGTACATTACGCAGGGTTGGGCCGATTTGGCCGAGCGCTGGGCCGACGTGGGCGCAGCACCGTTGATCGAGCTGCGCTGCATCAGCAGCAACCGAGGCGTAAACGTGCAGCGCTTTGCCATCAGCCAGATCGACGAGGCCGTGCAGCACGCGGCAGCCATGAACAAGCACGGGCAAAACGTGTACATGTGCATCAACCCGATCGATGGGCGTGCTGTAATACCGGTCGGCAAGGCCGCGACAGACAAGGACATTCTCGCTGCGCTGTACTGCTTTGCAGATGCCGACACGGATGGCTCGATGGCCAACGTCTTATCATTCGCCGGCCCGAAGTTTACGATGAGCGTCAAGACGGGCACGACGCCTTACGTCCGAGGCCATGCCTACTGGCGGTTGGAAGAGCCGTGCATCAACCTCGACGCATGGCGCCAGGTGCAGGCCAGCATAGCGGCCAGCCTCGGCACCGATCCTGTGGTGATCAACCCGTCGCGGATCATGCGTGTCGCTGGCACCATCAGCTTTCCAAACAAAGACAAGCAGGGCCGTGGCTACATCCAAGAGATGGTCACGATGCGCACCGAATTCAGCAGCGACCGAGATCCTGTGCCTTTCGAGCGCATGATGCGGGCATTCCCGCCAACGCAGCGCAGCAGCTCGGCCAGCGCAGGCGTGCAGATCGACCTCGGCCAACAGGCCATGGACCGAGCAATGGCAGAGGCCGAGATCCTGACCGGCAAGGATTGGCATCACAATGTGGTGCGCCTGGTCGGATCATACGTCAGCCGTGGTCTGTCCGACACAGAGATACACGCCCTGACCGATCGCCTGACACTGCCAGGCTATGCGGTCGAGGAAACCAGACGAGAAGTGCAGCAGGCAATCGACGGCGCAAGGGCCAAGGGCTGGACGCCAGAGCCTGATCCGATCCAAGCAAAGATGGATCATCAGGTGCCAACCTTTGATGCGCCCAAGCCCGTGGTAGTGCCGGCGGATCAGCCGACGTGGCCGACACCGATCGAAGACTTTGACCCCATGGCGCTGCCCAAGCGGCGCTGGATATACGGCCGCACCTACATCAGGGATTACGTCAGCCTCACAGCATCGGCCGGTGGCATTGGCAAGACGAGCCTGACAATGGTTGAGGCGGTGGCCATAGCAACCGGCAAGCCGCTGCTGAACCAGCCGGTGTACGAGCGCACAAAGGTCTGGGTGATCTCGCTCGAAGACCCGCGCAGTGAGGGCCTGCTACGCCTTGCGGCCATCATGCAGCACTACAATGTAAAGCACGATGATCTGGCCGGCTGGTTGTTTATGGATGGAGAGGATGACATCCGCATCACCCTGGCGGCCGAGACAAGGGAAGGTGTGACAGAGAACGACGCGCTGCTTGACTACATGACGGCGAAGATCAAGGCGCTGGGTATCGGTGTACTCATTTTGGATCCACTTATTGGGGCCCACCAAGTAAATGAAAATTCCAATATGGCCGTGCAGGTGGTGGTCGCCATGCTGCGCAAGTTGGCAAGAGATACCGGCGCATCGGTGCATCCAGTGCATCACATCCGCAAGGGCAATGGTGACGAGGCAACAGTCGACAGTGTACGAGGCGCCAACGCACTGATCGGGGCAGCCAGATCGGCGCGCGTGCTGAACAAGATCAGCGAAGAGGTGGCCGAGAAGCTCGGCCTAGAAGGCGACGCAGGCAAGGGCCTGTTCAGGATAGACGATGCAAAGCAAAATCTTTCGGCACCGTCCGACAAGGCAACCTACATGCAGACCATCGGCGTGCAGATCGCCAACGGCGAGTACATCGCGGTTGTCGTGCCGGTCACGCTGCCCGATGCATTTGAAGGCGTGACGGCAGAGGCCGCGATGAAGGTGCAGCGTGCCGTCGGCAAGGCCGCAGAGGCAGAGCCGCTGAGAGAGAGCAGCCAGGCCAAGGCGTGGGTCGGGCATCTGGTAGGCGAACTGCTCGGCATCGACACATCCGAGAAGGCAGGCAAGGGCCGCGTGGCGCTGATCATCAAGCAGTGGATCAAGACGGACGTGCTGCGGCTGGACAAGGTGCCAGACGGCCGGACAGGCAGAGACGTGCCGGTTGTGGTGGTCGGGACATGGATCAACCGCGATGAGGTCGGGCTGTGAGCGTGGTAAATATGGTTCCACACCTTGTGTTTTTAGGTGTGGAAAAGGTGTGGAAGGGTGTGGAGAAAACTTACACTGAAACTTCCACACCACCACCCCTCTATAGGGGGTGTGGGGTGTGGTGGTAAAGTTCCAGAAGACAAGTGTGTGGTGTGGTGTGGGTGTGGGAGTAATGACATCGTGACAGACAAAAGACCGCAGCGGCCTAAGCGCGAGAGAAAGTCGGATCGGCTTATCTATCCCGGTGCCACGGCAAATCAAATCAAGTGCGACTTTGCGCTGGCGCCCTTCGATAAGGTCGCAAGAGACATGGAGCATCGGTGGGGTGTCGATCGGCTGGTGGAGCTGGTGCCAACCGAGACGGCCGCCAAGTACGGATCGGCCATGGCCAAGCTCAATGCGGCGATCGATGCAGAAGACCCAGACGAGATCGCGGCCAGGGCATCGGTCTGCGTCAGGGGTATGCAGCTGATGGATCAGGTTGCCACGCAGAGCCACGGAGAGCCGCCTACAGCGCAGGTCTGGGTGGTTGAGGCTGATGGGTATAGCTTTGGGCTGATGCGTGACGGCAGGGCTTGGCAGAGGGCGCAGGAAGCCTATCCAGATCTTGAGCTGATCACCGAGCGGCAGATGGTCTTGGCACTGACCATGTACAAGTCTAGCCTAGCCAAGGAAATGATCGACGCAGCCAAGGCAGCCTTTCCGAAGACAGAGATCACAGCGATCACAAACCAAGGGATAGATGATGCAATACCTTTCTAAAGCACAGGCAGCGCTAGAGCAGGCGTCCAGCCTGATCAATGGCCCAAGGCAAGAGGCTTACGGATCACCAAGCAAAAACTTTGAACAGCTGGCGATCAGGATCAGCCAGATCGTCAAGGCGCCAGTGACGAAGCGCCAGGCTGCGCAGATCTTGGTGGAGTTGAAGCTGTCACGCCTCACGCATTCATATCAGGAAGACAGCGTGATTGATGCAATCGCCTACCTGGCACTGATGATGGAGCTATCAGATGAACCCTCTTGAAACGTGGCGCCTGTCCAAAGGCATGTCATACGTCGACATCGCAGATCGCCTTGGCCGCAAGAACATGCGGCAGGTCACGCAGTGGTGCAAACCGTTCAACGACCCAGACTACCTGAAGCCTGAGCCAGAGGTGCAAAACCACATCCAATCAATGACGCTGGGCGAGGTGTCGCCAAATGCTTGGCGAGATCGGCAGATTGATGTATCATCCGCCAAAGCCATTGGAGGTTCAGATGGGCGGAAACAATAAAGGCCATGCAGTCAAGGTTACCAAGGCCGTGATGACCGAGGTGGCACAGCGCATGTCGGCGGGTGAGAACCTGCTGCAGATTGTCGAGGACGATCACATGCCAAGCTATCGAGCGATCACGTCTGCCGTGGTGCGAGACGATGAGCTGTTCGAGATATACCGGCAGGGCAGGATCATGCAGGCCGAGTGGCACGGTGACCGCATCAACACGCTGGCAATGGCCGAGCTGCCAACACACCATGCCAATGGCACGCCGTGCGATGGGCGGTGGCTGGGCGCAGAGATACAGCGACGCAAGCTTGAGATCGAGACGCTGCGTTGGACACTGGCTCGCAGCCAGCCTCACGGCATCAGGGATCGCAAAGCTGATGCTCCTGCGCAGCAGGCGATCACTATAAGTTGGGCGGGTGGCGAGGTCGTGGCAGAGGCGAAGAAGCCCGATTGACCTATATATCTGTCATCCTGCCTGCCCAGCTACGCGCGTTGATCGGCACTTTACATAATGCTGATTATCGGATAATAAAGTCTAGCGTTATCAATGGGTTGAGAATGCGCAGAATGCACGATGCACCCCCTCGGCGGCTTGGCGTTTTGGAAGGCTCGGTTGTCTGGGACCGCCAGAGGTTAAGGCATACCCCCTTCCGAATTACGCAGGAATATCAATGCCTTGCGCTGGCAGGGCGGCCAAATTCTACGACCCCGACCCCCCACCCCCCGCCAAACGACCCGCCATCCTATCCAGCGATATAACGGGTCTACGAAACGCACACATCGAGGCTGCCATGTCGCCAAAGCTGCAGAACATCGTGATCCCCTACGCGCCACGCCCCTTGCAGCGTGAGCTGCATGACGCCATGGACGCCAAGCGGTGGGGGGTTGTCGTGTGCCATCGCCGGTTCGGCAAGACTGTCTGGGCAATCAATCACATCTTGCGGGATGCGATCATGTCCAAGAAGGCCAATCCGCGATACGCCTACATGGCCCCGACGTACAGGCAGGCTAAGAACGTGGCGTGGGATTATTTGAAGCAATTTGCGGGTGCGATCCCTGGGGTTAAGTTTCACGAGACGGAATTGCGGTGTGATCTGCCCACCGGCGGGCGGATATCATTGCTCGGCGCCGAGAATCCGGACAGCCTGCGCGGCATTTACCTTGACGGCTGCGTGATGGACGAGGTTGCGCAGATGCCGGAGAATGTCTTCCCAGAGGTGATCCGCCCTGCGCTGTCGGATCGCAAGGGCTGGGCGGTCTTTGTCGGTACGCCCAAGGGTCACAACGCCTTTTACGAGATCTACGAGCAGGCCAGCGGCAATGAGGATTGGCTGTGCGTGGTTAATCGGGCCAGCGAGACGGGCGTGCTGGACGATGTTGAGTTGACGGCCGCCAAGCAGACCATGACCGAGGATCAGTACCAGCAGGAGTTTGAGTGCAGCTGGAATGCTAACATACCTGGCGCGATTTACGGCAAGGAGCTTGAGGCTGCGCAGTCGGCCGGTCGGATTTGCAACGTGCCGTATGATCCTGCGCACAAGGTCGACACTTGGTGGGACTTGGGGGTTGGTGACAGCACGGCGATCTGGTTGACGCAAGGCGTCGGCCGCGCGGTGCATGTGATTGACTTCTACGAGGCTCGGAATGAGGGTTTGCCGCACTATTGTGAGATCCTGAACCAGCGGAAATATTTATATGGGACACACAATGCGCCGCATGATATAGAGGTTCGAGAGCTTGGAAGTGGGAAAAGCCGAAAAGAGGTTGCCTGGGACTTGGGGTTGAACTTTAGAGTTGTGCCACGGCTGCCGATTGAGGATGGGATACAT
>Ga0181358_1000295_pt1 | contig 22223 bp, 38 predicted proteins | sample Fa13VDMM110SD_FD_130096 | JGI IMG/M metagenome (GOLD analysis project Ga0181358, IMG submission 130096) | Freshwater viral communities from Lake Michigan, USA - Fa13.VD.MM110.S.D | ecosystem: Environmental > Aquatic > Freshwater > Lake | place: USA: Michigan | collected 2013-09-24 | reverse complement strand
TATGATAAGCTTAAAAAATATAATGACTGGAATGGACTGGAACGGTCGTAAGGTGGAGTTGGGTAAGGTGTATAGTAATCCTTACGCAAATGCATTTAAACCTCTTAAAGAGGGTGATGAATCCGATTACGAAGTATCTATGGCACAAAAACAATTAGATGATATAATCAAGTCTGCAACAGAATTAAAACAAAAAATGGGTGAGAAGGAATTTAATGTAGCCGCATGGATACAAGACCATATCTCAAAATCCCAAAATTATATTAACCAAGCCAACTACGGGTTTGACAAGGAACAATAATAAATTAAAGGTTCAAACATAATGTCACACCAAATGGAAATATTTGCTACAATTATCATTGCATTGATTACGGCTGTCATCGGCCCAATCGTATTAGAATGGTTTAAGGTTAAATTATCTAAGCCCGATAAAACAGACCCTATTAAAACCGGTTGTCAACAGGGACTTGTCATTGAAGAAGAAATTGAAAATATACGAGAAGAACTTAATGGTGATAGAGTTTGGGTATCAATGTTTCATAATGGAGGAAACTATCTACATACAAATAAATCTATTCAGAAATTCTCAATAGTACATGAAGTAGAAAGGGCAGGAATTGCTAAAATAGCACACACATTTACAAATATACCCCTTTCCTTATTTGCAAAATCAATCGATGAAATTCTTAAAACCGGTTATATCTTCATTCCTGATTTTGATGACCCAACCATCGCAACATTTGGATTGAAAGCCGGGGCAGAGGCAGGAGGTGCAAAGGCATCATATTGTATAGCACTTTTTGATATAAAAACCGAAGCTTGTATTGGTATAGTTGGAATTGATTACCTCAAACCAAAAAGACTTACAGGTGAAGAGAAGGGGTTTTTAGTGGAAAGGTCAAATCGATTATCTGGGTTCCTATCCACTTTCTTAAAAAATTGATATAAATAAATTTGGAAATCTAAGCTTTTTTTCGTATCTTTACTCATTAAAAAGGTTAGTAATATTTATATACATCTATGATTTCAAGAAATTTATTTACTGAAAGTAAAAATTTACGAATATTTGATTTTGATGATACCCTTGTCAAAACAAACTCTTATATCTACGTCACCCATACAAATGGAATGAAGAGTAAATTGACACCCGGTCAATATGCAGTGTATACTGAAAAACCTGGTGATGTTTATGATTTTAAAGATTTTGAACAGGTAAAAGAACCACAAGAGATACAAAAGATAACTAAAATCCTTAGAGGTATCGTTCAAAAAAGTAAAGAGGTGGTGTATATCCTTACAGCAAGGGCATCATACCAACCAATCAAAAAATATTTAAGTGATATAGGTATAAATTCTAAAAAAATTTATGTGGTTGCACTTGCATCCAATAATCCAAAAGATAAAGCAGATTGGATTGAAAATATGATTGATAAAGAAGGGTATGATGATATTTATTTTGTAGATGATTCGGAGAAAAACGTATCAGCAGCAAAACAAATGTTGAGAACTAAGAACGTTAAGTGGAGAGTTCAACATATAAAACATTAAAATTCTATATTTATACTAAATAAGGAAGAAATATGCCATCAGTATCTAAAGCACAACAACGATTTATGGGTATGGTTCACGCTACACAAAAAGGCGAGAAACCTGCAAGTCCAGAAGTTGCAAAAGTGGCAAAGGATATGACTGATAAAGATGCTAAGGATTTTGCATCCACATCGCATAAAGGGTTACCAAATCATATTAAAAAAGAAATTCTTAATAAATTAAAAACCGAATATGGTTTAATGTTACCAAACCATCATGTACAACCTGCAGCTGTTGCTATGGGGTTAGATGATGAAGATGAACAATATGGAGAAAGTAAAATTATGAAACTAAAAAAAATTATGGAAGGTGCTGATGAAATAAATACAGCAGTAATTCCGGCAGCAATCAAAATTAAATTTGAGAAAGCATTAGAACTAATGAATGGTAAAGAATTATCTTATAACCAAAAAATTAAATTATTGGCAAAAATAATTGATGGATTGGGTATTGATAAAATGGAATTAGGTAGAATTAGTAGTAAATTAAAATCAAACTTAGATTAAAGATTAGGAGATAGTATGTTACTAAAAAAAGGTGATAATAACGAAAGTGTAAAGTTAATGCAAGAAAAGTTGGGGATATCTCCAGCAGTTACCGTTTTCGGTCCTAAAACCGAAGAGGCAGTAAAAGCATTTCAAACAAAACATGGAATAACACCCGATGGTATAGTTGGTGATAAAACATGGGGAATGATTATGGGTGAAAGTGTTGAAGTAACACCACCGCCAGTAGTATCAACTCCGGTATCAACTTCATCCGTAAGTGGATTGAAATTAGATAAGCTTAAAGGACATGTTCCTCAATCAGTTATTGATTCAATTCCAGAAGTTGCAACTAAATTTGGCATCAACACACCATTAAGAGTAGCACACTTTCTTGCACAATGTGGACACGAAAGTGGTGGATTTAAATTAACAAAAGAAAACTTAAACTATTCTGCAAAGGGATTGATGGGTATATTCAAAAAGTATTTCCCAACTGAAGCCCTTGCTAAAGCATACGAAAGACAACCTGCAAAGATTGCAAATAAAGTTTACTCAAATAGAATGGGTAATGGAACTGAAGCAAGTGGTGAAGGTGCAAAGTTTTGTGGTAGAGGATACATTCAATTAACAGGAAAAGAAAACTACACCGCATTTGGTAAATCAATCGGAGTAGATGTGTGTGCTAATCCAGAGTTAGTTGCATCACAATATGCACTTGCATCAGCAGCATGGTTCTTTTCTAAAAATGGATTACATAAGATTGCAGATGAAGGAGCTAGTGATGCAGTTGTAACAAAAATTACAAAGAGAGTAAATGGTGGTACAATTGGATTACCAGATAGAATAAAACACTTTAAAGAATATTATTCGTTACTATCGTAGATAAATAAAATAAGTTATGTCAAGATTTAAAATGATACCACCATTAGATATGAGTGAGTATTTTGTTACAACAACTGAACGAGAGACCTTTCATCCTAATGATTGGAACTTACCACTTCCGTGGATTTCTGCGTTTATCTATACCCATTTAGTTGCTAAATTTTGGGGAGTAGATGATAATAATATAGATAATAAACCCAAAGTATTACAAATCGGATGTGCTCAAGGATGGGATGCGGTTGAAAACGCAAAGATATTAAAATTACCAATGATTAATGGAGAACTTCATATCATTGATTGGTTTAAAGGTAATCTTACGGTCGATATCGAAGAGGAATGGGCATACGATGAAAGTAATCCAGAAACATGGAAAGCACATTTATGGTCAGAAGCAAAAAAATTCAAAGTAGACGATATTATTACAGTATTTGAAGGTGATTCAAGAGAACAAATACATAATGTTGAAAGTAATTATTATGATATTGTATTCATTGACGGTGGTCACGAGTATGATATTGTTAAATCTGATGTTGAAAATGGATATAATAAATTAAAAGATGGTGGGGTAATAATTTTTGATGATTTTAGTGGTGGTATGGATTCATATGAAAAATATGATATGAAAAACACAACTGAAGAAATGTTAAAAAATGATACTTATCTTTTTGGCGATACTAAAATTCACGTTGGTGTTGTTAAAGCAGTACATGAATTTTTTGATGGTAATTATATTGTGTGTGAATCACATGATAAGGCATATCACATAAAAGGATATAAAATAAAAAGAGAGAATACGTTATGATATATTGGTTTACAGGTCAACCTGCAGCAGGAAAAACAGTCTTAGGTAGTAAGTTACATAAGTTTTTACAAACTGAAAAACGAAATTGGAGAAAATCAGTTTTCCATGTAGATGGTGACCATTTAAGAGAAATCTACCAAAACAAAGATTATTCAGAACAAGGTAGACGTACTAACATTAAAAATGCACAGGCATTAGTAGAATACTTACATACTTGTGAATGTGATGTGGTAGTATCATTAGTAGCCCCGTATTTAGATTTAAGAGAAGAATTCAAAGATAAAATTGGTAACGATATTGTTGAAATATTCGTACACACTACCGAAGCAAGAGAAAGAGACCATTTCCACGTTGCTAATTACGAACAACCACAAGTGAACTTTATTGATATTAACACTACAAAAGATTCACCGGATACTTCGTTTTCAAAATTAATAAATAATCTTAATAAAATTAATAAATTATAATTTATTTATAATGAAGGAAATTATTTGCATAGGTACATCATATACTGAGGGTGGTGGGTTATATGAACCGATTGTAAAAGAATATTATAAAAAACAAAATATAATATATGATAAACAATCTGAAGTTGCATGGCCATCACATTTAAGTAAATTATCAAAGATAAAAGTTAGAAATTTAGGTAAGTGTGGAAGTGGTATTGATTATCTAATTCGTAATGTTGAAGAAATAATTGAAAATGAAGATGTTTCCAATAAATTATTTATATTAGAATATTCAGGTTGGGGTAGAACCGAATTATGGGATTCTAAAAAAAATCAATACATCGTAACTAATTGGGGGCCAAGAGATGGAAAAGACCCAAAGAATGAAGGATATTCAGTAATGATGACAACTAATTATACCTATGGGACACAATTAGAACCAACTGAATTTAAGTTATGGGAAAAATTTTTAGATAATCATTTCAATGAAATAGATTTTTTAATTAATAGAGATAAGCAATTTATTAACTTGTTATATAAATTAGTATCTAAAAATATTAATTTTTTAGTTATTTATCTTGAAAATCCATTTTGGATGGGTATTTATGATGAACCGGTTATTATTAATAATTCTCTGTTTATGACCGAAAATAATAGTAAAGTAAGTTATGGTCAACCACATGGAATATCGACATTTGTATCAAATAAGGGCGAACGTATAATTGATATACTTAAAGATACAAATGATTATCATCCAAATATAAAAGGACACGAATCAATAGCATTAGAAATATATAATAAAATAAAAAATAAGTTACAATGAAAAAGTATCTAGCACAGGCAGCGTTTAAATCATCATCAAATGATGTAAAGTATTCAATGTATATCGGAAGATGGCAGCCTTGGCATGAAGGTCATCGTTGGTTAATTGACCAAAGATTAAATGAAGGTAAAAAAGTTCTCTTATGTATTAGAGATGTTGAACCGGATGCAAAAAACCCGTGGACTCCTTTAGAAGTATTACAAAATCTTACGCATGAATTATTGGATATCATACAAGAAGGTAAAGTTAAAATTATTATTATACCTGATATTGAATCAATTAATATTGGTAGAGGAGTTGGTTATGATGTGATAGAACATTGCCCGCCGGATGAGATAAAAGAAATATCTGCAACAGCTATTAGAGAACAAATGAAAAAAGATGGTAAGTTATGACCATAGATAAAAAAAGACATATTGCTAAAACTATTTCATATCGTATTCTAAGTACCTTAATTGGGTTTCTTATAATGTGGTGGATAAGTGGTTCGATTAACGTAGGAGCAGCATTTGGTGTAGCAGAATTACTTTATAAACCTATTCAGTATTATATACACGAAAGAATATGGTATCGTTGGATTAAATACGGACTAAAAAGAGATAATGTCAAAAATTAAATATATTAATTGTTTTGGTACATCATTTACTGCCGGAGGTGGATTTGAATTTGAAGGTAATTCTCTTGTACGAAATGATACGTTAAATGATTTATATTCCAAACATGAAATTGATTTAACTCAATTTAGATTTTCATATCCTGGTCAATTAGAAAAACTAATTGGTAATAATATAATTGTTACAAATTATGGTAAAAATGGATATGGTAATGATAGAATGTTCAGATTGATATATGATATAGTTAATCAACCAGACTTTAATAAAGATGAACATATTTTTTTAATTGAGTACGCTGGATTAGGTAGACGAGAATTTTGGTTCAATGAGTTAAATGATTATATTATATGTAATTATTGGTTGGATTGGAATACTGGTACTATGAAAAATAAAATCACATTAGCAAATTCATATTGTTATGATACTCAAAAAACTATTCATTTTTTAAAAAAATATGAAACATTATTTTTAGAATTTTTACAACATACTAGCAAATTAGAAAACGAACATCGATTATTATCTCAAAATATTGAATTCTTTGCTAGTTATTTGAAACAAAAAAATTTAAATTATTTCTATCTTACTGATGTATTCGAACCACAAATTGGTAAAAATTTTACATTTGGAGATGGGACATATTTTAAACAAGCAACTGATTTTTGTAAATTTAGTGAAAAAAATGATTTATCTATAAAATCAGAAACATCAGGTGTATACGATGATTTACATAATGGATATAAATCAAACAAAATTGTTGCAATGACTATTTATAATAAATTAATAGATTTAGGATTAATAGATTCAACAAAAATAGATATTAATTGGAAAGAATTAAAAGAATTTAAAATAAGACCAAAAAATTAAAAAAATAATATGATAAAACCACAAGTAAGAAACGAATGGGGTCAATTACGAGAAATAATCGTAGGTAGTCCGATTGGTGCACAAGTACCAACCATTGGTGATAAATGTTTACATAGTATAGATTATGCACATTTATCAGATGAAGAGTTTGCTAAGAGACCATCTGGTCCATATCCTGAAAAAATAATGGAAGAAACCGAACAGGATTTAAATGAGATAGCGAGAACTTTACAATCATTGGGTATAAAAGTATATAGACCAGATGAAAGAAATTTTTCAAACTCAATTAAAACTGATGATTGGGAAGTAGATGGTTACTATAATTATTGTCCTCGTGATTCGATGTTGGTTATTAATGATAAAGTAATTGCAACTCCTATGACACTTCGTCATCGTTCAAATGAAGCAGAAACTTGTAAAAGATTATTTGACCCGAATCATTGGGTGGATGCACCTAAACCAAAATTATTAGATTCTATTTATCAGAGAGATAATTTAAAAATACCAACTCTATTAAATGGAGAACCTGTCTTTGATGCAGCTAATGTGATTAAACATAATAATGATTTATTATATTTAGTAAGTAATACTGGAAATAAAGATGGTGCAATTTGGTTAGAAAATTATTGTAAGGAAACATTTGGTAATGAATACAAAGTTCATACTGCTGAAAATGTTTATGCATATATTCATATAGATACTACCTTTGTATTCCTAAGAGAAGGATTGGTAATGTTAAACCCCTCACGAGTTAATTGGACTAATTGCCCACAAATGTTAAATGATTTTGATAAAATTTGGGCACCCGAACCTTATGCAACACAAGTGATGGAAGATTGGTGTCCTGCTTCCCCGTGGTTGGGTATGAATATATTACCCATTAATGATAGATTATGTATGGTTGAAGAAAACCAAGCCCTATTAATGAAAGAATTAAAAAAATGGGGTATCGAATCTATTCCGGTAAAGATGAGACATGCTAGAACTTTTAGTGGTGGTCCACATTGTGTAACGTTAGATGTAGTTAGGGATGATAATTAATAGTTTTGATATACTAAGTATTTTTTATAAAACAATACTATTATAATATATTTTACTCATTTTTATACAAAAATTATTCTATACTATATTTATAATCAAATATAGTTACTATGGAAAATAATGAAGAAAAAGCGTTTCCTAACTTTGACCCAACTAAGAATCTTTCTTTGGCTGGTAATAGTAGGAGGATGAAAAGAGGATTAGGTGCTAAACCTATAATGGAATCCGAAATCAAAGATGCACAATCAAAGGCTCGTTCAGCAATGGAAGCAGCAAGAGTGTTAGGTATATCATACAACACCTATAAAAAATACGCAAGACAATATGGTATTTTTGAAAATTTAAAAAATCCGGATGGTAAAGGAATTCGTAAAGGATTTAATATCAAAAGAGGTAAATTTTCATTAGATGATATTGTTGCAGGCAAATACCCAGATTATCCAATTTGGAAATTAAAACAAAGATTACTACTAAATGGTTATATGTTAGAAAAATGTAATAGTTGTGGGTTTGAGGAAAAAAGAATTACTGATGGTAAAGTTCCGTTAGTGTTAGATTTTGCTGATGGTAATAGATGTAATCACGTTTATGATAATTTAAGAATGTTATGTTTTAATTGTTCATTCTTATTAAATGGTAATTTAACTGGTCCGAAAAAGGAATATGAATATTAATGAGTTATATAATTGGTAAAGCTTGTATTGGGTGTATTGATACCGCATGTGTCGCAGTTTGTCCTGTAGATGTAATTAACGGTCCATTTAGAATTGATGATAGGGGAGATGGTGCAATAGGATTGAGTGAGGAAGACAGAGTAGGAAAACAACTTTATATAAATCCAGCAGAATGTATAGATTGTGGTGCATGTGTACCTGAATGTCCCGTAGATGCAATTTATAGAGATGAAAGAGAAGCTGTAGCAATGGGAGATGAGGAATCTATTCAAATAAATTATGGGTTTTATGGTATGACTTGGAAAAAACCTATAAAATAAATTTGGAAAATTGAAAAAGATTTCGTATCTTTAGACTTATAATTAATAATTTAAACAAAAAAACGTATGAACAAGTATTTTGAAGTTACAGTCGAAGTGGTCGTTGCAACACTTAAAAATGGCAAAGAAAAGAAAAACAAAGAAATCTATTTAGTAGATGCACAATCAGTAACCGAGGCGGAAGCAAGAGTTGTTAATGATTTTGTAAAAGCTGGTGTTCAAATTGATTACAAAGTAAGTGGTGCTAAAGAAAGTAGAGTACTGAGAGTAATCGAATAGTATGGGAAAGGAATTAGAAATAGTAAAAGAAGAGGTTAAAACGAAAATTGCTAAGAGAGTTCCACCTGGAGATAGGTGGCAACCTCTTGACAACCCTCAAGTCACTCTACAATCCCTAACTGAAGTATTAGAGTATGTTTACCAAAAGACCGGTAATACGCAGTTCTATATGGATGCTAGAGAGGGATTCACTTACATTATAGATACCGAAGAGAGAGTTATACAACCAGAACCAGAGAAAAAATGGTCATTATATGGTGAAGAATAACTTTTAAAATTTTATATTTATATTTATTAACAAACCAAAAACCAAAAATTATGGGATTATTCGCATTCATTAAAAATCTTTTCGTTAAAACAGAAGAGATTGAAATTTCAGTTGAAAAATTTGTAAACGAAGTGGAAGTAACCGCACCGGAAACAAAGAAAGTGGCTGAAAAGATTAAAACTGGAATTACTAAAGCAAAAAAAGTAACTAAAAAAGGACAAGAAATTGTTGCTCAAAACGAAACTGCAATTAATGTAGTGGAATCAGTTGCTAAAAGTGTAAAGGCTAAAAAAACTGCTACTAAGAAATAAGGAGAACTTATGAGTATTAAGAAATTAATTGCAGAAGCAGTTATAGTTGATAATATGTTTGATATGGAATCTGAAATGATGTCCATAAAGGAATCTATCATTGAACACTTAATACTCGAAGGTGTAGATGACCCTGGTATCTTAAAATGTGTATTTATGGCAGGTGGACCAGGTAGTGGTAAATCTTTCATTGCAAATGAGATTTTTGGGGTATCACATAAAACAATGTCAGCAGTATCTGCTGGTGGGTTAAAATTAGTTAACTCTGATAGTCTATTTGAAAAGGGGTTAAAGGATAACGGAATCAATTTAAAAGATTTAGGTACGATTGAAAAAGAAAATCCGGAACTTTGGGATATGATTGCAGGAGAAGATAATAAAAATTCAATTAGAAACCATGCAAAAGACTTAACCAATAAACAAAGAGCTTTTTATGAAGCAGGTAGGTTGGGTATGATTATCGATGGTACTGGCGATGAGGTTACTAAAATAAAGAAAAAGAAAGAACATGCAGAAAGTTTAGGATACGATTGTTATATGGTATTCGTAAATACTTCGCTGGAGGTTGCGTTAAAGAGAAATGCAGAAAGAGATAGGACATTATCCGATGATTTAGTAAATAAAATCTGGAAGGATTGTCAAAATAACTTAGGTGCATTTCAAGGTATGTTTGGTGGAAATTTTATAATTGTTGACAACACTAGTTATAGTAAAAACATTTATAATTTTAAGGATAAAAAAGCCGGAAAGGTTGTAACATCTGATAAACCCATCGCACGAAACATTCAAACATCTATTGACCAATTTCTACGAAAACCTATTTACAACCCGATAGGAAAACAGTGGATATTAAATGCTAGAGCATTGAAATCAGCAGGGTTTATTAAATAATGGCAAAAGGTAAATCCTTAACTACATCAAAAGTAACATTCGGAAAAAGAAAATCCGGTAAAGCAGCTAAAAATACTAATAGACACGATAGGAAAGAAAAGAATTATCGTGGACAAGGTAGATAAATTTAATTAAATTGGTTACAAATGAGTAATACGAAAGATGTAATCATTTTTGGTGGTGATTCCTTTACGTGGGGTGAGGGATTAGAATTATATTTAGATACTCCAAAATGGGTTAATGAACGAACTAACCGAAATGGTTGGTCGGAATTATATCAAAAACAAGATTATGATTCTCAGAAATTTAGAGAATCTAACCGATTTCCAAGTATAGTATCAAACTATTTTAATGTTGACCCACGAGTATATTCTTTGAACGGAGGTCAATTCGAAACTCCAATTATACATATTGAAAAAAATATACAAAATGGGGTAGGGTATTCCCCTAATAAAATAAAATGTATAATTTTACAATTTACAATCATTCAACGAATGTTATTACATTTGGATTTAAATTGTAAATGCAGATTTTGTACTACAACTGGTTTTGAAAAACCCTGGTATCTTTATACTAAATACATACATCGACATCTTAACAACGATACTATAACTGATATTGATTATTGGGCATTGAATTGGTTAGAAAAAAATGAAAATATTCCTTATAAAAATTTAGATTATAATACTTTATTTCAACAAATTGATGATTGGTTTAAACCAATGTTTGAACGAAATTTAAATTTATTTATGGAACAATATGTATCTAAATGGGAAAAAATAGCACCAGTATATTTTATAGATTCATGGGATAAAACTTCATCTAATATAATTAATGGACTTGGGGAATTTGAAAAAAGAATGATTCCATTATTGGGAGTTGATGGAAATTATTATACAAATTATTTGGATTGGGAAACCACATTTCCTCATACAAGAATTATAGATGAATTTCCAGAAACATTTAATGGGCATCCAACCATATTACAACATCAGTATTTAGCAAAATCAATTATAACCCATATAGATGGAAAATAGTAGTATAATATTTGGTGGTGATTCCTTTACTTGGGGTGAGGGATTAGAATTATATTTAGATACACCATTTTGGATTAATGAAAGATATAATTTAAATGGATGGATTGAATTAGAACCCAAGCAAACATTAGAAAGTGTTAAATTTAGAGAGTCTAATAGATTCGCAGGTATTGTTTCTAATAAACTTAATTGTAATCAAATAACATTAGATTACAATGGCGGTGGATTTGATGAACCTGCACTATTAATAGATAAAAATTTAAATAAAAGCACCAAATCAATAGTTTATCAGTTTACAACTTTTAATAGAATAAATTTACATTTTAGTAGATTTTGTAAATGCGAATTTTGTAACTCAAAATATGATAATGTAAGAGTATACGATTTATATTTAGAAACAGCACTTAAAAAATTAAATAATATTGAATTAACTGATGGTGAACATTTTCATTTAAATTGGTTAATGAAAAACAAAAATATTCCAGATAGTAATTTATTTTTGAATACTATTCACACTAATAAAGTCAAGGAATTAATGGATATATTTATCCCAATATTTGAAGAAAATTTGGATATATTTATTAATGACTATTTAAACAGATGGTTAGAAACTACACCTGTATATTTAATTGATTCGTGGGATGACTACACATCGGAATTATTATTTAGGAATCCTACAATAGAAAAATATTTAATTCCATTAAAAGGATATGATGGTAAGTATTATAAAAAATGGAAGGAATGGGAAACTACATTTCCTTACTCACGTATCCAATATGAATTTTTAAATACTGAAAATGGTCACCCAACCCTATTACAACATCAATATATAGCAGATTCTATTATTGAATATATGAAAAACTAACTTTTTTTTAAATAAGGTATATTTAATTTATAAATAAACTAACGAAATAATTATGGATGATTTAACAACACTTATTGGAAAATATTGTAATATTTTAGAAGATGCAATAGATGAACAAGATTGGAGACAGGTAAAACTTGTCTTAAAGGAGATGGATGCATTATACGAAGACTTAGAAAGAAAATCTAATGGATTCGATTCTGGCGAATATTAATAAAATAAATAAGTTATGACCTATATTACTGCTAATCTTTCAACACTGGAAGATTTAAAACAAGAATTGGAAGAAAATCCAAATAGAATCGAAATGTATGCAAAGTATGATGGGTTTTCTAGTACCCATTCCGGTTCTATTGATTATCTCGATACAAAGATAAGAGAATATTACAAATCAAAACAAAATGATTAAACCTTTCTCTATTTTAGACACTCGTACAAAAGAGTGGCAAGATAGAAAGAGATGGTGGATTAATACCTATAAAATTCAATCTGAATTAGGTAGAGAACAAACTATTTCCAAAACAAATTTTTGGGATACTGAAGAACCTTCCGTATCAATATTTGATGCTACACTATGCGAATTGATGTATGATTGGTTTTGTCCTAAAGGTGGAACAATATTAGACCCATTTGCAGGAGGTAGTGTTAGAGGAATTGTTGCATCAGAAATGGGATATAATTACACCGGCATTGATATATCGGAAACCCAAATCCTTGCAAACCAAAAACAATCTGAAAAACCAAATTGGATAGTAGGTGATAGTGCAGAGATATTGGAAACACTTGATGATGAAACCTATGATTTTGTATTTACATGTCCACCTTACTATGATTTAGAAATATATTCTGATAATGAAAACGATTTATCACATATGGATGATGATGATTTTGATGATGTATATGCACACATTTTAACTGAGTCCTATTCTAAACTAAAAGATAATAGATTCTTTTGTATAGTTCTATCAGAAACCCGCGAGGTATCTAAGACAGGGAATTATAAAATTGGTAAGTATCGAAACTTAGTTGCTAAAACAATAATGGGGTGTGAGGAGATTGGTTTTAGTTTTTATAACGATATGGTGTTATTCAACTCACAACATCAGGCATCTAAAATATCCAAAACATATTTTGATAGGAATCGAAAAATAGTATCGGTTCATCAAAACGTATTAGTATTTGTAAAGGGTAATCCTGATTTAGCAACTGAAGATATTAATTGGGATGGTTCATATAAATGTATAGTGGATGGGATTCGATATAAATCATTCAGAGAAGCAGCAATATCAATAGACCCAAATGAATTAGTTGCAACGGAAATAGAACGTAGGTGTAAATCTACTAAATCAAAATACAAAGATTGGCAAATAGTAGGAGCAGAAACTAAACCCACAATTCGATATGAAGTGGATGGTATTCCATTTGAAACTCCTAAACAAATAGCAGAACTAATCGGTGGTGATTTTAGTGAACAACGGGCTCGTAATTTTGTAGATTCTGGTAACTTAAAATACCGTCATTGGAAAAAAACTGATGAGTGGGATATTACATATGATGAGATGGAAAAACTATGGAACGGCACAATTCGTATAGAAGTGCCGATAATTAGTTGTGAAGGTATGGAGTTCTATTCCTTATTAGAAGCAGCAAATCACTTCAAATGTTCAGATGAAAGAATTCGTCAGAAATTAAAATCTGATAAATATTTAGATTTTCTTTATATTGATTAGGATAATACTTATATACAAGCGGTTATTAAACATTTAAAAAATAAATTATGGCATATTCAGAAAAAGTTTTAGACCATTACCAAAATCCTAAAAATGTAGGAACGTTGGATAAATCTAAACAAAATGTAGGAACGGGGTTAGTAGGTGCACCCGAATGTGGTGATGTAATGAGATTACAAATAGAAGTAATTGATAATATTATTATTGATGCTAAATTCAAAACATTTGGTTGTGGTTCTGCAATCGCATCATCTTCGGTAGCAACTGAATGGTTAAAAGGTAAAACAATTGAGACTGCATTAACAATTGATAATATGGATTTGGTTGAGGAGTTAAATCTTCCACCAGTTAAAATCCATTGTTCGGTTTTGGCAGAAGATGCTATCAAATCGGCTATCAATGATTACCGTGTAAAGAACGGATTAGAGGAAATAATCTTCGAGGCCTCACATGTATAAAAAACAAAAATATAAATTATGAGTTTTATCATTGGTAGGGCTTGTATTGATTGTATGGATACTGCTTGTGCAAGTGCATGTCCAGTTGATTGTATTCACGGACCTATCGATATGGAAGGTTCAGGTGGTGAAATTGAAAGAGAGGGTAGAGCAGCATTTCCCGGTGGGCAAATGTATATCAACCCCGATACTTGTATTAATTGTGGAGCCTGTGTACCGGAGTGTCCTGTTTCTGCTATCTATGAAGATGAAGATATTGCAATTGGGGCAGGAGATGAGGAATCCGTACATAAGAACTATGGTTTCTTTGGATTAAAATACAACTAATTTAATCTTATCTTAAAAAAATTATATATAACCTATTGATAACCAATAGGTTATTTTTTTTTAAAATAATTGGTAAAATATTTGGAAATGTGGTAAATAATGTGTAGTTTAGCTTTATAACAATGAGAGACAACACCCCTAATAATAAGACCCAAAATAATTTAAAAATAAATGGGTAAAAATTTGGAAATACCGATTTTTATTAGTAGTTTAGCTTTGTAGTAATTGATAACATTAAAACATAAACATATGAGTAAATATTCTTATAAACCCCACGCCTCTTACTGGTTACGCGATTGGGAAGATGATGACATCTTAGTTACCAACATGAATGATGTTGAGCGTAAATCACATGACCTTTATAAATTGGCAACTGCAAAGAGGGCGATTTCAAACTTCGTAAATATTGTTACTAACAAATCAATACCTGTAAAATTCTCTGGTAAGGGTAATTCTTATACCGATGGTAAAGCAGTAGTAATTGGTTCTAATGTAGTTGAACCAAAAGATTTTGACGTTGCGGTTGGATTGGCTCTACACGAGGGTTCTCACATTAAATTATCTAATTTTGAATTATTGAGAGACCTTAATTCATTGATTCCTACTTCGGTTTCTGATTCCGCAATTAAAAAAGGGATTATGAATCCGATATCAATCATAAAAGATATTTGGAACTACGTTGAAGATAGACGAATTGACTGGTATGTATTTAATCAGGCACCTGGTTATAGAGAATATTATCGTTCAATGTATGATAAGTACTTTAATGACCCTTTAATTGATAAGGCGTTGAAAAGTGATGAATATAATGAGGAAACTATTGAATCATATATGTTCAGAATTATCAATCTCCATAATAAAAACGCAGACCTTACTAAGTTGAATGGACTTAAAGCCATTTACAAATTGGTTGGATTGGGTAATATCAGTAGATTACAATCTACAAAAGATGCATTTGATGTTGCGTTAACTATCTTTGAAGAGATTTTAAATAACTTACCAATCGCAACTAAGGCACAAGACCCATCTAACTCTACACAAGGTGAAACCGGTGAAGGGGAAAATGGAGAACAAGAAGGTCAAAGTGGTGGTGCTGGTCAATCGAATGAAGAATCTGATGACTCTGATTCAAATTCTGAAGATGGCCAAACTGAAATGACAGGAGATGAGGGTGAAGATTCAATGGGAGGTTCATCAATGTCTGCATCATCTCCAATGGAGGGTGGTAAACCATCTACCTCTGATTCTGATGGTAAAGCAAAATCAGCCAATGAATTATCAGAAACTCAAAAAAAGTTATTAAAAAAGAAAATAGATAAACAAAAAGATTTCATACGAGGTAATATCAGTAAAAAAGGTATTAGCAATAGAGAATTGACTGACCTTAATTCAATCGAAGAATCCGGTTCTGAGATTAAATCGGTTGGTGGGGATGTTCAAGGTGGGTATGGAAGGCCTCAACGTGGAATCGAATGTATTGTGGTTAATAAATTAACTGCCGGATTAATGAATTCGGATTCATTTCCACTTACTTATATAAATTGGGAAACTAAGGAATTTAACAAATATAATCAAAATGCTATTGACGAAGGAATCCGAATCGGAACTTTGTTAGGTAAAAGATTACAGGTACGAGGTGAAGATAGAAGTACTATTTTTAATAGACAAAAAGTAGGTCGTATTGATAAACGAATGATTTCATCATTAGGATTTGGAAATGAAAATGTTTTCCAATTTACTGAAATCGATTCATATAAAAAAGCTAACTTGCACGTTTCGATTGATGCATCTGGTTCAATGAGTGGTAAAAAATGGACCGAAACTCTTACAAACGTCACTGCTTTATGTAAGGCAGTTGATATGATTCAAAATCTTTCAATTCAGGTTTCAATCCGAACTACAACTGAATCAAAACCTTATGTAGTTATTGCTTACGATTCTCGTGTTGATAAAATTTCAAAAGTAAAAACCTTATTCCCTGGCTTATGTGCAACAGGTACTACTCCAGAAGGATTATGTTACGAAGCAATTATGAAATTGTTAGTCCCATCTAATAACGATATGGATTCATATTTTCTAAACATATCAGATGGTGAACCTTACTTTGCTGGTCAGTATTTTCAATACAATGGTAGACCGGCCCACACCCATACTCAAAAGATGGTTAAGCAAATCGAAGGAATGGGTATTAAAACACTTTCTTACTTTGTAGAGGAAAATAGTTCAGGTAGAATATCATCGGCATTTAAAACGATGTATGGTAAGGGTGCTGAGTGTATTGATGTGACAAACGTTTCACAAATCACCAAAACAATAAATTCACTCTTTCTTTCTAAATAATATATAAGCCATTGGTTTTCAATGGCTTATTTTTAATTAAAAAATAATGAAAAATAAATGGCTATATATTTGGAAATCTCACCAAAAGGTTGTATATTAGCTTTGTAATAATTGATAACATTAAAACATAAAACAATGAAAAAAAATCTCGATTTAAATGTGGTAGGGTTCGTTGCTAACGAAATCTACAAAGTAGAAAAGTTTGGTAGTACTTTCAAAATGATTGACACTGCCGGTAATAAGGTTGGTACATTAGGTACATCCTTAACCCGTAAACAAGCCTTCAACGAAGGTAAGGCGGTTCAAGCTTATGTAGATAAGACAGGTAAAAAAACCTATCGTAAAGTAGATATGGGTGTATATAACGCGATGATTATCCCAATGAATACCGCAGATGGTGGTATCCAAATTGAGGAATCCGCAGACCACAATGCAGTTAAGGATTTTATCCATAAGAGTTCAGTATCTTTAAAACCGCGTGAGTTGGTGATGACAGACCTTAAATGGAAATATCTAATTCGTTCAGCAGTTCGTGCTAAGAACATTATGATGACCGGCCCTGCTGGTTGTGGTAAAACATTAGCCGCAAAGGCGTTGGTTAAATCATTAGAGAGACCTGATTACTATTTTAACTTAGGTGCAACTCAAGACCCGAGAGCAACCTTAATTGGTAATACTCACTTTGACCAAGGCAAAGGAACGTTCTTCTCTGAATCGGCTTTCGTTAAAGCTATTAAGACACCAAACGCAGTTATCTTATTGGATGAGTTAAGTAGAGCTCATCCAGATGCTTGGAATATCTTAATGAGTGTGTTAGACCAAGGTCAAAGATACTTACGATTGGATGAGGCAGAAGGTTCACCAATTGTAAATGTTGCAGAAGGTGTTACCTTTATCGCAACTGCCAATATTGGTTCTGAATATACCTCTACTCGTGTTATTGACCGAGCAATGTTAGACCGTTTCGTAACAATTGAAATGGATGTGTTGAATGATGTACAGGAATTTGAATTACTTAAATATATGTTTCCAGAAGTTGCTGAAGATGATTTGAAAGCAATCTCCGAGATTTCTCACCACACAAGAACTCAATCAATGAGTGATAGTGGAAAGTTATCCTCAATGGTTTCTACCAGAGCATCAGTTGAAATGGCGAGTTTAGTTTATGATGGTTTCAATTTGTTTGAAGCAGCAGAAATTTCAATCTTCCCTTTCTTCTCTAACGATGGTGGGGTTGATTCTGAAAGAACTTATGTTAAGCAATTAGTTCAAAAGTACGAAAAGGATGAAAATGGTTCTCCGCTTTTCGAAGCGAAGACTGACGATAATGTGGATGAGATTCCACAGTTTTAGGGTTAATCAATATTACAACTGAAAGGGGGGAGTTTCTCCCCTCCTTCTTTTACTTAACCCTTAAAATAATTAGATATGGTGAAGAATGAAATGACCGAAGATAGAAAACAAGCATTGCAAACATTAATGGCTTGGTATTGGGCAGATGGAAAAAATCATATTACTAAAGCGGATTATCAATTTTTATATGATTTATATGACCACTCACTTGGATTTTATGGTGATGATATCCAATTCAGATTAAACGCAATTAGAGAAATTTATTTACATAGTAAAACGATATGAAAACACTAGAAACTAAATACGGAATTAATATTACAAAGCCCTGGAATCAGGATATGTATACTCATAACGAAAAGATTGGTGAGATAATGAAAACTAATATTAAAAAGGCTTTGATAAAAGCATATAGTGAAGATGATGAGAAATCATTAAGAGAAATTTCTAAGGCAGTAGTTGCACATGGATATGGTAGTGGATATGAGATTGGGGATATATATGATGAAACTATTTTAGGAATTGAGAATTCTGAAAACTATTGGTTGAATCAAGAGTATCCGGATTTAGTAAGAGATGGATATGTACCAGAACTATCAGAGGACATGATTGGCTATTAAACACAATTATATGAATACCCATTATTTAAAAGAAATTATTAAATTGGCAAAAGAAGGTAAAGAAACATTATTAATTCGTAAAGAAATTATAATGGATGATACCACTACGGATGAGCAATTAGGTATGATTATTCGTATGATGTACGGAAAGAAAGTAGCTGTTGCAGATGAAACAATCACACAAACCCAAAATATCATAAACAATGCCTCTTAAAAAAGATTTAAAGAAATTACAATTAGCGTTACAGGAAGTAGAATCAACTAATCCAACCAATTGGTTTGGTAAACTATTTAAAAAATTTAAAATTGCTAATCTTAATGTACTAATTTCAAAAACAAAATCAAAACTGCAAGATTTAAAAATTCAAAAACAATATAATAAATGAGTAAACCTATAAACGAAAACTGGCTAGAAAAGTTAGTGAAAAATTACCACGTACCAAAACAAGAAGAAATTAAATCAAACAAGATTCTAACCGAATCACAAATAAAAATTATCCAAAATGGGAAAGATAAAGGAAAACCTAGTAAACAATCTTAGTGAAGATGATTTCTACACACTACAAGAAATGAGTGATGAAGAACAACGATATCAAGAATGGATTAATTCAGATGAATATATCCATTTTGTAAATGAACAATTAGCAGAAACTAAACCAGTATTTTCAACTGAAGATATAAAAAATGCATTAGATTGGGCTAAATCTGCAATCAACGTAGAGCCAACTGATATTGGTAAAGATGTATACGATATTTTATTCATTGAAAAAGTAGAAGAACATTTAAATAAAATTCGCTATGATAAATTTTAAGGATTATATACAAACAATTCCTGATTTTCCAAAGGAAGGAATTATGTATAGAGATATCCAACCATTACTTGCTAATCAAAATGTATTTAAAGAGGCAATCAAGCGAATGGGTACGTTGGTAGAGATACCTGATTATTGGGTGGCAGTAGAAGCAAGAGGATTTCTTTTCGCATCTGCACTATCTTATAAGTTTGGTGGTGGTATCCGAATGATACGCAAGAAGGGAAAATTGCCAACCAAAGATAATTGGGGATTACCATACAATTTAGAATATGGTACTGATATGTTAGAAATGTCTAAGTTTGGCAATGATGGTTCAACCGCAGTTATTGTAGATGATGTCCTTGCAACGGGTGGTACAATTGATACTGCTGAACTATTATGTAAGGCAGAGGGGTTGAAAGTTATCGGTAAATTATGTTTGGTGGATATTGGTATTGTAGATAGACCAGATGTTAAAAGTTTAATATACTATGAAGATTAAGTTATTCGTTGCATTAGAGAGTGAATTACCAAAGGAACTGATACCAGATGGGGTGGAGGTATTTTATACGGGAGTGGGAAAGGTTAATGCTGCAATAAAAGCAACCGAAGTCCTATCACCTGCGTATCAAGTATACAATACTAATACAATAGTGTTAAACTATGGTTCTGCCGGCTCAAAATCCACACCAACCCATTCTTTGGTAGAGTGTAAGGTATTTGTTCAAGAGGATATGGATGGTAGACCGTTTACACCCCTAAAAACTACTCCTTTTGATAAGGAAATGTACCCACAAATAGGTGATGAACCGATTATATTTGGGGCAGGAGGGTATCTTTGTCATACACAAGACCACTTTGAACAAAACCCTAAAAATGGGGTATTTGATATGGAAGCATATGCTTTGGCAAAGGTTTGTAAGATATATGGGTATGATTTTAAGGCTTATAAATTCATCTCAGATGATGGTAACCCAGATGATTGGGAAGAGAACCACCATTTAGGAGCTGAATTATTTCTAAAAGAATTGAATAAATATTTGGTAGATTCAGAATAAATTCGTATATTTACATATAAATAAAAACATCAAATGAGATTGTGGTTCACGTCCCGCCATAATTAAGTTTGAACAATTGTTAATCAAAGGGACTAAAAAAACAACAATATGAAAAAAGTACTATTTGCACTTTTCATCGCAGCAGGTTTAACTGCATGTGGTGGTAACGCTTCGACTGAAGCTACAAATGATTCAACAACAGTAGTAACTGATTCTTCTGCAGTAGCAGTTGATTCTACTTCTACACCAGTAGTTGATTCTACTTCAGCAGTGAAGTAATTAAGTGGAGCTTTAGGAGTGTAGGGTTCGAATCCCTACTCCACTCAAATTTTTAAAATTTAAAATAATTAGTTATGAAAACATTTAAAGATATTGAATTCAAATCAAACCCAATGGGTGCTGAATATGGAATTGTAAGTAGAACTCAATTCGATAATGGGTATGAAGTATCCGTAGTAAAAAGCCCACATTCATATGGTGGTGATAAAGGATTATATGAATTGGCTATTTTCAAAGATGGTGAGATATGTTATGACACTCCAATTACAGATGATGTTATTGGTTATCTAAGACCAGAGGATGTAACCGATGTAATGGAACGCGTTGAAAAATTATAAAATGAATCGAGGCAAAGTAATTTTTATAGATGTTGATGGTCCTTTGGCATGGGGGACTTGGGATGAAGGTAAAGTAAAAATAATGAAGGGAACTTCGCATGAATTTACAATACCATACCCGTGGGTTAAAGAAGATTGCGATGCACTCGCTGAAATTATAAAACAAACCGATGCACGATTAGTAGTATCATCAGATTGGAGAAAGCATTATACTCTTGCTGATTTGGCTATGATATTCGAATACTATGGTATTGGTAGGTGGAACTTATTAGATACCACAACTCATTTCAATCCTAAAAAGAAAATGAGTTCATCGGGTGATTGGGATAGAGCATGTGAGATTGAGACGTGGGTTAAATCATTTAAACCTACCAATTGGATTTCTATTGATGATATGCAATTAAACTTTGGATATAAGTCATTAGGTATCGCACAATTTCATCACGTACAAGTTAGTGGTGATTGGGGTAATGGTGGAAAGTTGCGAGATAAGATTGATGAATGTGTTCAAAAATTAAATAGATAAATAAATGGCTTATAATAAATTCAGATGGTATACGAAGGGAAGACCGAATAAACCACTTCATTCAGATGCCCCACTTTTACTAAAGATACGAAATGGTGACTTTAATTATTCTTATATGTTTAGTGAAGCTAGGGAAGTTAAAGAAAGTGCCAAGAAAGCTAGTGAGGATGCTTATAATAATTATGGGGGTACGGATATCAAAAAT
>Ga0181358_1000293_pt1 | contig 22280 bp, 36 predicted proteins | sample Fa13VDMM110SD_FD_130096 | JGI IMG/M metagenome (GOLD analysis project Ga0181358, IMG submission 130096) | Freshwater viral communities from Lake Michigan, USA - Fa13.VD.MM110.S.D | ecosystem: Environmental > Aquatic > Freshwater > Lake | place: USA: Michigan | collected 2013-09-24 | reverse complement strand
TGTTCATAACCCCAAGGTCGGGAGTTCAAGTCTCCCCCGAGCCATCTACCTTTTTCGCCTCGATCCCCTTCAAAGCCCCTCTGGCGCAGTCGATTCGGGGCTTCAGACGTTGATCAAGCTGGGTCAACGAAAGTCAGCGTGGGTCAAGGTAAAGCGTTTGGAGGTAAAGTCCTTTACCTGCGATTTCCCCGCCCAGCGGCTCGCGCATGAAAGGCAAAGCCCGGAGGATGAGCGCCTGGGACATCGGCGTTCTGGAGGCCACCGCCAAAAGCACCCGCTACCGGCTGCGCAAGGTGCCGACCAGCCCGTTCATCTACGTGCGCGACCTACGGCCCAAGCCGGGGCACAAGAATCAGTGGTCCCTGGCGCCGCTGCTTCGTGACGAGGACGAGCACGTCCGTCAGGCGATGCAGCAGATCTGCGCCCTGGGCGAGGCGGAGTGGCCGGTCACTGGGCCGGTGACCGCCGCCAGCAGTGGACCGACCTGGGGCGAGCTGATCGAGCGCGTCGAGCAGCACTGGTCCGGACGGCTCAAGGGCTCCAGCGCCTCCCACTACCGGGCCGCCCTGCGGGAGCTGGCCCGCCGCCGCGTTGCCCGGGACGATACGGCCCTTGAGGCCTGGGCGATGGAGAAGACGCCTGGGACCAGCTCGTTCCTGGTCCGGGTGGAGACACTCACTCAGCTGCACGGGGCCCTGGGCGTGCTGGCCGTCTCAGCTGAGCTGCCGCTGCGGCTGCGAGCGCTGCATCGGCGCAGCAAGCCCACCCGCTACGCCGAGCTGGGCAGCACGCGGGGCATCCCATGTAAAGCTGAGGCCGAGCTTTACCTGGACGGCCTCGGGGAGGCCTTCGCGCTGGAGCGCTGGTGCTTGGCGATGATGTTCTGCTACGGGCTGCGGAACCACGAACTGTGGTGGTGCGGTCCGATCACCACAGAGGCCCCAGATGTCGCGCCGGACTGGACGCTGATCCCTGGGTGGTGGCGCACCAAGAGCAGAGAAGAGCACTGGGTCTGGCCACTCTGCCCGGAGTGGATCGAGCGGTATGGACTGCGTGCATACCAGGGCGAGGCTCAAAAACAACTGCATCGTCGCGTTCGTCCCATCGTGGTCTCATCACGAGATCAAAGTAAGCCCTGGCAGCCTGGCAATCCGGCAGACCCGGGTTTGTGCATGAACAACCACCTGATCGGCAACTGGATTGGCCGCCGCCTGCGCACGGTGCTGCCGCCCTGGATGGCGCGGGTTCCTGACACCGATGGCCGCTACCGGGCAAGTGACCCCCTGGTGCGGGTGACGCCCTATGACCTGCGCCATGCCTGGGCCGTGGCGATGGCCACCGATCCGGCCTGGCGCCACGTCAGCACCGAGATGGCTGCCCAGGCAATGGGCCACGACCTGGCGGTGCATCGGCGGCGTTACCAGCGCTGGATCGGATCGGAAGAGCGCCGCCGGCGGGCGATGGCAGCGGTCAGTACGCCGGTCTTATCATGAGTCGAAGCGTTTCGGGGAAGAAGCCGATGGCCATCCGCAAAGCCGGAGACAAGCTGGCCGCCGCCTGCTGGAAGGGCTACGAGGCGATCGGCACGAAGATCAAAGACGGCCGCCAGGTGCCGAATTGCGTGCCAGTGAAGAAGGGACGCGGCTGATGGCCACGATCCGCTACGCCGGCGAAGTCTTCCGGGGCTACAGCTAGCCCAAGCGCACGCCTGGCGATAGCAAGAAGTTCGCCGTGCTGGTCAAGGACGGCGACGGTGATCCGAAGATTGTGCGCTTCGGGGATCCGTCGATGCAGAACTACCGCAACGGCCCCAGCGGCAGTGGCGGCCATGGCGACGAGGATCGCAGAGCGAACTTCAAGAGCCGCCACAACTGCAGCGAGAAGACCGATAAGACCACCCCGGGGTACTGGAGCTGCAAATGGAGTTGGTGAGACCCACGGAAAAGTGCATGGGTCGCCCTCGTTAGCCTGGGCTGGCGCTTGAGAATGCGTCGCCTACCAGGAATCCGGGTAAGTGACGATTATTCGTTTTCCAGGTATCTTACGTGCCAGGTGGGGTGCAGCGTGCTGCGGCGCAGGCGCGGTTCGCCATCGAAATGCACGCGCAGGTAGGTGCCGGCGGCAGACATGATCGTGCCGTACCTCTCGGTGCCGTCACCGTCGTAGATGATCCGGACGCCGCGCCGGGCCGGCACCTTGTAGGTGTTGCGGATGGCCTCGATGCTCACAGCTGCAGATCGGTGGGGGACAGGACCTTGCCGTCTTCGCCCGGCAGCTCGATGCCGTAGATGTCCTCGAGGCTCCACTGGTTGGCCGCGTCGTCGGACAGGGCCTGGATGCGGGAGCGCTCGGGTATTGGCCGGCCCTGGGCCATGGCCAGCTTCTCCTCGTGGGTCGGCGGCTTGAAGGTGCGGTGAAATTGGTCGAGCTCGTTCTGGCGCCGCCAGTAGCTCACCCGGTCGCGCTCCTCGCTGGGCGTGAGATGCAGCTCCGGCGACTTGGTCGGATCGATCGGCGTGTTCATCAGTTGCGACTGAAGACGGAGCCCACCTGTTCAGGGCTCCAGAGCAGGTGGCCGCAGCGCACGCTGGTGGGGTTCTTGCGGATGAAGTGCGTGCCCTCCTTCATCAGGCCTGGAGTGGTCCGCACGCGATAGAGGGTGGAGCGGCAAATGCCCAGGCGGTCACACATCTCGACGGTGGACACCCAGTCGCCGTCTTCGGTGTGGGACTGGTTGGAAGCCTTGGAAAATGACACGGACAAGAACAGGTAGACCTGGCGTGCGCCATCCTAACCGAGCTTGCACCATCTCTCACCTGTCTCGCGCAAGACGCAAGACAGGTCTCCGTAGACTGGGGACTCAGCGCCGGGGTAGGTATGGCCAGAACACTGCAGGATTACCAGGCGGCGGCCCAGAATCCTTACGGCCGCGCCCTGTTGGACGTGATCGCTGGCGCCGAGGGGGCCGACTACAACGTCCAGTTCGGTGGCGGCCGCTTCGACACCTCCAAGGGTTGGGCCCACCCCCGCGCCGTTATTCGCAAGAGCGGCTACGCCTCCGACGCCTCCGGCCGCTACCAGTTTCTCTCGACCACCTGGGACGGGGTGGCCAACCAGCTGGGCATCAAGGACTTCAGCCCCGCCAACCAGGACGCCGCCGCGATGCGACTGATCGAGCGGCGCGGGGTGAACCTCGATGACGTCATGGCCGGCAAGGTGGATGCGACCACCCTGGCCAAGCTGGCCCCGGAGTGGGCTTCGCTGCCGACCGCCGAGGGCAAGAGCTACTACGGCCAGCCGGTCAAGAAGGCCGCTGACTTGCTGGCGAAGTTCACCGCTGCCGCGAAGGGGGCGCCCCCTGCTGCGGGGGCCGGCTTTCGTGGATCCGCGCCTGCGCCAGCTGGGGGAGCTGCCACCGGAGGGGTGTCCCTGGATGCGGGCGTAGATCCCTACGCCGCCCTGAACACCCTGGGCAAGCCGCTGTTCACCACGGCCCCTGGGGCTCAGAGCGCCGAAGGCGTCGCCCTGGCGGCGATCGGTGCGGCCGTGGCGGCTGGCGGCGTCGGAGTGGGTGCCAATGCCGGACTGAACTACCTGGCGGCCCGGGCTGGCCAAGGGAGGGAAGTGCAGCGGATGGCGGGCGCTGAATTGCTGGGGCAGGCCACCGGCACGGCCGTTCCCGCCCCGGCCCCGGTTCAGGTGCAGCCTCCAGTGGCGGCAACCGCCCCGGTGCAGCAACCATCGGCGCTCGATGGGGCGGGCAGCGCCAGTTCGGGCGCGCTGCCGTTCAAGCGCTCGGTCTCGACCTCCTTTGATCAGGGGCAGCCCGGGATCGATCTCTACTGGGAGGACAAGAACTTCCGCTCGGTCCTGCCTGGGCGGGTCAAAGACATCGGCACCCAGGGCGGCGGCCGGGGGGCGTCAGGCAAGGGCTACGGCAACTACGTGGTGGTCGAGTCGGTGGATCCAGGCAGCGGCAAGCCGGTCGACGTCCTCTATGGCCATCTCGACGAGGTAGGGGTGACCAAGGGCCAGCAGGTGGGAGAAGGCGCTCGGATCGGCAAGCAGGGCGGGACGGGACGGGTCCTGTCCCAGGACGGCACGATCGCCTCGATCGACTTCCTCGAGCCGGCGCCCGCCGGCAGCGGCAGCATGAAGCCGTTCGCCGGCTTCGATCCACTCAGGCGCCGGATCGCCAGGCGTTGGTCCTCGTGAGTCAAGGACGGTAGAGTGCGAGCTGCCTGCTGCATCTTGCACCTCTCCATGCTGACTTACCTCCTCTCCGCCGCTGTGGCGGCCGCGATCGGTACGGCCGGCGGCTTCCTTGGCGGCCGGCTCTCATTGAACGGCTTGCGCCGCGAGCATATCGCCGCCCTGCAGGGTGTGGACCGTGTGGCCGACGACCTGCGCCGTGACATCAGCGAGCGCCCCACTCGCGCTGAGGTCGCCACCCGCCCCGATGTGGAAGCGTTTCTCTATCAGCGAGAGCAGGGCCTGGCCCAGGTGTTCACCACCCGTGATGAGCTGCGGCCGATCCTCAAGGAGGTGATCACCCGCGAAGAGCTTGACCTGGCCCTGTCCGCGGTTGTCACGGCGGTGAGCAAGAACGCTGGCCTGCCGTTGCCGGCTGCCCCTGCTGCCCTGCCGCTGGCCGCCGCCAGTCAGGATCAGCTGGCGGCGGCGATCTCCGGCATGAGCCGGCAGATGGCCGAGATCAACCAGCAGCTGGGGCTATGACCGAAGGCATTGAGTTCGACGGGGTTGCCCTGCACTGGAACGGGGCCTGCCGGCAGATGGCGATCGCCATCGATCCGTTCCGCCCCGACCCGGGCGGCAATCCCACCGCGGCGCTGGCCCACCGGCTGGAGGGCATTGCCAGCGCGATCCGCTCTGGCAACCTGAGCGGGAAGGAGGGCATTGAGAAAGCTCTCTGGACGTGCGCCGGCTACCTCAAGGGCACTCAGCTGCCTGCCGTGGCGATCAACGTGGGCGCCCGGACCATCACAGATGAAAACGTCCCCGCCCACCAGGTGAGCGAGGACGAGGACCCTGTCGAGCAGGGGTTCTGATCAGCCTTCGGGCTTGGCCTCCGGCATGAGGCAACGATCTGAATCACAGCCAGCGGGGCCCTCCACCTGGGGGGCTCCGCCTTTGGCGTGGCTGTCCCAGTGGCTTAAAGCCTCGAGGAAGTCGTCCCGCACCCGACGCTTGAGCACGTCTGCGCAGAGCTCGTCGTAGCGCTCCTTGGTGATCGGCTCAAACGGCATCCGCGGATAGGTCTCCTTGTCATCAAAGCGGGCCAACAGGGCCGCTGAGATGTAGCCCTGATTGGTGTCGATAGCCGCGTGAATGGAACGGGCCAACGGCTCGATCTCGTCCTCGGTGAGCTCCACGGTGGCGCTGGTGTTGTGGCCGGAGTAATGCTGCTGCACCTGCATGTAGAAGTCGAACTGGGCCAGGGCAGAGAACTTGCCTGGGTCGACTTCGGCCGCCCCCTCAAGGGAGGCCCAAGGGGTGGCTGTGGGAATCTCCACCAGCCATTCGGTGCAAGCGGAATCCTGGGGATCATCGAGCAGCCGACCGGAACTGTCCTTGTCGGACTGCGAGGGGACAACGGTGTAGCCGTAGTCGATGCAGGCCAGGGCGATCGGGTCGTCCTTGGCAAAGGTGATGCGGCGGATGTAGTAGGGGGCCTTGGGCGGATGCCAGCCCGGGGAGGCATTGGTCAACAACGACTTGCTGTTGTGGCTCTTGATCGCCCCGGCCCAGTACCAGGCGTTGTCATCATCGGTGTCGATCGAGATGTCACCTGTGGCAACGGGAACTGCCATTGCCTCAATCGAGGCAATGGCGAAATAGCGATGCCCGAAACAGTTGTGGGTGGGACCCATGTCCCTGCCCTGGCAGTGCAGGGCGTCGAGCTTGAGGTAGTCCAGAGCGGCCGGATCGCTCCAGTAACGGGAGAGCACCAGGCGCCAGTACGGAGTCTTGTGATCCGGAACGCTCTGCAGCCGGAAGACCAGGCCGACGGCTTCGCCCACCTGTTGCAGGTGTCGGGCCAGGGTCTCGCCTGTGATCTTGATCGTGGGCGGCTGGTGGCGCAGCTTGCAGGCGGTGGCATCGATCAGGCCGCTGAAGAAGCTGCGGATCGAGCTGGTGGGAGCCTGGCGCAGCCCCAGGGGCAGCCGGTCACTGCTGCCGTCCTGGCGCAGCAGCAGGCCATTGAGATCAAACCAGGCGCGCAGGGCCGCCTGACGGGTGTAGATGTGAATGGTGCGCCCGGCGTGGCGTCGGTTGAGCTTCACGCCAAACAGGTCGCTGACGTGGTCCATCACGCGATCGGCCACGGCCTCCTCGGTGGCCGGGAAGGCCAGATGCAGGCAGCGCTCGCTGGCGGCCTTGAGGGGCGCCATGGTGATCTTGGTGGCCTCCTTGCCCAGCAGCACGCCGGCCACGTAGGCCAAGGCCATGCTGAGCTGCTCGGGCTGCTTCTCCAGTTCGCCCATCTCCTCGCCCAGGAGCAGATTCAGGGCCGGCTTGCCCGTGTGAGGGCTTTTGCGGTTGGCCTCCAGCTCGTCGCCGACCTTCAGTCCTGAGGCGTGGACCCAAAAAGGCAGCCCCTTGAGGGAGAAGCGGTGATCGGGGGTGCAAACGATCTGCCGGCCGCTGACCAGGGTGAGGCGCAGGGCGGGGCCAGGCTCGTTCAGCACGCAGGCAGGAACCTCATGGCCGCCTCGCAGTGTCAGCGGATCGGCCCTGCACGCGATCAGGTCGCGAGCCTCATCGAGCAGCAGCAGGCCCATGTCGGTAACGCGCAGAGCGTCGAGACTCAGGCAGCCGGCGGGCTGCACGGTGGTGCAGCGGTTCGGTACTTTCAGGCTGTGCTCTTGGCAGAACGCGGCAACCTCGGCCTCGACGATCTGACGGAAGCGCCGCAATTCCTTGGCTTCATGGGCCGAGAAGCTGCGGCCCTGGTCGTGGGGCGGCCGGCCCGCGGCCCACCACTGCAGCCACTCGACGCCCAGCTGGGCAACGAAGTAGTCAAACAGGCCAGTGAAGGACACCCCCACGATCGGATCGAGGTCGCGGGCAACGTGCATGCGCTCGTCGCGGAAGCGGTGGCGCAGCAGGGCGGCCACGGTGATGGCCGCAGCGCGGAAGGCGCCATTGACGGCTTCAGTGTCGTTGGGGTCGAGGCGGTTGAGGTGCACCTCGGCCAGGTTGCACAGGAAGTCGGAGCCGATGATCTCGCCGCAGGGGTTGAGCCCGAAGCGGCTCATGCGGTGCTCGAGCTCCCGGCGCTGCCCGTGGTCGAGCTCATAAAGGTCAGGCTTGCCGAACAGGATGATCGACAGGGACTGGGCGCCCGCTCCCAGGCCGCCCTCTTCGATTGCTTCGAGGAAGCCCTCCTTGAGCCACTGCTGGCTGAGGATGTCGGCATTGGCGCGGGCCAGCGCCTCCGGGGTGAACTGGATGGCACCCTCGCCGCTGGCGTGTTGGGAGCGCACCGAATCGAGCACCTCCTCGTAGGAGGGCTTGTGGTGAAACATCCGGGTGTGGTTGGCCATCCGCAGGGCGTCCCGCTCCGGGTCGATGGACCAGCGGCCTTCGGCGTCCTGGACCCAGAGACCGCTCTTGGCGCCTGCGGCATCAAGGTCGTCCTCGTCGAATTGGCGCATGCCGGCGCTGCGGCGGATGTTGCCGGCCACGACGCAGCGGGCAGCCTCGTCAATGACCAGGCAGCACTCCAGCGGCGACAGGCGCCGGCCAGTGGCCTTGTTCAGTAGACGGGCGACGCGGGCGTACATCTCAGGCAAGGCGGTGGGGTTGGCCACCCCACCGAAGCCCTTGAGCCGTTCGCCGGGAGGGCGCACCCAGCTCAGGTCAATCGTGACGTCGAGCGATCCATCGGCAATCAGTGGATTGCAGGCAGCCTCCAGCAGCTTCTGGTAGCTGTCGACCCAGCCTTGGCGAGAGTCACCGACCTTGATCTCCAGGTGACCGCCATTGGAGAACGTCGCCATGGTGTGGGCGCAGCGCTTGTCCGGCGGTGCGCTGCCAAGGGAGCCCCTGTAGTTGAGCGCCAGGCGGTTGAGGATCAACGGCAGCTGCCGGACGTTGGCGGCGCTCAGTACCGCGCCGGTGCCGGTGCCCTGCATGGCCAGGTTCATCAGCAGGCCAAACGCCGAAAGGTGGTTCACCTCGACGCTGGAGCAGTTGTAGGAGCCGTAGAAATTGCGCTGGTCGCTGGACCATTCGGTGCCGCCAACCCAGAGCCAGCGCCCCGACGGCAAGGAGGTCAGGTGGTATTGATGCTCTCGCAGCAGCTGAACCTGCTCGTCGTTCAGTTTGCCCAGGCGAGTCAGGCCGCGGATATTGCGATCGACAACCTCATCCCAGGTCTCGCGACCGCCATCGGCAGTGCGCCTGGAATAGGAGCGAAAAAACAGCGGGTTGGCAGATGGTGCGTCGGCAGGGAAACTGCCTGAGGAGGGTTGCATGCGGCGAGGTCAAGCCTGGGTAACCTAATACCCTGGGCTTGCGCTTGCAGCCCCAAGTCTTGCAGTTTGTAAGCACATGGATCGTCGTTATCGCGAAGCCAAAGGGACCATCGACCAGGGTCGCCGCGCGGACCGGCTGATCGGCTCTTACCTGCAGCAGGCAGCACGCGACAACAGGCAGGCCGCGGTGATGGGCGGCAGCACCGGCGGGCCCGATCCGAGCGATGCCGCCCGCCGGCGGGGCGTGATCTCGGCCTTGCGCGGCAAGGAATACCGCGAGGGCAACGCGATCTTTGAGGACAGCCGCCAGCAGGTCAGGGCCCAGGCCGGCGACTGAGGCGCCGGGGGATCAGTACCTCGATGAGGTCGTTCTTGCAGGCGCTGCGCAGGGGGCTGCCCTCCAGTAGGCGCATGGCCTCCTGCGGCGTGTGGCGACGCGGGCTGAGCAGGGCGCGCCGGCCGCTGCTCCAATCCTTTAGGGCCGGCTCCCACCACTGCAGAACCTCCCAGCAGGACGGGCTCCAGCGCTTGGCGGGGGCCAAGCCCTTCTCGGCGTTTTGCAGGGCCCTGGCCAGTCGGGCAATGCCATCGACGTGCTCCATGCGCAGGCCGCTCCAGTGGTGGGCCTGCGCCGGCAAGGCGTGGCGCCAGGTGAGGGCGCCATTGAAAACGATGGCCCGCTCCAGCCGGCAGTCAACGCCAGTGGGAAAACGGAAGCTGGCCGGAGGGAAGCTCATCGTTCGTGGGGGTGGAACGAGTAGTCCTTGCGATACAGCTGGCGGTAATGCGTCTGCCACGTCTTGTCCCCGCTGAACTCGTTGAGAACGACACGGCCGATCGACGAGAAGCCAGCGTGGAAGCTGTTGAGTCCCTCCATGAAATCGTCACCTCCCTGGGGCGGGAAGTAGACGACGAAGCCCCAGTGCGGCGGGGTGTAGGCGTCGAAGCGGTCGAGCTCCTCGTTCCACCAGCGCACCCGCGGCCGGCGAAAGGGGATGCAGATGGGCAGGTCCCAGATCCAGGGCGCCTTGGCGGCGGTCTCGGAATTGGTGATCAGGATCACGGCCTGGCTGACCCGCCCCTGGCGGTACTCCTGCAGCAGCTTGTGCAGCATCTTGCGGTTGGGATCCATGCCGCTGGGGCAGAAGACCATGGTCCGGCCCTTGCCGAAGGGTCCCCAATCGCGCTCAAGGATCGCCTCGAGGGATTGCTCCTCGAGATTGAAGATGGTGCGGGCGCCGATCAGGCTGTTGTTGAGCTTGGTCGAGTAGGGGTCCAGGTCGATGCCGCCCATGGTGGCCCGGCTGGCCGTGACGAAATCGATCGGCGGAGCACTGGCGATGTAGTTGCTGTGCTCCGGGATCTTGCCGCGCCGGGGACGACTCAAGGGGCCACCTCGCGCAGCATCTCCTCGATGGCCGCCTCGGGCGCCTCAAAGGGGACAGCAACGCAGGAAACGCCCTGGCCTTCGGCCATGACGAACAAGGCGTGGGTGTCGTGGTTGAGCTGCGCGATCGCGCTGAGCACATCACTGAGGAAGCCAACGGCTCCGGTGTCATTGCCGCGTTGGGCCATCTCCAGGTCCTCTTCAAAGTCGCTGGCCGTGACATAGATGGCGTCGCGCTTGCCATCGACCATGCGAATGACCAGGGCGCCGGGACCGCGCTCGTCCCTGGCGTTTTCGTAGGAGCCGAGCAGGTCGAGCAGCACCAGGCGGCAGGCCATGGTGCCGACGCGGCGCATCACCTCAGGCTTGTCAGTCGTGTGGATCTCAGGAAAGAACTGGAGCAGGATCTGGTCTTGATTCAGGCGGGGCATGGTCAAGGTGCGAGGCGGGCTTTGCCGAGGCGCTTGTCCTCGTAGTAGGCGGCGACCTGTGGCATCCACCCCTGGAAGTGGGAGAAGAGCATGTCGCTGAGCTGACGAATCTCCAGCTGGGCGTCGGCCTTGGCCCGCAGGTCCAAAAAGTGCATCAAGCTGCGGGCGTTGAAGCTGACCACGAAGTGCTGGCGCACGCAGTAGGGGATCAGGGCCCGGGACTGCTCTTCGGAGAAGCCCGCGTTGATCCGGCTGGCATAGAGGTCCGCCAGGCGGGCTGCAACCTCGAGGTCGGTGGTGCGGTGCTCGACCGTGTAGTCGTAGTGCTTCCCGAAGCGGTCGGTGTAGGAGCCAAGCGGGCGAAAGTAGAAGACCTCCTCGATCGATCGATGCCCCCGGGCAACATCGACGACTCTCTGGGAGGTGTATCTTCCAGACTGCACATCGAAGCTGATCCCGACCCGATGGGTGCGGGCCTGCTGCATCAGGTCGTGGGGAAAGCCGATGACGTTGAAGCAGATCGAGGGATGCTCCAGCGGCCCGTAGTGACCGCGCTCTCCGGCAAGCAAGTGCTTGACAACGATCTCGCCCGCCAGTTGCTCGGTTTCAGGGACAGGCTCATCAGCGACGGCGTGCTCGCTGTAGTCCTGGTGCATCGCCTGCCAGGCCATGGTCTGGGGCTTTTCGATGCGGCCGAGCGGGGCAACGCGGAAGTGGGGGTCGGGCGCGGGAAGGCTGGACAAGCAAGGCTTGCGACTCGCTGCAATCTACAGACACAGCTTGCGCCAGGCAAGCTGTGTCAGACCAGGTAGCCCTTCATCTGGTTGGAGATGTCGCCGTAAAAGGCCTGCAGAGCTTCGGTCGGGTTCTTGGGCAGCTTCAGCTCCGGGGAAAGCCTGTCCAGGTTGCGGCTGTCGATGTCGGCCTTCCACTGAGAGGAGTTCAAAGCCGCTGCATCGAAGCGATCAGCCGACTTGGTGGTGCTCTCCTGGGTGGCCCTGGCGGCATCGAGCATCCCCTGGGTGGCCAGGTTGGCATTGTTGAAGTGGTTGCCGGGGATCCAGGACTTCTGCTTGTGGGTGGTGCCTGGCAGGGATTCGCGGTAGGAGACCTCGGCCCGATCCTTGGCAGCCGTGGTTGCTTGCGCGGCAGCGGATCCACCGGCACCGGAGGCGGTCACCGCGGCCGGCGGCGGAGCCGGAGCGGCAGCGGGGGCAGGGGCGGCAGCGGGTGCGGCGGCAGGCTTGTAGTAGGCCAGGCTGTTGCCGCCCGAGCCAAATCTCCGGACATCGGCGCCGGCAGGGATCTCGGCGTCATTCTCGGTGTACCGCTAACCCTGGCCCACAAGGCCCATCCCCTGCTGCTGCTCGCCGGGGCTCCAGGTCATGAAGCGCCGGTTCTGCTCCGCCGTGATTGGATCGAAGTGCCCAAATGCCATCGGTTTTCCTGTCGCCTCAAGATGGGAGCAGTCTATTGGCATCCCAGGCGCCGGTCTCGCTGTCTCTCACTCCACGGCGGCCATGATGCGGTCGATCCAATCTGGGCTGATGCGCCGGAACAGGGACAAGCGCTCTGGCGGGCCCTGCCTGTGCTCTTGCAACAGCGTCGCGATGTACGACTGCTGCGCCTCGATCTCCAGGCAGAGGTTGAGGCGGTTGATGCTGGCGGCGTGGTGAAAGTGGGGGACGTGCTGCACCCGCAGGTGCAGGGGATTGCAGCAGGCCTTGTTACCGCAGACAGGCTTGACCTCCAGAGCGCCGGTGTCGCCCCAGGCAAACCAGGAGGCGACGCGATAGGGGGCGATGCGGGTGGCAACGCCACCAAGCCAGGAGGGCCGGCGCACGGTCTTGGACCAGGTGTGGCTGCCGTAGTCCAGCAGGCGGTTCTGGTGCTCCCAACAGTCTTCGGGTGCGCCTACGTCGACCAAGGTCCAGAACTCCAGGTAGTGGATCTGGTACGGACGCAGGACGGCGTTGACATCTAGGTTCAGCTGGCCTTGCACCAGCTCGTCGACGCAATGCACGCAGGCCTGGGTATCGACGTAGCGAGGCGTGCGCAGATCGCGGGCGCTGTGGTTGTGGCGAGTGAACAGGCAGGGCGGCCCCATGACCGTCTCGGCATGGAAGCTGTCGCCGAGATACCAGCCCGTCTTGCGGCGGACCATCAGACGACTGGCATCAGTGGGTATCCGGCCGGCGCGGTGATCGTGCCGCCAAGGGCCTTGAACTGCTGCGCCAGGGGCAGGACCTCAGAGCGGTGTGTGGCCCAGAGCTCGTGGCGGGTGGAACCCTCGATGATGACTGGCACCAGGATCAGATTGGCGCGAGCGCGCTCAGGCAGGCCGCAGACCAGAGCCAGGCGACCATCGAGCTGGCTTTTGATGCGAGTGCCTGGGGGATTGCTTTGCAAGAGAAGTCGTGCGGGTGGGCGCAGTGTAGGTGGCGCCAAGCGTTCAGACCAGTCGCAGATGGGCGTCTTCCGTCTCTTCAACGTCATCGCGATCCGGGTTCGAGGCGGCGGCGCAGCGCAGTGGGCCTTCCACGGCCAGAAGCTCGACGCCAACGCCGGCCTCCCCGAAGACCTGGCGGGCCCGGGCGATCGATTCAGCCCAGCGCATGGGCGTGACGAAGTCGGGTGCAACGACCTTGGTGATGCCCACCTGGATCAAAGAGGTGGCGCAATTCGAGCAAGGCAGCAGCGGGTAGACGTAGACACTGGCCCCCTCCAGGCAGACGCCATGACGGGCGGCAAATGTCACCAGGTTGAGCTCGGCGTGGATCGTCAGGGCCAGGCGCAGCTCGCGGTTGAGCAGGCGCTCCTTGCTGTCGAGGATGCCAGCAGGCAAGCCGTTGTAGCCGGTGGCAATGATGCGCCGATCTCGGACCGCCACGGCGCCGACCCGGGTTGAAGGGTCTTTACTCCAGGCGGCCTTGGCGGCAGCTTCGTACATGAAGCGCTGGTCCCAGTCCTTGGGGATCTTGGGGTAGCGAATGGCGCGGAGGCTGTCGGTCATGGGACGGGGTGGGTCTTGCTAGAGGAAACGCCTGGCCGGAAATCGTTCCGCTTGCAGCAGGGGCAGGGCATCGGGAATCGCAAGGCGCGCTGCTCCAGGTCACTTCGCAGGTAGCCGCATTCACTGCACTCCCACACCAGGAACGGAGGCTCAGCCATGAGCCTCCGGCAGCGGCAGCGCCCAGATGGGCAGCCAGTAGGCGCCATAAGGGCCGCCATCAACTAGCTGCCACTCAGGCATCCCGGCGCGATTGAACCACCACAACCGGCCTTCAGTATCAAAATCCGCAGGTACAGGCAACCTCTCGCCCACCGGGACCGGCGCGGCGAGGAGGGTGCGGGCGCGGTCCACCATCGCCTGAGCGGCAGCAGTGTGCTCGTCGGCCGGATCGTTGATCAGGTAGCCCTCAATCCACTCGTCCAGTTCGTCGGCCAGTTCAGCGCACAAGGCGCGGAAGTCGGTGGGAGTGGTCATAGTTCATCGTCCTTAAAGAGTGTTTCAACTGTTCGATCTGCTAACCATATACAGCCAACTGTGACTGCCAAGCCGACACCAAAGTAGATGGCCAGTCCTGCTATTAGCATCACTCCACCTTCTCCCCTGCCTGCTTCAAGGCGCGGAAGTCGGGCCTTGCGGCGGCCAAGGTGCTGGCCAGGTGCCCTTCAAAACTCATTCTGCGGCTTGCACATCTGCGCCAGATCCTACACCTGTGTCAGCCTTCTCGTCGCCCGGCCTGAACCCAGATTGCCAGATACGCCTTGCGGCGGTGTTGAGCTCGTCGCGGCCGGTGAAGCCCATGGCCTTGGCGGCGGTGATCAGGCCCTGGCGGAGGCTGACCGCGCCGGGGAAGTCGCGGTAGCGGGTGAGCAGGCGGGCCAGGTCGACGACGTCCTGGTCGGTGTAGGTGCCTGGGGTGCAGGCCAGCAGGCGGTCAACGGTGGGCCGGTCGCGACCCTCGAGGGGGTGAACCGACTGGCGGCCGTGAAAATCGATGCTCATGGGTGGACGGTTCGGAGATTGGCCGTGAAGGGTCGGGAGCCGTGGAGGGCGTGACGAGAGTCGTGGAATGCTGGGCCGCAAGAAGTGGGTTGCAACATCCACGCTTCAAGAGCCCTTGGTATGACTAGATTGGTACTCATTGCTTGGGGTGCTTGTGCACGCGCCTTATCGGCCCGAAGGCCCGAGAAAGCCCTTGCGGGAACAGGTGTCAGGGGTGCACGCACTCGGTCAAGCCGGATCCCTGTCCTTCTGTCGATTTTATATCCCCCTTTCTTGCTCTTCTTCAGCAAGTTTGGGACGTGGGAATCATAGCCGGATCCGCTGGTTGGACGTGAAGGGTCAAAGGGTGCGCTGCAGGGTGGAAGGGCGTCCGCATGGGAATAAACAATTTTGACGGCAGGATAGGGGGAGAGCTTGACGAGCACGGCACCCCCTGAAACCTGTTGCTGCCAGGGGTTTAGGGCGTGACGCGCCCCCCTCTCAGTCTTAGACCCACGCGACGTGTCATGAGACTGAGGAGATAGCGCGGGGAGGAGGCCCTCCCCTGCAGTGGTTCTCGGCCGAGCGTCACGACCAGCCTGTCTCACTGAGACTCAGCCGGGGGGCTTGGTCGAGGGTTCCAGCCAGACCCTGGTCACCTTGCCGAAGATCCGGACCCGAGTGGGCACCCAGCCCAGGCGCTTCATCTCGTCGGAGACGGGGATCTGCATGTTCTTGAAAGCGGTGACGTCGATGCCCATCTGCTGGAGCACTTCGGCCAGCAGCACGTAGCGGCGGCCCTTCACCATGCCGGTGGTGTGGACGCCCAGGACCCGGGAGACCATCGGGCCGACGGCGTTGTCGTGGGAGAAGCCGTCGATGTAGGCGTTGACCAGCCCCAGCTCGTAGGAGGAGAAGGTCCATTCCTCGCCGGCCAGGTAGGCGGCGTAGGCGGCGGCCCAGATCGAATCGCGATCGCGCTGCAGCCGATCGAGGTCGATGATCTTGACCCGGGCGTCGTCGGGGCTGGGCACCTTGCCGTGGACGATGATCGGCAGGAAGCGCCGGTTGCCGGTGGGGTCGACCAAGAAGTCCTTGTTGTTGGTGGCGCCAGCCAGTACAAAGGACCTGGGATAGAGGGCCTCGTTCTGGTACTTCTTAGCGGAGTAATCGACCGCGGTGGAGACCAGGTTCTTGAGCTCCTCGACGAAGCGCCGCTGGAAGTAGCGCTCGACTTCATCGAGCACGACGACCCAGCCGGCATGCAGGATGTGGGGCTTTTCCTTCAGGAAGCCGATGCCCTGCTGCACGGTGGTCGACCAGGCGGGTCCGGAGTGCTGAGGCGGAACGAGGTAGCGGAGGAAAGCACTCTTGCCGACGTTCTGGGCGCCGACGAAGACCGGCATCCAGGGGGCATCGCAGCCGGGCTTCATGGCCCGGGCCACTGCTGCGATGAAGAACCGCCGCAGGATCACATCGGCGATGTGCTGCCCCTCGAGGTGGAGGTTGTCGCTGTCCTCGCCGTCGATGCCCAACAGTTCGCTGGCCAATCGATCGAAGTAGGGGCAGGGAGCCTGGGCCGACAGGCAAGTGTCGAGGTAGCCCTTGACCGGGTTGTAGCGCTTCTCGTAGGCGATGACCTGGATCAGGTCGTTGACCATCGTCTTGGGCATTAGGTCGCTATCCCCACGACTGAGGCGGATGTACGTGGTGCTGGAGTCCGGCAGCAGCTGGGGGGCGTCCTTGGGGCCGAACTCGACCTGGTCGGTGACCATGTTGCGGCGCAAGCCCGGGTAGAGATTGCGCAGCCGGCCCATGGCCTGCTCGACCACGTTGGCTTTCTTCGGGCGACCTGGGCCGCGCTTTTCGGGGGGCTTGCTGCTGGTCGACGGCGGGGGGTCGCCCTCGAAGGCCGCGTCTTCGTAGCCGGGGGCTTTCGGCGCGGCCGGGGTGGCCACCTGGGCCCAGGGAGAGTTGGCATCGAACATCGAGGCCTGCGGCGTGGCCGGCACTGTCACGTCCGGGTCGCCCATGAAATCGAGAAGGTCGTAGCCCGCCCAGGTGTCGCTGTGCCCCTTGAAGCCGTAGCCCTCACTGCTGCGCAGTTCGTCGGGCAAACCATCGCGCCAGCTGGGGTTCTGCTCGGAGGCCAGAAAGAACAGGGTTCCCAGTGAGCTGCCCTTGAGGCCGGTGAACCAGCGCTCGGAGGACTGGCGCCTGTTGCCTCCTGAGCCGTGGTGACCGCGGGAAGCCCAGTCGCTCCAGGCCGGGAAAACGGCATCGCCGCCGGCGCGGGCGGCCGCGGAGATGCGAACGAACCTGTCGCGCTCGCCGTCGCGAGTGGGCTCGATCACCTGCTCAAGGACGTGGATGGCGCGCAGGATTGAGATCTCGTCCACTTCAGAAGCGGCATCGCGGCAGGCGGAGCGCTGCTGCTCGAGGAAAGCCTCGGCGTCGCTGATGATCTGGCTGTCGAGGACGGCATTCACATCGACGCCCATGTGGGCGGCATCTGAGTTGCCGTAAAACAGCCTCGTGGGGTCTGTGCAGCTGCGATCCCCGCCGAGGGCGTTGGTGAGGATCGTGACGATCGCCTTGTACAGGTCGCCGCCATGGATGGTCTCGGGGAGGCGGAACAGGACGCGGAAGCGGTGCTTGCCGTTGCCTGGGTCGTGGGATGGGGTGCTGTAGACGCAGCAGGCGGAGGCGGCCAGGGGGTGGTCTGCGAACTCGCTGATCGTCAGGCCGTAGTCGATGTCGACGGCCACGAGTGAAGCGGACTCGAACGCGGCGGCGGTGCGGTGGTCAGACGTCATCGCGGCGGCAATGAAGGCGCCGCCGTCAGCAATGTGGTCGATCAGGCCCTTGAGATCAGTTGTTCGCCGCTGCCAGCCGTAGCCGAAGCGGGGCTCCCAGACGGAGGGCTTGTTGCGGATGTCGGGGTGGGCAGACCAGGAGATGGGGCGGTCAGTCATGAAGGGGCGGTGGTGCCGCTGGAGGGACGCGAGATGCAGCTTGCGGCGTTGTTGCCGCGATGTCAACCGGGATGCGCGCACCTGCGCCATGCGTGATACGGTTGACACAGAACAGACACCGATGCAACAGATTGACCAAGGTGGTGCGCCCGCTCGTTGCCTTGCCTTTATTTCTTTAGTATTTGCGCGTTAAACCATGTCCACGTCACGCCTCGTGAAAAGTTCGACACCGCCAGGCGACCCGGCATCGACCAAGCAGCGCACAGACGCTGAGCGCCAGCGCATTGAACGTTTCATCCAGGCCCTGAACCAGGCGATGGTCATCGGCAACCTCAGCCAGCGCAAGCTGGCCACAGCGATCGGCGTCGAGAGCGGCACGTTCACGAAGTACCTGAGAGGCAGTGTTGACCCGTTCAAGATCGGCAGCGCCATCCAGGCGGGGTTGGCCCGCCAGCTGGGGGTGACGATGGACGCCTTGATGGCTTATTACGAGAGCGGGGAGTACCTCTCAGGGGTGGACGCCGATCAGGTGGAGTCCTGGATCCGCTCGGAGGCCGGCCAGGAAGGCCTGGTACGGCTGCTGCAGGCACTGCAAGAGGCAGGACAACGCTGGGGTGAGTCCGGCTGCCCGCAAGCCGCGCAGCCGGCAGCTCTGACGCCGTATGAATGGCCGGCTCAGGTGGTCGATGAGAGTGGGATGAGCGGTGAGATCCTGGAACGACTGGGTATCCGGTCCCAGGCCCTTGATGCCCTGATCGAAACTGGCGAGATCGACGAGGATCTGGTCGATGGTTTTGCCCTGCTGGTTCGCTCGACGCCCGACTCGGTGCGCGAAGCGTTTCGCCTACGTCAACCCCTGGGCTGACGTCGCGCTTCTGGCGGTGCCAGAATGGCCTGAGAATCTGAACGGGCTCCCTGATCCGGAGCGGGTGCCGGGCCATGGATCCAGTGCTGTTGGCCCTACTGGTAGAGCGCTTGAGCTGGGTCTTCGGGGTCGGCGCGGTGGCCTATGGGTTCACGCAGAAGAATCCCTGGGTGCTGCCCTTGCTGCAGCGTTGCGGGGCCGCAGCCGGACGCTTGCTGCCAGGGCATCAGACGCAGCGCAAGCTGGACCTGGTGCTGTCGGAACAGAAGCAGATGCGGCAGCAGCTGTATCCCAACAGTGGCAGCTCCCTGTTCGACCTGACCAAGCGCAATGAGGTGGCCCTGGGACGGATCCGCCGGCACCTGGCGATCGTGGAAGCCCAGAGCCACTCGATGCGCGACAGCACGGGGATGCTCACCTACTCAACCAATGCAGAGGGAGAGCACGTCCAGTCGAGTCGGCCTCTGCTGGCCCTGCTGGGCATGGAGCAAGGGGAGGCGACAGGCCTGGGCTGGAAGAACTGCATCGCCCCGTCTGACCTGAGCGAGTACGTCGAAGGCTGGAGCTCAGCGGTGGAGGACGGCCGGGACTTCATCTGCGATGTACGGCTGCGGAATCTGCGCACCAACCAGCTGATTCCGGTGCGGGTGACAGCTGATGCGGTGCGGGTGGATGGGGAGGTGGTGGGCTGGATGGGACGGATCGAGAGGGTGAAGCCATGAAGGCGCCCACGCCGGTGTTCACCATGGCGGGCCTGCTGACGGGGCTGGGACTGGTGTTCATCGTGGATTGCCGGGTCAACTCGACGAAGTTCGATGCCGGCTGCTACATGCAGGGGGTGGGACTGGCCACTGGAGCTGGCGGGTTCGCCCTGGGGTATGCGACGCCGAACCCGGCGATCGATGCACGTCGTCGCAGGGAGATCCTCGAGGACCTGTACCGGATGCCGCCTGCAGGTCCGCCGCCGCCGAAGCCACCGGATCCGCCGGTAAGCCTGGGCGGACCGATGTCGTTCGGCAAGTGAAGCAAGGGTGTGGGGCTGGTGTACCAGCCAGCCCCGGGTCTGCGGTGTTGGCGACCGCAGCACGGTGCCTTCTTGCGGAAGGCTGAGCCAGCGTAGCGCAAGCTCAGGAGAGCACCTCGAAAGCCGACGATAGACTGGGCCTGCTTTCTACCCGGGCGTGGACGTGATCACCAGCCGTTTCGCGATGCAGAGCCCGGAGCTGCGCCGCCTCTACATCGACATGGGCCTCGTCCCCAGTGAAGATCATTTTCTCCGTGAGCTGCTAGAAGACATGACCGAGGAGCAGATCGTGGCGGCGGCGCGCCAGCTGGAGGCGCGGAACGCTGAGCTTGCCAGACACAAGAACTATTCGGACGACGGGGAGTTGCTCCCCTTCTAGGGGCGGCTCCCGCTCAGGCGGTCACCAGCTCCTTCTGCTTGGCGGCCGGCAGGGCATGCAGCTCCTCGAGGGTGAGCCCTGCCGCAGCTGCTGCCGTCTCCTGCTGCACCAGGTCCTGGTAGGCGCGCACCTTCTGGAGCCACTTGACCTCGAACTTCTTGAGCTCGGGCCCGTGGATCTGGAAGCGCTGGGTGATCTCAGGGGTGGAAGTGAGGATCTCGACGCGGTTGATGTGGATGCCGAGGGTTTCCTTGATGGCGATCTTGTAGGCGGCCAGCTGGGTGGCGCACTTCAGGTACTTCATCCAGCCCCCGAAGGTGCCGCCGGCCTCGGTGACGGCCTCGTCGGGGTAGAAGCGGCAGTAGGGGTTGTTGGAGGTCTTGAAGTCCACCAGGAAGTGACTGCCATTGCGCAGGGCGATCAGGTCGGGGACACCGGCGTAGCGGTATTCGAGTGAATACACCATGGCGATGCCGCTCTCGGCGTCGATCAGGTGGCGGTGTTGGGGCAGCAGCGGCACCTCGCTCCAGATGAAGGAGTCGTAGGAATCCAGGTGTCGGGCCAGGCCATCCCAGTAGCAGTGGATCTCGGGTGGGACCGAGACCGGACGGCCGCGGACGTAATCCTCACAGGCGGCGTGGATGGCGGTGCCCCGCTCAGCGGCCGCTTCCCGCCCGCCAGGGTTGTTGGCCAGCCAGTTGTTCAGGGCCGCCTTGCTGGCGGCCGTGGCGGTCGCTCCAAGGACAGTCGTGACCGAGGGGACATAGACCTCCGGTGCGACCTGATAGTGCCGCCTGCCGTTGATCTCGAGGCGAATCGGCACGGAGGCGTCTCATGTGAGACCCACTGTAGGAGCCGTGTCTGGCAAGGCACCAGGCGACGGCGAGCATCATCGCCGGCCGACCAGGATCAGCTGCCAGTTGCAGATCAAGCTGCTGCTCACCTGGCAGGTCCAGAGCCGGCCGTCGCGATCGACGGCGAACAACTGCTGCCAACCGTGATCGCGGGGGCTGGCGGCCAGGGACTGGATGCTGGTGGGCTTCAGGTTCAGCGCTGAGGCGGAGTCGGTCTTGGCGGTAGCGCGCGCAGAGAAGTCGGAAGGGACGAACAGGGCCACGCCGTTGGCCAGCAGCAGGGCGGCCAGGCCGCCCCAGATCCATTGCCTGCCGCGGCATTCCCGTGCCGCTTCGGTGCTGCCCTGGTCCGCCATTGCTGCTTGTGCTGGAACCCCAAGGCTATCGAGGCTGGTGCCTGAGCATGCACGGTGGGGCAAAAGAAAACGCCCCGACCAATGGCCAGGGCGTTCTCCAGGGTTCCCTTCACTGATCCCGGGATCAGGGTACACCAGCTAGGGCTTGCGGGTGAAGCGGACGTAGGTCCAGCCCTTGCCCGGCAGCAGCCGCATCAGCAGCTTGCGCCACCAGGGGGTCTTGTAGCGGGCCATGCCCTTGGTGATGCGGACGTCGCTGATCTGGCCCATGAAGTCGTGCTTCCAGTCGGAGGGTTGGGGCTTGCTCATGAGTCGAGGTCGGTCCAGTCGGAGCCGGGTTCAGGGACAGCATCTTTCCACGGATCGCCAGCGGTGCCCATGACATTGGCCAGCAGGTCCTTGCCCTGCTGAGCCTGGCGGTAGGCCCCCATCTCCTCGAGGGCGTCGCGGGTCATCGGGGCCACGGCCTTCATGACATCGGGGATCTTCATCGTCCCCAACTCCTTGTGGAGTTTGATCGACAGCAGGGGCCCCAGCAGGGTGAGATAGGCCATGGTGTATTGGTCCATCTGGTAGGCCCCGAAGCTGGCGCCAGAGTTGGTGAAGCCCTCGACGTTGAGGTCGAGGGACTTGAGGCGCTGCAGCAGCTCGTGCTGATTGCCAGCCATCGCCGTGAGCTGGGCAGACTGGAACTCCAGATGGGAGGCGATCCCATCGAGGCGGTCAATCAGCTTCTTCACCAGGTCCGGCAGGGTCGGCTGATTCTGCGGGTTTGTCATGGGACTCGTCGGAAAGGATGGAAGCGCCGCGGAAGGCGCGGGTCAGGAGCAGGGCCCCGCGTTGCACAGGGCCAAGGAGCGCCCAGGCTTGCGCCAGCAGCTGCTCGTCACTCTGGCTGAGGATGCTCTTGACGTCCTGGGGCCCGGTCGCTTTCTCCAGTCTTTCGAGGATCTCGGCGACAGATAGCGATGACCACTGGGGTCTCGAGGGGGGTGGGTACGCACACGGTTGAGCTGTCATGGGGTGCGCAGGTGCGAGTGGTGTGATGGACGATGCGGTAGGAGTCGATGACACCTTCAAGCAGCAGCGCTCGGCACGCCTGGTCGCAGTGTTCTGGCCTGTGTTCGCTGAACGGCGCGATGGGCAGGACGTGAATGTCCTGTGTGGCCGTGCGTGAAAAGGGCAGCTGGCGCTGCCGGTCAAGGCATTCGCGCAGGCCGGTCTTGATGTTGTCGACGATTTGATCGAAGGAAACAGCGCAAGCCTGGAGACTCATGGAATGATCTTGAAATGATGAGATGACTGAGGGTCAAGGCGTTGGAGCAGGCGTCTCATGACCAGCTGCTGGAGCTGGCAAGGACGATGGCTTACGCCTTGATGGTGGTGGAGCCGAGCGCCAAGCGCTGGCTGGTGCGCTCGGCTACCGCTCGCAGTGGTTCGGCTGCGGAGGCGGCAATGGTGTTGCTAGGCGACCCGGCTGACGCAGGGTAACGCAAGTTGATGCAAGAAAGCTGCAC
>Ga0181358_1000292_pt1 | contig 22319 bp, 15 predicted proteins | sample Fa13VDMM110SD_FD_130096 | JGI IMG/M metagenome (GOLD analysis project Ga0181358, IMG submission 130096) | Freshwater viral communities from Lake Michigan, USA - Fa13.VD.MM110.S.D | ecosystem: Environmental > Aquatic > Freshwater > Lake | place: USA: Michigan | collected 2013-09-24 | reverse complement strand
TTGTTTAATCCCAGTCTTGAAATTCAGACCACCGACAACTATGTTGACTGGACCAGTATCAGCGTGGTAGATCTCAGCAGCATAAATTTCAGTTCAAGAACTATTCCGCAAGGCACAGAAAGTGATATTGATATCTGTACTTTGGATTTTCAAACTCCTATCTGGATAAGTCCGCCCGCCAAGGTCAAGAAAATGGGCATCATTAAAAACATCATCATGAATGTTTTTGGAGAATCAGGTCAACTGTTGGATCTAGAAGATCTCATATTTAACGGTGACAGTGCAAGTGCAACTACTCAGGTACAAAATACTGTGGATAGATTTGGGGTATTGTTTATAGTGAACCAGGCCACCGGATTCTATGATCTCACTGTGTTAAATGTCTATGAAGCAGTATTAGCCCTGGGACTAGATGCTACTCCTTACAAAGGCAATCAAGAAAGATTGAATTGGTACAAGGTATTGGCACTTCACGGTGGGTATACAGGTACCAGTAGAATACATTTTACACAGCCCAGCGGTTATGAAGTCACAGGTACATTCACAGTAAATGAAATCGATCCCTCATATCTGGTGATAGATCTTGATATGGACACCGTACCTACCAACACAGTATCGCCGGTGACTGCTATCGTTGATCCCTACAAGTTTAGTCCTATTGAAAAATTTGGAACTATTGCTGCCATACCTGTGGGCACAAGATATCTAGTATTAGATGATGTCAATACTAGTACTAATGTAGGACAGCACGTGGATGGCGCCGGCTGGAACAACTTTGATTCTGGTTCAACTGCATATGATGGTCCAGATGCTTGGAAAGATCTGATAGGCAACGACACAGTGATCAAGGCCAATTCCATAATAGAATGGACCGGTACTGCATGGCAAGAAATGTTTGACCCCGGCACAGTGACAACTATTCAATATTTTACCAATTTGACCACAGGTGTACAATACAAGTGGGATGGCACACAATGGTTGCGTTCGTTTGAAGGCGAATACGCTGCCGGATATTGGAGATTTGATTTAAACGCTTGATAAGTATTTAGATGCAACAACGTGCCGGTCTATTATTTCTAAGCAAAAACACCAAGAGAATTCTTCTTATTTTAGAAGATGCCAAATGGACTGTGCCTACATTTGTAAGAAACAGCAGTCTATTAGAAGATGCCGAACTGTTGTTAAATAATTTCTCAGTGGGTAAAATTTTACCCATAGAATTGTATCTCAGTGAAGATCGTGGATTTGAATATGGCACATATATCTGTCTAGTTGATGATGAATTTCTCACAACATCAGCTGCTACTATAAGTTGGGCTGCATTGAATCATTTGCCTAAACAATTGCACACCGGTTTAAAAAACACACTGAGTAATACTATAATTCGTACAAAAATTGAAACCATATTGGAGTTAGAAAATGTCAAGCATACTGCAAAAATCTACTAGATTTATCAAAGACTGTGAAAGATACGAATCAATGATAGCTACCATGCCAGATGGTGCGGCCAAACAAGAGTCTCATCAACTGCTGAACAAACTGATTTCAGAAATAAAAAAATTAGACACCATGCACATGGAAATGATCTACACCAAACAGATGCCGTCAATGGGCACGGACATTAAACAGAATATCTTAACTCTAAGAAAAAAACTAGACAGCAAATTAAAAAGTCTAAATTAGTAATAACGAGCCAATGCTAGAAATTCTAAATATTTAAAAATACCGTATCAGAAATAAAAATAGTAAAATGTAGCCTAAATAAATATAAAAATACAAATTTTAGGACTTTAACATGGCGCTTAACATTAACGGGTTTTTTCCCGGCGAACTAACTCCAGATGCAACTGTAGCAGGATGTATAGATATTTTTGAAAATGTCTGGCCTGATACAAAAGATACTATTTTGAGAGTAGAGAAAGAATGTTTAACTCCTGATTCAGGTGCTCAATGGTCTAGGGCAGAAACTATTGGACACGGTGTTTTTCAAGATGCTAGAACTAATAATATTATGAATGTCAGCCAATTAGCAAACATTACTAATAATTTACTACTTCAAAATATACATAATCAATTTTATACATTATTATTGGCTGCTATACATCCATATAGTGTTAGGTACGGAATTCAAGAACCATTGTACCACGAAGGGTATTCATTGTTAAAGTACAGTAAAAATCAAGAATACAAAAAACATTACGACGGTGGTACAATAATTCAAAGAGCAATTTCTGCAGTTGTGTACTTAAACGATAACTACGAGGGAGGAGAACTTGCCTTTCCGCATTTTGATGTAAAAATTAAACCTGAGGCCGGTATGCTAATATTATTCCCCTCTAACTACGCCTATGCTCATATAGCACACCCAGTAACATCGGGAACAAAATATGCATTAGTAACGTGGATACGAGATCAACCTTTTTAAAAATAAACTATGGATAATTTAAAAAACTTTAACAAGCATGGCTATTGTATTGTGAAATCTGCAATATCCGAAGAGCTAAGAGACTTTGTTACGCAATATGCATTGTTTGACGAACAGCAAGATTTTGACGACAGAGAAGCTGGTAAAGACGATTGGCAGGTGCCGGTTGCTCACTCTAAATATGCAGACCCCGCTATGGAAACCATGATGTTAAATTTACAAAAAATAGTGGAAGAAAATACCGGTTTTGAATTGTATCCAACTTATTCATATTACAGAGTTTACAGGACTGGTAACATTTTAAAACCGCATATTGATAGGCCATCATGTGAAATTTCAGTAACACTATGTTTTAATTATAGCTATGACAATGAAACTTATCAATGGCCTCTTTTTATTGAGGAGACCCCTATTGTTTTAGAGCCAGGAGATATGGCTATCTATCGAGGATGCGAGTTAAATCATTGGCGAAGTGAATTTAAAAACCGTGACGAAAATGCGTGGCACGTACAGGGCTTTTTTCACTATGTTAATGTTAACGGACCGCATAAACAATATAAATTTGACACTCGACCTCAGATTGGGATAATGCGAGAAGATCTTATAAAGAAAACTGTTAATAAAAGTTATATTACATATACAAAATGACTATTGATTTATGGTTTCCTACCCTGATTTATAATATTGATCTAGCCGAGTCTGTCAATAATCAAATATTAAAAGACAGTGCTTATATTCTAAAAAATAAAGGCGATGATTTAAAAAGTGAATGGCGATGCGACACATTTAACACACTAGACTACAATCATTCAATAGATCAAGTGCATGATCAAGAATTAACAAATCTTATAAATGTAGTTACCGGACATGTGGCAAAATTCGCAAAGGAATTTGGAGCAGAAAGAGGTAGTTTAATTTGTTCGAATTATTGGTTCAACATTTCTGAACCAGGAAACTATCAAGAATATCATCAACATGCTGACAGCCATTTTAGTGCTGTCTACTATGTACAAGCTGGTCCGACTAGTGGTAACATAGTGTTTAAAAGTTTTGAATCAATGTTTGATATGTACCCAATTCCTGCTAATCTGAAAGTTCCTGCTAATTTCAAAACTTGCTTCTATATTCCGGCTAATTCAGAATTGATAATCTTTAGATCAAACTTGTTACACATGGTTGAGAAGAACCGTAGCGCAGAAGATCGTATTAGTGTTTCAATGAACTTTAGGATAAACTAAATGGAAGCTGTTACTTTAGAAAACTACGGATACATTAAAGATAAAGTTCCTGCAGAGTTATTTTCAAAAATTCAATCAGAAATTAAAAACAACGATCATCTAGTTGAATATCATACTGAAATAAACGGCAACGGCGTTCCATTTACAGTAGCATTAAAAGATAATTTAGCTGAATGGAATTCTTACATTGCAACATTAATCAGCGGATACTTTAATAAGTTTCCTAGATACCAAAAACATAATACTGTATTAACCAATGACGTTCCATTTTTTTTAGGTCAACCTTGGTTTAATCTTCAAAAGAAATATGAATTTATTCCAAATCATTTTCACGATGGCATACTTGGATATAGTTGTTGGATTAACATCCCATATGATTTAAAAAAAGAACACAGTAGGCAAGGAGTTAGTCAATATGCAGGCTGCTTTGAATTATCATATTCATCTATGCTGGGCAACTCGTTGATAGATAGATTGTATCTTGATAAGACATGGGAAGGAACTATCATCATGTTCCCTGCTAAAATGCTTCATTGTGTTTATCCGTTTTATACTTCGGATGAAACTAGAATCTCACTTTCTGGAAATGTATTGTTGCATACTGCTAATATTCATGTATAAGATAATTGACAATTGTTTAGATCGAGAAAATTTTTTAACACTTAAGAATGCTCTGCTAGGTGCTGATTTTCCTTGGTATCTCAACAGTTCAAAAGTTTTTAAAAATTCTGTGGTTCCAGAAAAATATAACTATCAATTTACACACACTTTTTATCATAATTATGCAGGTTCTAGTGATTGGTTAAAGGTTATAATACCACTTATCACGGTTATCAATCCTGCAGCTATAGTTAGGATTAAGGCTAACTTAACTCCGTTAACATCTTCAATAATCGCCTACGATTTTCATGTTGACGAGCCGTCGTTTATTGGAAAGACTGCAATATATTATGTTAATACAAACAACGGGTATACAGAATTTGAAAATGGTCAACAAATCGAGTCGGTGGAAAATCGGTTGGTGGTATTCAACTCAGATGTATTGCATACTGGGACTTCATGCACTGACGAAAAAATTAGGTGCGTTTTAAATTTAAATTATTTTGAAAAAACAGCTTAAGGCAGTATAATAGTTTTACTGTTGTTTAACTCAGTTGGTTGAGTATGTAACCATATGTCATCATCGTCTATCCATACTGTCTTAACTGACAAGGGTATTCCCAACGCTGTTGCTCGTGCATATGCTTTTTTTTGAGACATTGGGCCATAATACGTTTCTATCACGCGATCATTAACAGTGTTAGGTATCCATCCAGTAGTAATCATATAAAATTCTGCATATGGAAGCCAGGCTGCATATACTCCAATGCCGCCAGATGCTTCATATAGAATTTCCCAAATATCAACATCTTCTATTACCATTTCTCTAGAATAATCCCATTTTAATTTAGGATCGTTTGGGCCACCCGGGGGTAGTTGTAGTTTATTTGAATCCATCCAATTGCGATTGTGTAATTCGTCAGCGTCAACAATTTTTAATATGTTTAATGTTGTTTTGAATAATGGCATATCATAACAAATATCTTACAATTACAATACCACGACCGCCGGTGCCAGTAACACCAGATCCTGAACCGCCAGATCCGCTCATGCCGCCACTGCCACCACCTAGGCCATCTGTGCCGTTTGCGCCGTTTCTTGGAGTTGAGGGAGGAGTGCCAGGTTGACCGCCGCCAGGTCCACCACTGCCGCCGTTTGAGCCTGCACCGCCAGACGTATTTCTGGGGCCTGCACCACCACCACCACCTCCTGCATAGGTAGTTCCTGTTCCTGGCCACACTAGTCCGCTGCCGCCATTGATACCACTTGGGCCTTGGCCAGCTGATCCGGCACCGCCTCCACCTCCTGCTAGTCCACTGGAGGTGCCGCCATTACCGGGACCGCCAGGATTGCCTTGACCGGGTGTGCCGCTGCCTTGTTGTCCCGGAGTGTTAGTACCAGCGCCGCCACCGCTGCCCCCAGGCCCGCCAGCACCAGTATAATAGGCACCTTTTCCGCCACCAATAGAAGTAATAGTTGAAAACACCGAATCACTACCGTTGTTTCCTCCACTACTCGATGGATTTGGGCCGCCGGCAGTATTTGAAGATACTCCAGGGCCGCCATTACCTACGGTTACAGGACCGTTACCGGTCGGAAAAGTAAGTGAACCTGTTCTCATGCCGCCACCACCTCCGCCACCACCACTGCCGCCATCATTTCTTTCAGAGCCGCCGGAGCCGCCGCCAGCAACTACTAGATATTCTACACTGATTGGTGCTCCGTAGGTTGTGGTGCTAAATGTATCTGTTCCTGAAGTAAATGTGTGTATTCTATAGCCGCCGGCTAAGGTAACAGTTCCGCCTGTGATTAGTAATGGGTTGAGGGCAACCCTACCCTTGCCTGATTGCGGTCCAAACGATCCTCTTACTGAATTTATAAATGGCATATGTTTTTCCTAATTCAATTAAAAGTTTGCTGATTGGGCGCCTAATAGTGTGAATCCACTTGCTCTTCTAAGAATAGTAAATGTATACACATCAATTTTACCGGAACTACTTGTCGGAGTTGGCACAGTACCTCCTGGCCATTTCAATGTAGCTCCCCCTCCGTTAATAGTAACGACAGTAGGATTATAGCCAGTAGAGCCTTGTGTAACGAATAAATTCATAGAAAATATTCTACCGTCTGTAGTAGGAACGTTAGATATGTTAACAGTCATACTAGCGCCAGGTGTATTACTTAAGAAAAAGATGTTGCCAGCTGAATAATCTAGAGCTACGACATTACTGGAATGTGCAACATCGACCATATCTTCAACTAGTTCTTGTACCCTAACAGGTCCTGTAAAGGTAATAGTACCCGATGCTGTTAGGTCTGTGGTATTAACACCGGCGAAATACCCAGTTCCTGCTACTCCCATGCCTCCGCCTACTCTCAATGCTCCGGTAGTAGTACTTGATGCTGCTGTAGTTTCGTCAACGTATACCTGGCCTTTTGTAGCGTTGGTAGTTGATCTCAATACTAAGTTAGTTCCAGATCCGGTACCACCTTGTACAACTGTATGCTCACCGATTGTAGAACTCAGTGTTCCAGTGCTAGGCTGATATGTTAAAGCTCTAGTAGTAGTGGCCACTCTTGTGGCTGTTAACGTGCCGCTACTTAACGTGGTAAAAGATATGTAATTTGTTCCCGAATCTGAATTATTATCTGTTATAGGTGGTCCAGGTGTGGCAAAACTCAGCACACCACTGGCATTCGTTACTATAGCTTGATTTGCTGAGCCGTCTGCTGAAGGCAAAGTCCATGTGACATTTGAGCCAATAACGCTGGCACCTTGAAATGCTACATAATTTGAACTATCAGCATCAGCAAATCTCAAATCGTTTTGAGCATTTAAAATTAAGTTATTTGTAATTACTACAGATGCTGTTCCAACAGGACTTAGTGTAATATTTTGATCGGATGCCGCGGTCAAAACGGCAGTGGGGGCTATCTGTAGTGCTCCTACACTTGCTTCACCGGTCGTACCGCCTGTGATTTTTCTTGCCATGATCTTATCCTTTTATTAAGCTGTTGATGTTTCAATACCGTAAACTACAGCATTTACACTTGTTGCGCTTGATCGGATCACTAATAATTTACCTGCATCTATTACGATTCCTGTACGCTCTAACACTCCTTTAGCGGATAATGAAGTATCATATTCAAGATATTCAGAATCTGCCGGCGTTGCTGATGATGCAACTGCTAATCTAATAGTTGCAGCTGTTGCGCCCCTATTTAAGATGCTGACCGTCACTACCGAAAATGTGCTAGCGGGCACGGTATAAAGCGTGGTATTGGTAGCTGCTGATAAATCCGCTACTCCTAGTCTTCCTGTTGCCATAATTTATTCTCCATGTATATATTTAGTTTAAAAAGTAATTGAATGCCAAAGGAAGGCCAATTACTCCGCCTCTGAAATCAAAGGTTGCATTCATCTTTATAGCACCTCCTGTAGTGGTGGTTATAATGTTTGAGCTTAAAAACACTGTTCCTGCAGTCACAGAGTTTACGTTCAAACTAGCACCACCACCACCAATCTGGCTGGCAATGTATGCCTTGATCGCACGTTGAGTGGGCACAAGATTGTCTGAATCTGCAGTAAAGAACGGATCTGTTGAAAATTCAGTGATCGTAGCAGATCCACCGCCTAGTGTTACATTTCCCAAATTAAGTTCTTGCAATCCACTAATATTGAATGCATCAGCATTTAATGTAGCAATACCTGTTGACTGTTCAACTGAAAACAAATCACCAACTCGGAAATTACCGTCTTGGTCTGTAGATGTAAAGAATACACGACCGCCGTTTGCCTCCGCTGCTTCATTGGCTGGGATAGTCGGTTGTAACGGAGTGTTGGGATAATTAGTCTCTATGAAACTACCAGTACCTATATCCAAGAAGTCATGTCCAGTCAATCGACACTGGCTATAACGTAGTCTAGTAGTTACTGTTACAGCATCTTCGGGTGCTTCACCTATGGTCAATGTAGGGCTGATCTGTAGGAACGCTGTGTAAGCACCATCGTTGGTGCCCAAGAATGTGATCACATTTACCAGTTTAAATGTACGATCTGGTAGATGTCCAAACACCACATTAGATCCTGGTGTTGGCTGCTCGGTTATCTGTCTTACTGCTACGAAAGATCCCGGTTGGAATACATTGGCGTAACCGTCGCCCTCATCCACTTCACCGCTACTGGTTACATAAGATGAACCTCTATTAATGAAAGACGGATTGGCCAATACTCCAGATCCTCGTCTCACAGTCACAGGAGCTTCGAACGTGTTGTTAGGATCCGTGAATGTAATAGACGGTTCAGTGGCGTAACCAGAACCAGGTTCTGTGATGTTTACTTGAAACAGTTTGTCAGCTGCTACCTTGGCTCTACCTTTAGTTGTGGCTCCGGTTCTAATATAAGTTGCCACATCACCTGTGCTGCCACCAACCCCCACAAACAAGCCGTATCTATCTCTGTTACCAAACGTGATCGCTGAGAAGCCAGATGCCGCTGTAGATGTAGTTCTCGTGGTCCATGTAACGCCATCTGGCGATGTAGCTGCTGCTGTAGTTGTACTCACAGCAAGGAACACTCCTTGGCCGTAGGTAACTTTGGTCCAAACTGCTGTGGCAGGTAATGTGCTGGCTACCCATGTGATGCCATCTAAACTATAGGCTGCAATTGTGCCGCTGGTGCTTGATACTGCTACAAATCTATTATTACCGTAGGCAATACTGTTCCATAATGAGCTGCTAGGCAATGCGCCTGCAGTCCATGTGCCTGTGACTGTGGTTGACGTTGCATAATTAGACACGCTAGTTCCACTTTTGATAGCCACAAATCTGTTTTTACCGTAGGCAATTGCTGTGAATCCAGTTGTGGTCAGTGTGCCTGTTTGATCCCAATTCTCACCGTCGCCGCTAATTCGCACTGTGGTCACATCGCTGCTGATAGCCACAAATTTTTGTGTACCAAACACTACATCAACCCATGTAGCAGATGTCACCATGCTGGTCGCAGCCCAAGTTATACCGTCCTCAGAATATGCGGCTGTTGTATTGGCTGAGGTGCCTGCCACTGCCACGAATTTGCTTACTTTGCCTACAGAAGAATTGTCATCAAATAATCCACTAGAGACTGCAGACCATGATGCTCCGCTAGGCATCAAGCTGGCTCTTGTGGTCCATGATGTTCCGTTTTCAGATGTTGCGCCCACCGTGCTTCCACTTCTAAGGGCCACATATCTACCGCCAATGCCGTAGCCGCTGTGGTCAAAGTCTAGGATAGCACCTGTGATAGAATTCACTGCGGTTATTGTGATAACTAGATCATTGGCGGTTGTTACTCCTCCTAGGCTAGTGCCTAGTATAGTTATGGTTTGTAGTCTAACATACCCTGTACCGGCACTTTGAACAGATGGGATATATTTCCATCCATTACGTATCACTGTGAATGATGCACCAACTCCTGTGCCTGCATAAGTGCCTGTGACTGAAGTATACACAGCAGCAGTTTCGCCGTATTTCACAGCTGACCATACACCTGAAGTTGGCAGTGTGGCTGCTGTGCTGGTGTAACTAGGTGCTGTGAATGTTACTCGAGGTTCAATAATGTAGGTACTTGAAGCATCTGGTGCTGTAATAGTTGTTCCAGCAATCATATGATCAAATCCTGCGGTACCGTCCGACTCTTTGATCACACCTGCCACTTTGGTACCTGAGTTGTATGTGTCGATGATACCAAACTGTCCGACTCCTGAGCCACCTGTTAACACAATCTTCATACCTATGTAGGCAGTGCTAGACTCTGAATCTGTGGCAGCAATGGTAACAGCAGTTGATGTGCCGCCTTGACAGGTGTTGGAATTAGTTATGTATCCAAATCCACCAAAATTACCTACAGCTTCCTCAGCATTGGTACTGTCCTCAACTAGATCCAACATACGTACTTCATACACAGCATCGTCACGGAATTCGTCTTGCTCTACTGAGCCGCTGATGCCGCCACCTGTGATTACATATGATACTTCAGTATAGTCTATACCGGCATTGGCAAACTCAAACTGCGTGAGTGCTGATCCGTCTGTGACTATACGATCAATAACTGCTACAAATTGCAATCTATTATCTACTATGGCTGTTCCCGGAGTCTCGTTGGCATCAAATCCTTCAGCTACAGCACCAAAATCGCCGTATGAACAGTTGCCGTTGGTACCACGGATTCTACCACCGTTTTCTGCAAGATAACCAATGTGTGCGTAGTATGAAAATACCGATACCAATTCAGCACGACCGTTGTTGGTGATCCAAGCACCAATACCGTCTGATACGACCTGTGTGAAGTCATTACTAACTATAGAATCATTGCCGCCATTGTGTAAAGAACCATCGATTTTTTGACCAATGCAAGCTGTACCTATTGTAGTAACACCTTGCACATATGGCGAACGAGTATTGATCCAGGTACGATAATCGTCTGGGCCCCAGCCCGGATCCAACGATGCGTATGCTCCTGCACTTACTCTAGATGTGCCGTATTCATTTGCAGCTAATAGATCGCCGGTGAGGCCTTCGAGTGTCATATCTCTCACACCAGTACCATCACGTAAATAGTACATGTCTTCTTCTAGACTGCCTATCACACTGTTACTATAGTATCTAGCAGCGTATCTTGATTTGTAGTTACCTGGATATTTTAAATCGTATTTCAATGCATCAATATAGGCGTTGACGTCACGATTACAACTACCAATTTCGTAGTATAGACGCACGGTCATAGATCCCGAAGCATTAGATAAAATATCTAATGCTGTGTTTGAATCTCTAGTTGTGGCAATCTTAAATGTTGTGGAGCTAACCACATTTTGTATGTAATATGTTGTCGCGGTATCTATACCGGTGCCAAATACAGTACCTGAAAATCTCACTGCTGCATTACGTTGCATCCAACTAGTGCTACTACAGGTAAGCACATCTGTGGCTGCTGTGGCTGATGTAACTGTGGTTGTGTTAGTTGCATAAATGTATGCATCAAGTTCCGACACTATATAATCTCTATTCCTTTCAAGCTGTAGAACTGCATAATCAACCATTCTATTCTCTGATGCACAGCGGCTACCTTCGTTGGTAGCACCGTAGACTATATCATCTAGTGTAGTCATCAATGTTTCAATACGAGCCTGGGCGGTTGCATTACCACCCACGTTGGCCTTGGCTAATCCCTTAACATAGGTAAATGCTGCACGAGTAGCTGCTTTCTGATTTAGTGAATACACATCGCTGGCGCTGGCCCGTAGATATGAAAATGCAGCTTCTCTAGTTTTAAAGTTGCTGTTGAACATGAAGTCAAACATCACAGCTTCAAGAATCAATCTTGTGTCTCGCTCACATTTTGCAGAGTTATAGACCAGTGTTGGGTAGTTAGCCGTGATATAAGCAGTGCCTGCAGTGACTATGGTTTCTTGTGCTAGATCTAAAGCCACGGCAGCTGCGATCAGTGCAGTGGTTGATGTCACTGCATCAGTAGCTGTGGGGTAATCTATGATTTCTAAATCAATGTCAAGCCCGGACCCGTTACTGAACGAAGCCAATACTGTACCACCATATGTGGCCGCAAGTTGGAATGTGTTAGCAGTAGCGACTGTTACTACCCAATATTTTGTACCGTTGACCAGTCCGTTAGCAGTGATTCTTGGAACCACTGCATCACCTACTGCTAATCCGTGAGCGGTAGAGGTAAATGTATTTGTACCTGCAATGATGGTCACATTGATCTGCGGAGTTGTAGACTCAGTAGAATCGCCTTGTATAATATTGGTGATGATATCTACCAAGGCACCTACTGTGGCATTGGCAGCTGAGCCACCTGCCAAGTTTGTGCTGTCTGTCCATTGAGTAGCAGTGTTGCCTGTGGATTTTGTGACTGTGCTATTGGCGATTATTTGTTGTACTACAGTCTTTAATCTACCGTAGGCAGATACTGTAGCGGCAATTTCTGTGCTGTCAATCTGCAATACTGTGCTGTTATCTCCGTCAAAATACGCTGTGCCAGCTACTAGAGTGGCCCAAGTTCCTCCATAAGTCAAATCATATCCCATGGCATCAACGATAAATGCTACATCACGTTTGCATTTGGTTTTACTATATTTCACTAAGGGGAAATTTACTGTCAAATACGCAGTAATTTCTTCTTTGATAAATTCTTTGTTTTCACGCAGCAGTGTTCTTGCATCGCCGAATCCCGATAGGAATGTGGTATTATATCCTGTGGGGTTTGCAGAACTTTCCATAAACGTAGAGCTGATCTTGAAATCAATCTGATGTTGCATGACTCTAACCAACTGCGCAGCATCGGCTGCTTCGTCTGTGCTGGCATATGGAAACGCTATATTTTGCACAGCAGTGTTACCTGAGCTTTCTGTGACGTTGGTTCCTCTAACTATTTCGTCAACCACTGTTTGTAATCTAGTTAATGCGCCTACACTATAGCCTGCATCGGATCTGTTGGTCTGACTACCTGCTGGCCCTGCGTTGGTCGATCTTAATTCGTCTCCAAGTACACAGGTCTGTTCTGGAACAATAATTGGCAGTGTTTCTCTATATTGACCAGTAGATATGCTGATGAGATTGTTAGGACTTATACGAGCCGGCACACTAGCTATAGCAGCTGCTATCTCAGGTGCTGTGACCGCTGCTGCTCTAGCAGTGATGGCATCAGTGATTACAGCAGTCAAAGCTGCTGCTGTGGTATAAGCTCCCGATTCTGCTGTGAGATCAGCATTAAAATACTGGGCTACTGTAGCAGTTGAATTGTCACCGTTTAAGGTCTGATAGTTCACTGTCGGTGCTGTCTGTGCTAACACATCCTCGACTACATTCAATGCATAATTATAGGCTGCGATATTTTCTGAAAATTCTGAACTAAGAACATAGTATGGATTAATTTCAGTTTCAGTTAGCCCGCCCAATAGATCATTTGCCACACCGCGTGATTTGATATTTCCGCCGTGTCTAAGATCATAGATCAAAGCATCAACAAAAAATCCAATTTTCGTTTCATATTTAAAATCGTCATAAATTGTTGCTGTGTTATAAGGTGCAATGTTGTTAGTATCTTGATTAATGATAAATTCAATTGTTTCACGCTGTATAAACACGCGATTTAATTCTAGTAGATATGTAGCATCGGGATTTCTAGGACCATGTTCGACCTGTTCACAAGCATAACGTATGGTCTTGAATGGTTTGTCCCAGGTCTTGCCGTGTATTGGTGCAGGTAGGTCTGTTCCTGTTGGTGTTACAAAATAAGTATGATCAACCTCACCAAGTGTGACCCATTCTGGTTCTACACCGTTGGAACGTAGGATCTGACCTTCACGTCCTATAGGTAATCTTGTGGGGCCTGCACCGCTGTAATAAACTAAATCTCCTCTAACTGATAAAATATCAGTCTCAGATCCAACGGTTAAAAGACTCCAATAAGTACCTGTGATATCTTGATCAGGACGGCTATTAGCCTGGCCGCCGCCAGCTGCTCCTACTGTAGATCCGTCATCTGCTTCTGATCTGTGTGCCAGCAAGCAGATATAGGCATTTGACCCAAATCTCACAGCATCGCCCTGTAGATAATCTACATCGTCTGTCCAGGAGCCTTGCCAACTGATACCAGAATTCAATCTAGTCCAATATGATGCATTTGGTGGTTCTGCAGATACTGTGGCAGTCATTGTACCAGCTGCATCAGCTGTAATGTTAAATGTAGTGCCGCCAGATGTGGTGCTGACCGTGATATTACCTGCAGCTACAGTTTTTACAAAATATCTAGCAGTGGTAAACACATTGCCAAATGTTGTGCCAGTGAATCTCACCGTCATACCTACTGCAATGCCCGTGGTAGAGGCTATGGTAAAGGTGTCTGTGCTTGCGGTAACTGCTGTGACTGTGACTACTGTTGAAGGTGAGTTAGCTGTGGCTAGATAGGTATAGCCGCCTAGTCTAACAACTTCACCGATCTTGTATGCTGTTGTGTTTGTCCAGTCAGATTGAAATTTTAATCCTTCAGTGAATAGATCCCAATCTGCAGTTGTAATTACAGGGTTAGCTGCTGCAGATGCCGCAGTGTGCTCAGTTTTAGCTATGTATTGATTACCACCGTAGACAACTATATCTCCTGGTTGATACAGTGTGGCTGAATTCCATGTGCTTTCAAATTCTGCACCTTCAGTGAACTGTGCCCAACGACCTGCGGTGCTGTCTGTTAAGAATGCTGCATTAGCAGTGTGTTGTATGGTACAGATCCAAAGACTTGGCCCGTATTTTACAACATCATTGAGTTTATATCTAGTAGATGGTACAGTGCCCCAGGTTCCTTTGTATTCAATACCTTGGTTGAAACTGTCCCATTTAGCTTGATCTGCTTCTAGTCCTGACGAGGCTGTAGAAGCTGATGTGTGATAGGTATTACATACATAGGTATATCCACCGTATCTAACTAGATCATTTACTTTGTATCGTGTACTAACTGTCCACGCATCCTTCCAATCAAATCCTTCAGCATACAATGTCCATTTGGCTTGATCAGATTCTAGACCTAATGCGACTGTAGCCGCAGATGTGTGACTATCATTACAGATATATAATAATCCGCCGTATTTGACTACATCGTTGAGTTTGTAGAATGTACCAACAGTCCAATCTCCGGTCCATGCCTGACCGTCGCTCATTTGGTTCCATTTGGTAGGACTGTATTCCAGATCTGTGTTGAAATCTGCGGCCGAGGTATGTCCTACCGCGCAGATATAGGTGCGGCCACCATATCGTATTACATCATCTATGTAATAAACTGTGGCGGCGCTCCAGTTGCCTTTCCATACAAATCTAATTCTACCTAGTTTAAATTCTGCCATTTTCTACTCCGTATTCTATATTTAGTATATAATGTTACTCATTAAACGACCTAAAAAACATAGTCTGTGCCAACATGCTACCGCTTATGCCTGAACTTGCGAGATCAAACTCTGCTCTTACAGGCACAATAATGCTTAATCCAGCAACGTTGTTGAATCGATCAGGTCCCACTAATATAGTTCCTGCTATAAAGCTACCCACTGCAATTTCTGATCCACCAATACTTAGTCTGCCGGCTAGATAGCTTTTAATGGCTCGCTGTGTCGGAACAATGTTATTTGAATCTCCAATGAACAGTGGATCAGTTGAAAATTCACGAATCACAGCTCCGGTGCCACCTACACGTATGCCACCTAATCTTAGTTCAGTTAATCCGCCAAGATCAAAAAAGTCTGCTGAAATTGTCACAATACCTGTGGACTGTTCTACCGCGAATAATTCTCCTGCTCGGAAGTTACCATTTTGATCTGATGAGGTGTAAAATACTCTACCACGATTTAGTTCCACTACTTCGTTTTCTGGTGAAGAAGTAAAGAATCCATTATATAATTCTGGATAATTGGTTTCTTCAAAGTTGCCCGAGCCAATATCTAAGAAATCGTGTCCTGAGATGCGACACTGACTGAACTGTGTTCTAATTGTTATAGGCGTTAGATGCTGTAAATTATCTCTAACCTTAATTTCAGGACTTACTCGTATTCTCGCAGCTAATCCTCTATCTGTGAGACCTAATTCCTCAATAGCTACTAAGGTATAAAAATCTGACAAATTGCCAATAGTTAAATTAGAACCAGGACCCGGATAATCATCTAGGTCGTTTATTACAAAGAATTTACCTAAGGGTGTTACATCTGCATACCCGTCTCCGTCAATAGTAACAATAGTGCTAGTAGTTCTATAACCAAGACCTCTATTCAACCAACTAGGTTGCGAAAGCACTCCGTCTCCAGTTCTGCATTCTACTAGTGGATCTACACTGTTGTTGGGATCTACTAATGTCAAGGCAGGACCTTCTGTGTAGCCAGATCCCGGATCCCACATTTTTATGCTTGTGATAATACCGCTGCTTAGTGTCACACGGCCTAGCGCTCTAGCTCCTGTCTGTATTTTGTTGAATATTTCGGTATTGTCTATGGCTACCCACATAGGAGTAGATTTGCCTGTGGTAGAATCTCTAGCATCAACATAAGGATTTCCAAATGCTACTGATACCCATTCTTTGGAAGATGCCAGTGTTCGTGATGTCCATACAATACCGTCTGCAGATTGTGCTGCATAGGTTGATGGTCCAGTTGTAATATCGCCACCAACGTTTCTACTACCGCTATCTCCTATAGCAAAGAACACACCCTGGGCATAACGAATTTTCTTCCAATTATGTGCAGTGGATCCGTCTTGACTGGGCATTGTGGCTGGCAGCCAATCCGTGCTATTAAAGCTGTAGGCGATATCGCCGGTGCTGGATATTGCAACAAATCTATCGTTGCCGTAGGCTATACTGACCCAGTCCTTGGAACTAGAATCTGCTACCACATCCATAACTTGATACTGCCAGTTCCACGTGTTTGTGCCAGAATTATAAGATCCTACTGATACCGCGTTGTTGCTGTTTGTAAGAACCACATACGTATTTTTTCCATAGGCTGCGTCAACCCATTGTGTCAAAGAAGAATCGCCCAGCAACGTAGTAGAACTCCAGCTAGTACCGTTTAGACTGTAGGCAGCAGAGCTGGAATCTGTAGCTATGGCAAGGAATAGGCCACCACCATAGATGCAGGAATTCCAAGATCTTGATGCTGGCATTGATCTTGTGCTCCATGTAATTCCGTCTAATGAACTAGCTGCTACTGAACTACCTGTTCGTATTGCTACAAATATATAATTGCCTAATGAGGGATATGTCACTCTACCTGCTGCTAGACATTTCCAATTGCCCGAAGTTGGCATATTAAAATCAGTCCAAGTAGTGCCGTCTTCACTGTAAAGAGCAGCACTGCCTCCAGTGGATACTACTACGAATCTGCCGCTGGCTGCTTCGTTGTCTTCGCCTGTGCCGTAGGTTTTTTGTTGTGCAGCCAATATTGAATTGGTACTGTCGTCACTAACATCTGTAACTAATATCAATAGATCATTAGTTGGTGTTACTCCTCCCAATAGTGTTCCAGGAATAGTTAACAGTTGATCAACCTCATATCCTGCACCGCCACTGTTAATAGTGATAGTGTAATCTCTGCCTTGTTTTACCACATTAAAAGTAGCATTAGCAACACCAACTCCTACAGTAGTTCCTGTACCTGCTTCAGTAACAGCTACATTATTATATGTTTCTGTAGTTTCTCCATAGATGATTTCTGACCAAGTAGTATTCACAGGCACAGTGATCTGTGTGGCAGCGTATGCAGGTGCAGAAAATATCACTCTAGGCTCTATTCTGTATGTGGTGTTGGTTAGCAATGGTACAGTGGGCAGTTTGCCCGGGACCACGTGATCCCATCCTGGCTGATCATCTGATTCTCTATAAACTTCAACTACTTTTGTAGCATTGTTGTAGGCCGTGATATAACCATACTGTCCCGTACCTGCTCCACTAGTAATTACTATCCGCATACCAAGATATTCTGTTATAGAATTTGAATCATTAGAAGCGATAGTGATTGTGGTAGCTGTACCTGTTTGTGCATTATTCTGTACCTGTACAAATCCGCTGCCGCCAATGGCAGTTGCTATTTGTGCTGTGCCGGCGTTGGCATCTAATAATCTAGCTTCAAACACAGCGTCATCACGAAAATCGTCAAACACCACCGCAGCATTTATACCTGCACCTTCAAAGGTTGCAGTAGTAGTGGTATAATTATTACCACAATTTTCAAATTCCAAGATCTGTATTTCATCTACAAAGTCTCCGGCAAATGCTGCTGCTATAATAGCCTGTTGAGCTCTAGTATATACTGATGCCGTGGTTGGAGTTTCTGTAGCATCTACTCCGTCTGCAATGGCACCAAAATCGCCGTATGAACAGTTGCCGTTAGTGGCTCTTATAATACCACCATTCTCTGCAAGATAACCTATGTGTGCGTAGTATGAAAATACCGATACCAACTCAGCTCTGCCGTTATTTAATACCCAAGCCCCAATACCGTCTGATATAACCTGTGTGAAATCGTTACTGACTATAGATTTATTACCGCCATTATGCAATGCACCGTCAATTTTTTGACCTACAGCTCCTGTGCCTATTGTAGTGACACCTTGAATATAAGGAGAACGAGTGGTGATCCAAGTACGATTATCGGCTGGACCCCAACCTGGATCAAGTGATACATAGGCACCACCTGCGGGGAATCTATATGTAGCAGCACCAATAGGCTCATCAAGTGTCGACTCAAGTCCCTTTAAAGTACAGTTTCTAATGCCTGTGGAATTTCGCACATAAAACATATCTTCAGATTCAGTGCATCCTAGTACAGAATTTCTATAATATCTAGCTTCCAACAATGCTTTGTAATTTCCGGTATATATGATGTCGTATATAAACGCATCAATATATCTACGTATATAAGAGCTCAATCGGCTGGTATCGAATACATATAAAGGATATATTGCTTGCGTGTAGGCCACAGCTTCGGCAGCTAAAAAATCTTTGTTAGCTTCTAATTGTAGCACAGTATTTGTGTATAAAACATCTGTTACCGCAGTGTTGGATCCAACCACTGTGGGATTGGTCCCTGTTGAATTAATGTAAAAATTAATATAAGAAATAATATTTGCAATTTTAGCCTGTATACTTGCTGCTGCTGTTGCACTAGTTGGTCGAGGTTGGGTCGATGTGTTAAAAATTTCATTACCTGATTGATCGTACTGCGGCGGATTAAATGAAGCAGTTACTGCCTCAGTTACGATTACAGGATCTAGTATATTACCTACAGATTTTACGGGACTAATAGCAGTTCCTGCTACAACAGCCTGTATGATTGCTGAAATTCTATTTAATACCGCAATATGATATGAGCTATCAAGAGCCAGTTCTGGAATTGGCTCGGCTGCTTTAATTGTGGTGCTTCTAAGTTCTGCTCCTAGCACTACAGTTTTTGCTGGAACAATAATTGGAGTAATTTCTTCAAACTCGCCCACGGCAACCCGAATGGTTGTGGCTCCTGCAAACCCGTCATCTGCTTGTTCACAAGCATAACGTATGGTTCTATAAGGAAGAAATTGAGTTCCACGTCTTGGATCTGTGTCGTCGTCTGCACCATCTAGGCCGACATATAGCACTCTTGAAAGGTCTCCCCAAAAATTGTATTCTATGCTGTTTTCATTGTTGACTATCAGCAATTCATCATTTTCGCCTAGAGTCACACTTGCTGGTCCAAATGTGCTACCGTCACCTTGCAGTGATTTGCTAAGATCATAGGTTAGCAGATCACCACTAGCCTTCATACCGACAGTGGTACCTGCTTGCAAAACTAAATCCCAGTATAGAAATCCTGATCCGTTATCACCGGGGAAATTTTGATCTGTGGCTAGGTGCTCAAAATTACATTTATAGGTATTGCCTAGATAAATGACAAGATCATTTACACCATATGATTCTGCTTCAGTCCAATCTCCTCTCCATTCCTGTCCTGTGGTTACTATCTCCCAATTACCGGCATCGAGATAATCAATACTGCTGCCGTCATTAGTGGTATCTGCAGTAGCAGTATATAAATTTCCGCCTCTTCGAACAAGGTCTCCAGTCTTGTAGTTTTCAGTTGCAGACCATGTGCCTGCAAAGTTGATGGACTTGCTTAATACGGTCCATTGAGTGGTATCATCTGCAGCAGGATTACGCTGATAATTATTTGTAGTTGCAATATATAGATATCCGCCGTGACGAACGACATCGCCTACAGCATAGTTTACAGAATTTGACCAGTTTTGATAAAAATTGAAACCAGGAAATTCTGTAACAAAATTTGCATTTGTTATCGTTGATGCTGCAACATGACCGGTAATACAACGTAGTATGCTGCCCCCGTATTTTACCAAATCGTTTTCTCTATATCTTGCACCAGCAGTCCAACCTCCATCTATATATTGAATGCCTTCGGAGTAGACCTGCCACAGTTCACCGGTGCTGTCATCTTGAGTATCGTTGTTTCCAACTTCTAATCCAAGGGCAGTGCTAGATGATGTGTGTCCTACTATGCAGCGATAGACTATGCCGTTGTATCTTACTATATCTCCTATACCGTAGCGAGTGGCTGGGGTCCATGCAGTTCTCCAATTATCTGCAGAAAGATATATCGTCCAGTCTGCAATGTTGGCATCAAATGTAGCTTGAGAAGTGTGACTTGTAACGCATAGATATATAACACCGCCGTGTAGTGCAAGGTCCCCAGGATTATACAAAGTTGGTGTTGTTGTCCAAGCTCCTCTCCACGCATAGCCGTCGGTCATCTTTAACCATGCAGGTGATGCAGCCGAATCTCCTTGATTGGCTAGATATGCTTGATCAGCAGCAAATGTAGAAGCTGTGTGTTGTCGTTGACATATCCATGTACTACCACCGTATTTAATTACATCGTCACGATTGTACAGCGTGGTAGCGGACCACGCATTGCGCCATGTATATCTAATTCTACTAATTCTAAATTCTGCCATAATTTATTCCGTATTAACTTGATGTACCTATAGGATACGTATAACCTTGATTAATTCTTTGTGTCAATCTACCTTCACTGTCTACATAGTAGAGAATGGTTCGATTATCCCAACGATATTGAGGATATACCAGATTGTCGTATGCCACTTCATGATCTGCAGCGATGCCTTCAAAATAATCAACTCCAGGTTCAAAATCCTCAAAGTTTTCTCCAGGTGCTCCTGGCAGATTTAATTCTATTGAATCTTTGTCTCTGAGTTGGTCGCTACGTAGCAAAAATAATTCCCCGTCAGAATTTCTGCGCAAAGCATACCAGAATCGAGGACTATCGCCTAGTGCTTCGTCCGGACTTGTTCCTAGATAATATGTGCTTGGCATAATGATTCCTTATGATATCTCAACGTAACTTACTGTGGCATCAACACTGTCTGCAGTATCACTGGTCATTCGCAGCTCCGTATTTGATGGAAGAATTAATTTTTCACCCTGTGTAATTACTTTAACACTGGTGTTTGGTGGAATGGCTAGACCTTTGATATAGTAGGTAGCAGTAGTGTCCGCGCCAACTACCTGTATGTCTACTACCACTGTGTCATAATCTGTGACATTAGCTAGATTGCAGCCTATAACTGTTGCACGAACTCCTGCACCAATCTCTACTACATCTGTAGGATTAGTGCCTATTTGAGTTACTAGTGCGTGTTTAAATACTGTTGGCATATCGTTATCCTAATGTCAGCACTAATTGTGCAGCAATGTCGTTGGCTTCTGCTACAGAAACAGCGCCTGCTGAGCCTGCTGGCGATGCCCAATCTGCGCCGTCCCAGATTTCTAACGCAGCAGAATCAGTGTTAAATCTGGTCATTCCTAACACTGCGTAGGCAGTTGGTCTGTCGCCATCACTGCCTACGGGTGGTACAAAACCATTTGTACCTTGAATTTTAAAATATCCTGTGCCTGTTTGCGCAATTTCAGTAATTGCATTGGTGCTGATATTGGTTATGACATTGTCTACTATGCGGAAATTGCCCAGTCTTACCCCACCTGCTCCATTACCGTCAATGATGATATCTTGTCCTGTGGTGCTGGTAATTTCATTGTCTCTGAACATGAGATTACCAACATCTAACATGGTGATATTTAACACACTGGTGTACAGGTTGTTGACGTATACATTTCTCCAGCGGTAGGATCCAGATCCAAGATCTACTGTGTTGTCAAATTGAGGAACTAGATCACTGTTAATACTGGCATTAATGGTTACTGAATCAGACAGACTGTCTCCAATGACAATATTTCCGCCTATGGTTACATTTCCAGTGGCGTTGATATTTCCAGTGACATCAAGATTGCCTGTGATGTTGGTGTTGCCGTAAATATCTATTATTCCTGTACCGTTGGCTCGTAGTTCTAAAGCACTGTTTGATACTTCTGTAGAAATGGTATTTCCCAGAATTTGAATGTCATCTACTACTAATCTAGCATTATAGATAGTTGGTTCAGCACCCGATGGTGCAAAAGT
>Ga0181358_1000291_pt1 | contig 22357 bp, 27 predicted proteins | sample Fa13VDMM110SD_FD_130096 | JGI IMG/M metagenome (GOLD analysis project Ga0181358, IMG submission 130096) | Freshwater viral communities from Lake Michigan, USA - Fa13.VD.MM110.S.D | ecosystem: Environmental > Aquatic > Freshwater > Lake | place: USA: Michigan | collected 2013-09-24 | reverse complement strand
TGTATATCCGCCATTCTCTTCGCATACGCATACCCGTAATTGGACGGATGGGGAGGCCCGAGATGTATCTTCTCCGGACTTAATGGGTATTCAACCGAATCAGGAAAAACACAGGTGGAAGAAAAACAAACAAGATTTTTTATTCCTGCATTTTTAGCTTCTTCTATAATTCCGGTATTCATCTTAAGATTTTCATAAGTGAATTCTGCAGGATATTCCATATTAGCTTTTACCCCACCAACCCTAGCTGCACAGTGTATTATAGAATCTATACCTTTATGTAATTCTAAATAATCACCAATTGATTTTTGATCCAAAAGATTTAAATCCTTCGAAGATATTCTTTTGTATCTATCGGATTTAAACTGGGATCCGACAAGGCCAGTTCCGCCGGTAACTAAAATACTCATTGGGCTTGTTCTGAGTTTTTGCAAAGGGTTTTATATCTATTTGAATAATGGGTATCCCTATAGTAATCTATTAACGATAATATATCTTTAGCCTTAATATTTTCAAAAACCCTCCAATTGTGATCAAAATGCGGATTACTTGACCAGCTATCGTTCCCCCTATAATGTTCAAAATGGTAAACTTTTTCCCCTTGCCTCCACGATACCGAATTTGTTAGCTTTTGGAATCTATACATTCTCTCTTTGTCTTCTGGTCCATATGATATAAAATCTTCATTTTCGCCTCCCCACATTCTATAAATTCCAGTATCGAAAAATATACAATGCCCACATTCCGCAGGGTGTTCTCTTTTTTCGCTAGAAGAATTTATAAAATCTATAGAATAATTCGAATTTTTAAAACCATCGTAATCAAAAGATTCAAGAACCATGATTTGCCCATTACCCAATTCATAAGGGTATATGACCTTAGACTTTCCTTCTAATATTTCATTTTGACATTCTAAAAAATTTCGGGGGTCCAATATTACATCGATGTCATAATTAACAACAACTGGTGTTTCTACTTCATCTAACATTATATTTAGATATTTAGTCCTATGAAAAAATTCTTCTTCCCCTATACACCAATGTTTTATATTTAAATTTTCTAAAGATCCTAAGAAATCTAATCTTGTTTCCCCATCAGAAGATGCCTCGTATATAAATACATTAGTCTCAAAATGCTGATTCAGAAATCCTAAAACAATTTTTGAGTTTCTGTACCGATCAGAATGCTCTACCTTTATAGGTATAATAATAGTAGTTTTGCTTAAATCAATCATTGTCTCTTTGTATTATTCTCCCTTAATTTTTCCTTACCCCCAAAATCATCCTTGTCTAATTGGATTATTTTAGGGTCTCCAAATTTCTTTATTATTTCGTAATATAAACCTTTTAAATATAAATCTTTTACGGGATCGCCAGCTAAAGAATTGGGATATGCAAACGTAGGATCTAATATTTTTGGATTTTTCCCCATCATATACCAATTTAAAGCGCTCTCATCATGCCATATAGGTATTATATTTTCTCCCAAATCCGAGTCAATTAAACGTGATAGTTCTTCTGACATCTTGAGAAATTCATTAGATTTACCACCATTGAAACATCCCTGAAAATAGTTTTTTTCCTTACCGTTAGGAAAATAAAATGACGACATGGGGTTTCTTTCTAGAGGATAACTTTTTTTATCTTTTAAATAAAAACCGGGATGCAATGTTACTATTAGCCCACATCCCCTAGGGGTTTCTAAAATGGAGCTTCCGACAGTAGATACTACTTTCATATTAGCATTCATGAAGAAAATATAATCAAATTCCTCTAATTGTTTTTTAATAGAGTTAAACATATGGAATCTCATTATCGTATCGAATGGCCATCCAAGTTTTTTTTGCTCAACTCTTATTACATTTTTAGGGGATCCTATATTTACTGAATCTGTAAAAACAAAATATTTTTTCTCCAAGCCAGGAAGAAAATATTTATCACATGATTCAACCAGGTCATCAATAAAAATGTCATATTTTCCTGTTGCTATTGTTGTTACCGCAATTCTCATGTTATTTTATAATTTTAAATACAGGTATCCCAATCATTTTATGTCTATTAATTCTATTAAATTTACTATAGATTTCATAAACCTCCCCTTGTCTTTTATTAAGATTTATAGGATCGCCTAAAAATTTCATAGCCCATTCAAGTTCTTCGTATGTAGCTCCTAATTGTTGCTCGTCGGTTCTATCTTCTTCCCATAGCCCATCAGTTGGATCTGCCAGTATTATTTCTTTTATTATACCCAATTCCGACGATAAGTTTCTAACCTGGGTTTTAGTTAAATCCCCTATAGGTGAGATGTCTACTCCCCCGTCCCCGTATTTAGTAAAAAACCCTACACCGAAATCCTCTACCTTATTACCCGTTCCGATAACCATTCCTCCTTTAGATCCTGCCATCTGATATAGGGTAACCATTCTTAACCTGGATCTCGAATTTGCTAGAGATAATCCATTCATCTCATTTTCTGAAAATATAGATTTAAAATTTTCAAACAATCCAGATAAATCCTTTTCTATAAATTCAACATTATCATATTTTTCAGAAAGCCATTTAGCGTGATTTCTTGCTCTTAATAATTGATCGTCCTTTTGGTATATAGGTAAAGACACAACTAAAGTATCGATTCCGGTCATAGCACATAATGCCGAAACTAACGCCGAGTCTATACCCCCGGAAATACCTACCACGAGAGGACTTAAATTATTATTCTTTGAATAATCACTTATCCATTTAACTATATCTTTAAGCATTGATTTTATTTTTTAAATCTTCTATAGTATCTTCTAGTAGATTTTTGTAAGAATAATCCCAGTTAACATCAGCTCTAATTAATTTATCATTGGGTATTAAATTAGTATTTTCTTTTACATACTCGGCATAACTCATTCCGAAACTATCATATAGATCTATAGCAAAATCTCTAACATTAAAAAGTTTACCCGATCCAATCATTGAATCTTTATCGAGTTCTATAGATTTTTTTACAAGAAATTTGGTGTGCACCATGTCTCTGTAGAAATTAAGATTTCCTACCTCGATTTTTTCTTTATTCGTTATGGAGTTAAATATTTTTCCGAATAAAAAGTACTTACTTCTGTATACAGAATTGAAATAGAATGGATGAATAATAACAACCTTATTATATCTGCTGTCGTAATTTCTTAATCTTTTAATTTCATTAAAAAGTAATAATTTAGATAGAGTATATTGATTAGAGATATTAAAATCCGGGTTTGTATGATTTGTTATAACCCCTGAGATATTTGACCAAAGCTCACAGCTGGTAAAGATAACTATCTTGTTAGTTTTATCAAGAAGTTTCTCTATTACCTCCAGAGTGTATCTAAAATTAGGATCTATGTAATCTATATTTTCTTCGTATATCCTTTGCTCTGCAAAAGTTAGATAAGCGGACTCGAATCTTTCCCTAGAGATATAATCAAAGTCAATATTTCTGGAAGATATCTTAATATAATCCTCTGGATAATAATTCGATTGTTGTGAGGTGTTACCTATTACTATATTCATTAGATACCTATGATTTCAAATTTAGGACACGGGACTATAAATTTACCGCCTCTCTTAAGAAATTCGGATTCTCTTTCTTTGAATTCATTAATGAAGTGCCACGGAAGAACTAAAAGATAATCAGGATTTGCTTTCCTCATATCATCTTCGGAGTAAATAGGAATATTTGTTCCGACTGTTTTAAGACCCCATTTATAAACACTTCTCTCTGCTATTCCGTCTATTAGGGTATTATCCAAGTCAAAGTATTGGAGCAAGGTGTTACCTTTTGTTGAAGCCCCGTATCCCCATATTTTTTTACCCTTCTCTTTTTCGCTCTTTATGAAACTAACAGTTTTTTCTCTTAGCTCTTTTATGTCTTCGTAGAATTTAGTCCAGGTTTCAACCGAATCAAGATTTAATGTTCTCTCATATTCAAGTATAGAATTTACCCTAAATTCACAAACATCTCTATTTGGCTGGGTTGAAAACTTACTGACATTACTATCCTGCTTCATAACGTAGATTCTAAAAGATCCCCCGTTAATATCATTAAGCTGGCAATCTACTATTTTAAATCCTCTGCTCTCTAGCAGATTCTTCATGTTAAATAGGGAATAATAATAAATATGCTCGTGACATATATTATCAAATGCCATTTGTTTTATCATCAGAGGTGTATATGAAAGTTGAAGTACCCATAGACCATCGTCATCTAAAATTTTATTTACATCATCTATAAACTTATCTGGATTTACCAGATCATAAAACATCGCAATAGAGGTAACAACTTTAGCTTTAGAATTTCCAAACCTTGACTTAGAAAATCCCTCGTAAGTGAAATAGTCCTGAATAATTAGATCTGCGTGTTTTTCAGATTCTTTTTTAAATGAATCATCAACCGGATCTATTCCTATTCTAATAAGCTTCTTCGGAAGATAACTTAATAGAGTTCCATCATTACATGCGATATCCACCCATACATCATTCTCTTTAAGCTTAACGAGATCTAATATATTTGTTACTATTCCTGAAAGCTCTTTAGTCATTGTTTGATTGATGCCAGATCGATACCAATATTTTCCGTACATGGAATCTAACGGAGCACATTTTTCTAATCTAACGGCCCCCGTTGATTCTTCTAGCATCATTTTTAGATCTACTCTATCACCTCTTGGGGATTCATTATCCTTTATGAAATCTGAAACGTAAATGTCGCCCAGACTAAATAATTCTTTTATTTTATTCATTTTTACCTGTTTAAATATTGTATAAGATTGTGGTTATAATGGGAAGACATACCTGTATAGTGTACTTTATCGTACATGTTCCACGTGAATGGCCTATTTTCAATTCTCATGATTCTATATAGAAAAGAATAAATAGGAAATGCTGGCGGGAATTTCCCATCTAATATGTACCGGTAGATTAGACAATTAAGAACGTCTTGATCTCCGCAAGACCATTTGAAATCTGGGTGTGGGTTTGAATTAGGAGTTTTTGCAACAAGTTCTTTATTCATACACAAGTTAGTATATTCCTTTATGAAGTTTCTACTGAAATCCGTATTTCTCATTATCATTCGGGCTGCATTTATTAATATACAGTCTTTAACGATTAGGTTTTCTGTAGAATCTGGAAATATTTTATCTATCGTGTATGTCTTTACATATTCTTTTACGTATATTCCTTCTCTTTCAAATTGGAAAAACATGTCGCTGTTATTATCGTTTAATACTTTATTAGACAATCCTAATATATTTTCCCAATCGCTTTCCCAGTACTGTGAATTTTTTTCAAAGTTTCCGTCGTGGTACATTAATATAGAACCCTCAGGAATTTTACCTAGTACGTGGCTTATTAAAAAGCCTTTAAAATCAAAATAACCTATCTTATTAGCATTTGGATTCATGTCTAATTCTTCCTCGTAAGAATTACAAAAATCCTTGCTATTTGGTAGGCCCTTGAGATCTCTTTTATTGAAAAGAAATATATCGGTGAAATAAGGGGATAATCTTTCTTTTATCTCACATGAGGTTTTTCTTAAATCGTATCCCCCCTCCATATCGGGGCCTTCTGTATAGAAAGAAAGTAAATATATGCTCATTAGAAATCCAAATTTTTTGTGTGTTTAAAATCAACGTCGCTTACCCAGTACGGCCAGATCTCGGGATTACTAGGTTCTGCTTTATCAAAATCAAAATCGTTCATGTAAACATCGATTTGATTGAGGTATTTTTGGTAGTAATCATTAGTTTGTTTATAAATTACTGCACCAAAATCTACAAGTATTAATTCTAAATTATTCTGGAAACATACCATTCTCACGTATTCATTGGTGTGTATTATACCACTGATATATTCGCTCTTTACCGATTCGTGCCAATTTCTAAGAAATTTACCAACTGCTTTAGGATTTCCAGCAAAAAACCAATCGCAGGGTCTATTTGGAAACTCCCCAGCGTATAAATGTCCACCATTAACTGAGCTTTGAAAATAAATTTTATCTTCGCTCAGATCTAGTGATTCTATTATATCTTTAATAGGCTTTGTGAATAATATATCATTTCTTGATTTTATACACACATCGAAATCTTCGTCTTTACTTAGAAGATAAGATTGGTAAGAGGTGTAAGTTTGGCTCAAAACACTTAAAAGAAGTATTGGAGTCATTATCCGATAATATTGTAATGACATTGGGACCCAATTTCCACTGCTATCATAATCACCCCAAGTTCGACTATCAAATTTCTCAAGAAATCCTATATCAAAAGATTTAGATTTTTCTACCTTCATCTTTCTGACTGAAAACTTTTCTGCTAAAGACTCCGAAAGATTTTCGTTACCAAATCTTTCTCTAAAGTGCATTTTGTAGCACTTATTTTTATATGAGTCATCCCACCAGGTATGAGCAAATACGGATAGATTTTCTATATTCACGTTCTCCTTTAAGGAAATATGACAAGCATCATATATTAAAGGGTGTCCTGATATTAAAAGGGACACTTTCATATTAATATTTTGTAGTAGAATCTCCTACCGATATTAATTTTACCTTGTCCTGTGATTTGATGAATCTCCAAGGATCGATTACAATAGATCCTCTAGGGAATTTATAATCCATAAATAGGTCATGATTAGTTCCGATGAAGAATATAGATTTCTTTTCAAGAGGGGGATTTGTTTGATCTATCCAAGGATCGAACATGTCTACCTCTTGTCCTTTTTCTTCTAGTATGTTTTTCAGCAATATAGAAGGGCTACCGGTAACTAGATTAGTCTCTTTCTTAAACGTCTTGCCTAGAATAACTATAGGTAAGTTGGTTTCTTTTTTACTTTCTAATATTAAATTCGCCAGCCATTCGGTTTGATCCTCCCTACATTGCATGAGATTTTCGTACCAGTCAAAACTCAAATCAACTTTTTGAGACAGCCAAGACAAAGCTATATTATCCCTAGGATGACATCCACCCCCGTCTCCCATTCCCCCTAGTAAATATTTGGGACTAATTAATCTTTCGTTCGCCAAAAATAATCCCTTCATTACATTATCACAATTGATATTTTCGAGTTTATGTGATAACTCCATAACGGTATTAGCTAAACAAACCTTCATCGTTATGTAAGTGTTATAGGTAACCTTAATCATTTCGGATTCCTCGATGGTGCATTTATAAACTGGCCTGTCGTGTAAGGTAGAGTAAAATTCTTTAGCTTTATGATATGCTGAATCGTCATCAACCCCGAAAAGAACGAACTCAGGGGATAAAAAGTCTTTTACTGTCGTTCCCATAGCAATAAAGAAAGGATTATAGCAAAGCTTTACTTTTTCATTCAGCAAAGGTTTAATTTCCTTGCGAATTGTTCCCGGTAAAACAGTAGAGATGATAATAACTATCTTGTCATTCCCTTGCTGACCTATTTCGTCAGATAGATTTTTAATTCCGCTTTTTAACCATTCATAATCGAAATCTGATCTTTCTGACGGTATCCTTGTGTCTCCCTCGTATTTAGGTAAATGTGGGGTTTGTATAGGAACAAAGATGATATCGGAATTTACTACAACATCTTTTATAGATCCCCATTTTATATTATGTGTCTGCAGTAGTGCGTCAGCACCTTCCTCTCTATAAGGTAATTTTTTTTCATCCAGAGTTTTTTTAACGTCAGGGTTTATGTCATATCCATATACGCTGTGACCTTTTGAATCTATAGCTAAAGCGCAGGGAAGCCCTAATTTTCCTAATCCGACAAATCCTATTTTCATGTTTATTCTTTTATTTTATTATATTATACAGCTTTTTCTTAAAAAGTTACATTAAGATCTTGATAATCTACCGACAAATTATACAATTTCAATTGGTCTCTCAAGTAAGCTTCGTTTGTCCATATTCCACCACCTTTTATTATGTTATTCCTATGATGATCTACCGTATAAAATACACTGGATATTATATTAGAATTAATATTATTCGATATAACAAACCAATCGTTAACTTCTCCTCTTGGTAAAGCCTGATACCCACTTACGATCTTGCTTAGATCAAAAGATTCTGCATTTACTTCAATTTTTGGCGATACGTCAAATCTCAATAACATAACACAATCATACATAAATCCATTTTTCTGAGAATGTAATTCCTTTAGCAATAGTGATTGGTTAATGCTATACCACATGCTATAGTGAGAAAATACTCTATCTTTTAAAAATGAATCCCTGTCATAAACTTCTGCCCATGGCCAGCATGCTTGAAAATTATCCTCACTGCAATAAACATCTTTTCTAAAAAAAGGAATCTGTTTTTCTATGATGAATTCTTTAGCGTTAGTTCTTTGTGGGAGAGTTGTCATAAGACCATGCTCTGCCGATCTGGACTCGTGGCCTGGAGTCATCTTATTGAATGCTAGATTGTTTTCGTCATACCACGTATGGAAAAATACATCGGCATTATTTGGTGAAATTATATTATTCTGTATAAAATCCCAATTTTGTGTAAAATTTCTAGGTTGTCCATAAAGACATAAAGCTACTTTCATATTTTTTAATTTAATAACATTCCTACTGGAGATCCATTAAGCTCAAATTCTCCTTCCAAATTATAATAGGGTGTTATAGATTTTTGCTCAACCATCTGTAAAAGCCACCCGCAAACACCGTATTCCGAATGTTTCATACCTCCAACGAATCCCTGACATTGAGATAGCATATAGAGATCTATCAGGCACGTTTCCGTGTAGTGCTCTATTAATTTAGGGTTTAGCTGAAGATCTCTCTCCAGGTTAACCTTACTGGGATCTCCTTGGAATCTTACAAATAGATTTCTATCATATTTGTTTACTATGAAATTATAATCTTTATAATTCTCCTGCAGATATTCTATCGTTTCGCTTGAATCGCTTGATACAAAAATATTATTAGTTCCAAGACTCTCGCACACTTCCTTAGCACCTTCCATGTATTCATCTAAGGTAAAAAGGTCCCTTATCTTCCAGGACTTTTCGATATCTCCATCTTTAGGAACGATTTCTCCCCTTCTGATCTGTAATCCACAGATCGGCCCTTCTGGTAGATCTGCCATATATTTCTCTGAAAGATATTTACCAAATTCGTCATCAAATCTGAATATATGGGACAGGCAGGCCAAATAAAGAAAAAAAGAATCTGAATTATAAAGAGAATAATCTATATCCTCTGATTCTACCAGGTCATCTATCTTACTAAATAGTCTACTCCAGGATTTTATATTTCCTTCCCCTGGGGATGAATCCCAGAAATATCTTGTCCATAACCAAGGATACCACGATTTTGAAGTCATTCCCTGCCAGAAAGAGTCCTCCCCCATACGGCATCTGTCTGACAAAACGGGTACTCTATTATTTTTTATTGCATTATAGAAATGAGTAGAAACAAATCTAATATTTTTTGCAACTGGATAAAAACTAAGAAAACACTCTTGAGTTGGATGGCCGGAGGTTTGGGATTCGTGTATTCTTTTTCTCGCAGACTTTAGTTCATTTTCAATGCCTATTTTTTCTAAATTAGATTTAGAAAAATGGAACTTTTCGTTTATCTCTCTTGTGTTCATTTTACCATATTCTAAATTTAATACCTAAACGATTTATCTCACCCATAATAATATTATAGTCCTTATTATATTCAGGATTGGAGAAGTGATGAAATTCTACATCCAGAGAATTTATCAACCTCAGTGTATCATCTTTAATACATTTCTTAAGTACCTCAAATTCTGCTCCTTCTATGTCTATTTTGCAAATAACGTGGTCTTCTTCTCTTACATTCTCTGCAAGCCATTTAGAAAAATCAAAAGATTCAACTTTGGTTTTGTTTGACCAATTTAAAGACTTTTGTATAAAGTTACCATTACTCAATAACGTGGTCTCTAAATGATCTTTTAGTATCGTAGAAGACCCATCTACGGGAAAGTCTGTTCTCTGATGGGGAATGAGTAAATCTCCTTCTTTAACCATTCGATCGTGCATTTCCATGAATTCCGGCATACCTTTTCTTATCTCAGAAACTTCTGTAGTAGTAGAACAGTAAAAATCTATCTCCCCGTCCTCGATCCAAACTGCTTTATTATAATAATTTATATTCTTCCAGCTTGCCCATCGATATTTAACGGGCAGATTTTCCGACATTTCTTTTATGGTATTCTGGAAAAGATTATAAGTATATCTGTTTGCTTCAAATGTAAATATTTCCCATTCCTGATCTATACCGCAATCTTCAATATGTTTTCTTAAACCCTCTCCCAGGTGTGTTCCGCAGTCTATGTAGATTTTTCTCATTTCGATTATTAATAATATTCTTTATATTGATGTAAAACTTCGACCGAGTTTAATTCTAATTTTTGATCCAGATTAGGATACCATGTTTCAGCTAGACCTTCGTAGTGTCCAATAGTACCCCCGTTAATCAAACAAAGATACGTTAAAATTTTGTCGGATGCCCATTCGGTGGGAATGGAATTCTGTATGTATATTTCTAGATCGGATTCAAATTTATCTTTATCTTTTAATACATTCTTAAAAAAACTGGTTCGTAGAATACATCCGCCAAAAGATCCATAGTAAATTCTTCCTTTTATATTTGGATTTTTTGTTTTTATTAGGTCTGATATTCTATCAGAAAAAAACTCATTGATGTTACAGCCATTAATGTCGTTTTTCAATGTGGATTTTATTTCATTCATGATGTAAACATCATCTTCTAGTAAGATAAAAAATTTCTCTTTTATCAGATCGATGTTGTCGGATATCCGGGTGATAAATTTTTTCGCAGAGTCTAATCCTTTGAAAATTAAATTATTCTCGGTTTCTATTTTTTCGTCATGAATGTAATTGCATCTATATTTTATAGATTCTTTTGTGAAATCTTCACCACCATCACAAACTAACACTAGACTTGTTTCTGGATAGTTTTTTCTATAGTTATCAAGAACAAAGTTTAGACTTTTCCTATTTTTGTAGCATTGATAGTATGCTCCTATCTGCTCCATTTCCATTGATCTCCCATACCATTTTTATTGACTATGTGTGTTCCATCATACCCCTCGGTAGAAAGAGGATATTTTGCTCTGTACTGATGTATCAGAGGATGCCAGGTAGTTTCCCAACTGGGGTTTCTAAAACACTCTACTATTTCAGGATTAATAGATTCGGGTATTCCTATAAGTGCAAATAAGATTGCAAACATAAAGTCATAATTAGAAAATCTTCTGTCTGCATAACACAATTTTTTAAGAAGCTCTGGATCATTTTTTATAATGTCATATATCTTCAAAAACGAAGAGCACTCAAAAATAGCCGGAGTTATACCCCAAGTATTAACATCGATAGATCCTGGATATCCTCTTACTATTTCTCTTATTTGATCTGACATTCCAATATTGACCCTGGATCCTAGTAGCTTGTGTTTATCTGGATTGCTTATTTTTCCTCTGACTAAAACATCTGGTTCCATTACTAGAAGAAATTCTTTATTACTATAGTCTATTGCTCTCTTCAACCTTTCTAAGAATGTCATCACAGTATTAAAAACTTCATTCTGTATGTTTTCATCATAGAAATCATTTCTGTGTGCAAGAGTCGGAACGATACCTCTAGAGTCTTCCTCGTGATATGTTTTTAAATTGGATCCAAGATCTGAATATTTTTTTTCTAGATCCGAATAATCTCCTCCCCCATCGGAAATCAAGTATACTGGAACATCAGGATAAATCTTATATAAAACTTCCAGTGAATAGTCCACAGCTTTTTTCTCCGTGTAGCAAGTATAGAAAACTCCAAATTCCATAATATTATTTAATTAGTTTAGGTAAATATTGATTCTTTATTACGCTCTCCCAACTAAAGTTTGATATCACATAATTTCTGATTTCGTTTCTTAGTGGGATTGATTTTTCTCTGTTTTTCTTTATCACCTCGGAAATATATTCAGTGTCATGCATTCTAGATTCCGGGATCACATCAATAAAAGGCAAACTTAAATCAAGATTTGCTGTAGAAAATTCTGATATGACTAGTCCAAGTCCAGCAGACATAGCCTCCATACACACCAGAGGATGAGCTTCCCCGTCACTCAGTAAAACTAAATTTGCATAATTAGTTAAATTCTCGTATAGATAATCCTTATTCCATTCTCCTAGGTAGTTATTTTTATTGTACCTATCATCAGCTATATTACCCGCAAAATATAAATCGGGTATGTTATGGAATAAATGCTGTCTTTTTCTGTAATCTATCTTTGCGAGGTATATTGATCTATCTGGATATTCACATTCATCTTTAAAAGAGAAAAGATCGTCTCTAACACCGCTCGAAACTACTTCTATACGATCTGGATCAAATCCCCTTTCCAAATACCTATCTCTGATAGATGGGGATATTACAAACATCCTTGCTTTTTTTAATGATAACATGCCATCAAAAATATTCCTATAATAAACATCGTGTTTATCAACTTGGTCTGCATATGCAAAATATGTTGTCATTACAACATTTTCGCATTCGAACGAATCACCTACCATGTAATGCTCGTCATATTGAACGTGAACTACGTCCGGATTATGGGAGTTACATATTCTTACAATCTCTCTTGGGTCCCTTGTGTTTACTATAATAACTTCGTGACCAAGTTTTTCTAATATCTGTTTATAATCCCAGATTATTATCTCGACTGCGCCCCATCCTGTCGGTGGAATTGGCATTATACCGGGGCCTACTATACAAATTTTCATACTCAGTTTTTATATTTTTATACTTCAGCGGACCAGCTGGTATCGTCAAAAAAATTAACTTTAATGTCCCTAATACTAAAGAATCCGTCAACTGCACTTCTCACTCCGTGATCTGCTGGCTCTGAATGTATGTAATCGTGCCCGCATATTATACCATTATCTTTTAATTTGGGAAGTGATATATTGATATCTCTTAGAACGTATTCTCTATCATGGTTAGCGTCGATATAAATAAAATCAAAATGCTTGTCTGGTAAACCTGGTACTATATCTTGTATATCACCTTTGATAAAAGAAATGTTAGGATTTTTTTGAAGAGTACTCTCTAATTTTCCAGTTCTTTCTAAATCTATACCAACCACATCTTTTGCATAATAAGCAAAAAGTGAAGTACTTACACCGTCATTTACACCCAGTTCAAGTACCGAATGTGTTTTGTTCATATTGTGAAATAAACAAAGATCATCGAGACCTTTTAAATAATTCTGTCTGTTTTCGTAGGCTCCTCCCTGGCCTGACATTCTTTCTTCGTATAAATTTGGCTTTTCCATTTTTTTATTATATTAGTTTTAAATAATCCATTATTATTTTATGCCAAGAGAAATTTCGGATAGCATATTCTCTTATTTCATTTCTCATCTTTATAGAGGTTTCTCTATTTTTTCTTATGATAGATTCGACGTAAACTATATCGTTTATCATATTTTCCGGGATCACATCAATAAAAGGCAAACTTAAATCAAGATTTGCTGTAGAAAATTCTGATATGACTAGTCCAAGTCCAGCAGACATAGCCTCCATACATACTAAAGGATGGGCTTCACCGTCGCTCAGTAAAACTAAATTTGCATAATTAGTTAAATTCTCGTATAGATAATCCTTATTCCATTCACCGAGATAATTTTTCCCGTTGTATTGAATGTCAGAAATTCTACCTGCAAAATATAGACTCTCTATATTGTGGAAGAGACTCTGTCTTTTTCTCGGTTCTATTTTTGCCAGATATATTGATCTATCCTGAAGTTCACATACGGGTGAGAATTTAAAAAGATCGTCTCTCATCCCATTAGACGCAACTTTAATTCTATTCGGATCGAATCCATATTTCAAATACTTATCAGCATTTGAACTGGATAGTGCAAATATTTTTGTAGTCTTAAGGGAAAGAAATCCGTTGAAAATTTGGCTATACCCATAGTCATATTTATTTTCTTGATCTATATAGCCATAGTGAGAAGTTATAGCGACATTCTTACATTCGAATGATTCACATATATCCCAAAAAACGTCATATTGTACATGAATAAAATCAGGATTCTCTGAATTGCATATCCTAATTATTTCATTCCTATCCGGGGTATTAACTATAACTAGCTCGTGACCAAGTTTTTCTAATATCTGTTTATAATCCCAGATTAATATTTCGACTGCGCCCCATCCTATAGGAGGTATTGGATTCTGGCCTAAGCCTACCATGCATATTTTCATTAGCTAATCTATTATCTTTATAATTATAGAAATTTTTTGAACTATTGTTTCATGATATCTATACTTTTATCAAGGAACACATGAATCTAATTAAATCCAATATCTTCGGATTAGGATTCCAATTTAGAATTTTTTTAGAGAGATTGTTATTACCCATGGATTTTTTAATTGTTTCCTTCTCCACTATAGTTTTTCTGAGTGGAAATTTACCCTCAAAGAGATCATCGTAGCTATCCCATAATTTATCGGATTGTCTGTACGTGGCATCTATATTTTTTTCTAATGCAATACTCTCTTTGACACTCTCTAAAATATTCTTAACCGAGGTTAATGTACCGCTTGAAACATTAAAAGTACTATATCCCTTGCTATTTATATTTAAGCATTTCTCTATGAGATCCACTACATCATTAACATAAACATAATCTCTTGATTGCTCACCGTCCGAATGTAATATCGGGGATCTACCATTCTTAAGCTCCCTTACTATATAATTTATTAGTGGCGGAGATTTTCTGTGTATATCTTGTCTGGGACCAAATACATTAAAAAATCTTAGTGTTGTTATATTCATACCATAATTTTCCGAGAAGGATGTGCATATCTCCTCTGCCATTTTTTTAGATAACGAATAAAAGAGTCTTGGGTTTATCTCGTCTGATTCTGAGAATCCTTTATCACCGAGCAGTGTGTTTTCATAGACTGCACTGGTGCTAGCAAATATTATCTTTTCTATACCCGATTTTCTTGCAGCTCCTAAAACCGAAGCAGTTCCTTCAACGTTACATCTTATACATTCTCTGTAATTTACTTCGCAATCGGGGAGAGATGTTATAGCTGCAAGGTGTACTACAGCATCGGGTTTCTCCTTTGATACCAATTTATGAAAATCATCAGAATTTATATCAATTTCGTAAAATCGACCGAAAGTCTCCCCATCAACTATTAGATTTTCCATATATCCATTACGCAAATTATCAACCAGAATAAGATCATGTCCATTTCTGTTTAGAAAATATCCAAGTGTAGATCCTATACCACCAGCAGCTCCTGTTATAAGTATTTTCATTATTATATTTTTAAATATTGATTAATGCTATCGCTATCTCTTGGTATATTTATTGAGGAGCAGGAAGGATATGGATTAGATTTAGCAAAATCGTTTATTAGAAGTCTTTGCGAATGGGGTAGTCCCATAATTAGCATATCATGTGGTATATTATGCTTACCCATTTCACTAATAGTTAATTCCCTATACTCTTCCGGTCTGCTCGTGGTTATAATAATAAATCCTCCCTTTTCTTTTATTTTTCTAATGATACTTATATTATCAATAAGTGGTTTACCCTCCCCTATAAACGGCGGTATTAAATGTGATGTATTAGTTATAAGTGTTCCGTCCAGATCTGTAAAAACAGTATATAATTTTTCCTTATAATCATTCCAAGATTTTATTGTTCCCCAATCTAGAAACGCTAAAGACTCGTTACCTCTGAATATTTTATTATCTAGTATCATTTCAAATATAACATTGCTTATGTAGCATTCTCCCGGAAGATTACCTATCCTGTTATAATAATCACAGAATTCATTAGCTGAATTAAATCCGTAACCCCCCACGCAAAAATTAGAGCTTATAACTCTTTTTTCGACCATATTTATAATGGTGTTATTAGAATCAAGTTCTATATAGCTTTTAGATTTTGCATTTATTTCATCTATATTATTTATATCAAAATATGTTACTTGATTATCGTCTGATTCTATATCGCATTCGAAATACCCATCCGAATCTTTAATATAGATGAATCCATTAATTCCTGTCTTCTGTATAGCCGCGTAGACAGTTTCTGCCTGTGAATTTGTAGGCATATCTAGAACTATTGTATTTATACGATCAAGCACCGTACCCACGGAAATGGTATTCCTTATGGATTTCTTTATCGCTTCGGAAGCATTATAAAGGTCTTCATGTTCTTTTAGAAAGACGAAATATATTTGATCAAAAAAATCTAGGTTTATTCCCCGTATAGATTCTACGCACATAAGGTTTCCTGTTAAAGGATGGGTTAGCATCCATTTGGGTCTCATTCCGGGGAATCTAGAGGATTTACCTCCCATGGGTATTATTAAATTCTTCATATATAGGTAATTTTTTTATAATTTTTTCAATTGTTGATCTGTCATGTTTTTGCTTAGCGTATGGGTATATTCTCAAAAAATTTAAGGCTTCTAATACTTTAAATTCTTCCGATGCAACTATTTTAGGGTATTTCATCTCTATCGATCCCCATATTTTAAGTGACGTTTGAACACATCTGAGGTTTAGTTCAATATTATCTTTTAAAAAACTCCAGAAATAAAAAAGATCCTGCTTTAATTTAACCAGATCTATTACCCAGCTTTCAATATATGAATCTAGAAAATCTAGTATAAATATGTGGCTTTTGCTAAATAATATATTAGATAGTGTTAGATCCCCGTGGCAAAAGCTCCTCGGGATTTCTACGTTTTCTAGCTTCAGTATTTTATTTTCTATAAAATCGGAAAATTCACCATCAGGAAGTTCCTTTTTAATAGAGTCTAATTTTTCTCTGCAAATTTCAGAAAATTGTATATTGGTATATTTATCTTCTGTTGATCCAATCGAATCAATATAGTTAAATATGGATTTTGTAAATAAATCAATATCCTCTGGCGATGAGTAATTTAGAAAATATCTATAATCTTTACCTATAGCATATTCCATGATAAAATATTCTAGATCATATTCATCCCTACCAGTTTCTGTTATAAGCGGGCATTGTATACCTGAAATATGCATCATTTTAAATTCCGATTGTTTTTTTATCTGATTGATCAGTCGGTGATTATACTCTTTGTTGGATGATACTTTTCTAACCAATTTACCATCAGGTGAGATAGTTAATTTACATCCAGATAATCCACCGGTAAGTGATTTTATCAATCTGTGCTGACCCATTATATCGTTTTCCAATTTTTACAGTAGATATCTGATGTGTCTTTCTGTATTAAATCGCCAAACCACCTAGATGGAGCGATTACAATTTTATCAGGGTTTACATTTAGCCAAGCACCCCACCAACTAAAAGAACTGTTTGCTATTATATTATGATCGCATAATGACATCGCACACATTTCAGTATAGGGGTTTTCTAAATTGCTAATAATGTAAGAAGGATTATTAAACTCGGATCTACACCATTCAACGTCATCTGAGAATATTAGAAATATTGTATTGCTGTTTAATGTCTTAAGTTCCACCCCCGCATTAATATAGTAGCTAGAAGAGCAAGTAGGATGATGGTCGGGATACGTGACATAATCACCCCTCCTAACATGTATAGAAGCTATTACAGCATCTTTATTCTCTTTCCTTATTGCTTTTATATAAGACTCGGCAGAGTTCCTATATTGGCTTTTAAATGCCAATTGTGAAAGTATAAGCTCCCTGAATTCATCAAAGTATTTTTCTGTCTGGAAATACCCGTTCAAAGAGCAATCACCAGATATTGTTTCTACCCCTGTATTATATCCAAATTCATTCTCGTTGTAATAATTCCCTTGGGTTATATGTCTTTGCGGGATAAAGTATTCTTGACTAATATCAAAGCAATCGGTAAGATCACATTTTACTGACATGCATCTGCCAATTGAAGGATCGAATGGTCCAGACCCCTGATAATTAAGACAATTCTCGATAGGAAATCTTGCAATAGTATTTAGCCTATTGGCAATCCCTAGGGTGGAAGCAAATTGAAACATTTGATTTCCCAGTCTTCCCATATACCCTATATTCTGAAATGTTATCATTTTTTTAATATTGTTTTATATCTATTTTTGGGATTTGCCCTTTCAATTCTCTGATTTTTATATTCTTTAGATTCTTCCATCCACGGTAATTTTAAATATTGGGTTGAGCTCCATAGGGATTCATCAATATTTTGTTCCCTATAATAATATGATGCTATAGAAATTCTCGGGGATTTCCCCTTATAGGGATAAGGGTGACCGTGAAAATTTTCTCTGGTATCGAATAAAACCCATCTATTAAATTTAGGTTCTATTGATATAATAGAACCAGTTCCTTCTGAATCCCAGAATTCTAATTCTCCCCCATCGCCGGATTTCCAATTTGGATTTAAATACCCTATAAGATTCATGCATCTTAGCATCTGATTCTCCCCAGTATATGATGTTGGTAGAACATTAAAATCTTTATGAATAGAAAGATATCCTCCTTCTTTAGTCATATGTAAACCCCCTCCCCATCTTTTACCATCAGTTTTAAGATCGCCAATTCCTGATATCATAGATATCTGTTTAACGAAATCCTCGGAATGTATAGAATCGAAAAGAATTCTTAGATTTTCCGGAATTTTATCCGAATTATTTAAAGTGTATTTTTCAAATTCAAAAAATGGATTAGAATACTTTATAAAATTATCTTCAGTTATGGAAAGAAATTCATTCTCGCATTTTTTAATGAATTCTTCTTCGAATAAATTATCAAATATTAGATAGCGGATTCCTTTAGAATCGACTTCTATTTTCTTAGAAATAAATAAATCCTTATTGTAAATCTCCAAAATCATTTTTTGTTTTTTAAATGCTCTTCTATTCTTCTATATCTTTCGGAGTTAGGCAATCCGTGAACATCCATTGAACTATCCCAGAATCTAGTATACCACATATGAATGGCTATATCCTTAGAATCCGAATCTATTCTGGGATTAGTTGATTTAAATCTCTCATCAAAATGCGGATATAGATAATAGAATTTTTTCCCTCTTTCTTTTAATTTCCACAAAAGAGCATAATAAGGTTCTTGCTCATAAGAAGGATTTTCCCCATTCCCCATTATTTCGTGGGGGTAATTAAAATCCAAAGAATGTTTATCAGGATCAAACAAAATTCCTTTATTGTTTCTCCAGCCTTCTGGGGTTAGATTAAAATTCATATCCGAATAATCAAAATCAACCTCCATAAAATCTTTTTTATTGCCTATCATAAAGAAAGAATTTATAGCGACTTTATTAGCTCCTCTATAATGATGGTAAGCATCAGAAACTGCAGAAAGAGTGTAGCCTTCTAGATCCATTTTTTCTATAAGTCTTAGAATCTCTTCTCTACTTTCTATAAAACAGTCTTCGTCTAGATGTATAAACCATTTACCAGGAACGTCTTTTATCGCTTTCATCCAATAGAACCAAGCATAAGGCCAATCTGACCCTCCATCTATTATGATATGAGGACTATCGGAAAATAGTTTTTTGATTATTTCTCTTTGATAATTTAACCATTTACTGTGTAATGTCGTGGTTATAAAAATTATATCTTCATCTTTTATCATAAAAATTATATCCAATTTATTTTTAATGTTTCGAAACATTTTTTATTAATTCAAATATAATATAAAAATATGGAGAAAAAATTATCTATAGTAGTTCCTTACAGAAATAGGGAAGAGCATTTAAAACAGTTCGTTCCCTATATGGAAGAATATTTGGCTAAGGAAGGAATACCTTTTCATATCTATATAATACATCAATCAGACGATAAGCCATTTAACAGAGCAAAACTTCTAAATGTTGGGTATAAAGAATCAGAAGGATTTGATTACTTTGCTTTTCATGATGTCGATATGCTTCCTATAGATTCTGATTATTCTTACATAGATTGTCCAACCCATTTAGCCACAAGGGCAGAACAATTCGGATTTAGACTTCCTTACGATGGATATTTTGGAGGGGTTACCCTATTCGATAAAGAAAACTTCGTAAAGATAAATGGGTATTCTAATGGGTACTGGGGATGGGGAGCTGAAGATGATGATGTCTTATTAAGATGTTCGATAATGGGGGTTAATGCTTCTAGAAAAGATTGTGGATATAGATCCCTTTCCCACGATAGAAATATACCAGAATCTCTTTATAATAAAAATTTAGAAAAATTTAGAGATTTACGTTTGGCACCAACTAAAGAAAAAATATTTTTAGATGGGCTGGAAACTTTATCCTATGAAAAAGTAAAAGAAGAGAAATTAAGTGAATTTTGTAGTATTTTGGATGTTAAATTGTAAAATTGTGAATTATGTGGAAATTAAAGGAAATCAAAAAAGAAAAATTGGTTATCTTCGATCTTGACGATACCCTAATAAAAACAGATGCCAAGATAAAAATTGTAGATTCCAAAACAGGAGAAATTTTCCAAGAGCTAACCCCGGCAGAATTTAATTTTTATTCAACTAAAGTATCCAATCATTTTTTAAATTTCGATGATTTTGAATGCCCTGAAATACTTAGAAAGGCTAGGTTCATTAAAAGAATATTTAATAAATTCAAAAAATATTATTCTGAGGGAATTCCAGTTTCTATAGTAACAGCAAGAAGTTCTTCAAAATTGGTAAGAGATTTTTTTCTAGAGAACGGAATAGATATTCACCCCGATCTAGTTATAGCTATAAATGATCCTTCCCACGATCTTGAAGGAAGTATATCAGAAAGAAAGCAAAAAGCTATTTTATCCCTGATTGATGATGGGTATACTGATCTTATATTCTTTGATGATAATCACGAAAACCTTAATCTTGCAAAAGACATTGAAGGGTACAGGAATTCAAAAATAAAATTAGTTAAGGTCGATTAGATCATTTTTAATCTCGCTTATTATCCTAGAAGTTATTTCTTTAACATGGGATAAATGATTTTCTAGATTTTCTTCATCATCTAGCTTAAGTAAATAATTTATAGTTTCCAGAGATCCTGCAAAATAATATATTTTATTTCTAAGGTGATCTATCTCCTTTTTAAGATCATAAACTTCTGATTTTTTCTTATCCATTTTTATTTTTTATATTCTATATAACGGATCCAAAAAAAAATCCAAAAAAACGATATATAGGTAAATTAATAAATTATATAAAAATGAAACATATTAAATTATTCGAAAATTACAGGTTAGAAGAAAGTTATAATGCTGCTTTCCTACAGGGATTAGCTCTTGATATTATGAAAATTTCAAACCCCAAAGAGATTGCAGAAATTCTTTTCGATTTTTTCGAAGAATGCAAAATGCCAATAGACAAAGAAGCTTTGGGAGCTCCTTTCGGAAGTCTTGCTAATGCAGTTTATAATACAGCAGATGAATTAGCAAAATGTAGAAATTTCGAAGAGGCGTATGACGAAATCGGAAAACTTTGGCTTTTAGTAGGAAAAGAATCTAATAATAAATATTAATCCCCTTTCTTTTTAGATTGGGAATACCTAGCTTTACTTTTAACCTTCCTTCTTTCGATGGAAGGTTTTTCGTATTCCTTTCTTTCGTTTAATTGTTTAGAAATCTTTAGCTTAATGTATTTCTCTTTGTATTTCTTAAGTGCTTGTTCTATAGATTTACCTACCTTTACTATAATCATTTTTTCTTAGATCTGGTTTTACGAACTGTAATCTTTATCGGCATTTCTTCTTTTTCTGCTTTCTTTTCGTCATAATCTAAAGTAATAGTAGATCCATCTTCAGCTTTTTTCATTACCATTAGATCTGCTATACTATCCTCTATGTACCTTTGGACTATTCTTTTTAGGGGTCTAGCCCCAAATTTAGGATCATACCCTTTTTCTGCTATGTCTTCTTTTAACCTTTGGGTTAGTTTTATTTTGTACCCTAACAATTCTATTCTAGGCAAAACTTTTGCCAGTTCAACCTCTAGAATTTTAAGCATATCTTCTTTAATTAATTCTTTGAAGTACACAATATCATCTAATCTATTTATAAATTCTGGAGAAAATGTTTTTTGTAATTCTTTTTTAAGTAATATTTCCTTAGCTATTTCCGATTCCCCTTCTTTAGAGCTAGTTCTAAATCCTACACCATCTCCAAAATCTTGAATCTTTCTGGATCCAATGTTTGAGGTTAAAATAATTAAAGTATTTTTAAAATTTATTTTTCTTCCCAGCCCATCAGTTATAGAACCTTCGTCTAATATTTGAAGAAGGGTATTAAAAATATCGGGATGTGCTTTTTCAATCTCATCAAAAAGAATTATGGAATAAGGTTTTCTTCTAACCTTCTC